>Ga0208826_1002183_pt1 | contig 14891 bp, 14 predicted proteins | sample AD_UKC115_MetaG_FD_184451 | JGI IMG/M metagenome (GOLD analysis project Ga0208826, IMG submission 184451) | Active sludge microbial communities of municipal wastewater-treating anaerobic digesters from Hong Kong - AD_UKC115_MetaG (SPAdes)... | ecosystem: Engineered > Bioreactor > Anaerobic >...
TGTGCACGAGGTTGTTCGGATTGCCCTGGTCGATCAGGGCGTAGCCGCCGTCGCCGAAGTCCAGGTGCGGCCAGCCCACCGTGCCGGTGTAGCCTTCCGTGCCATTGTCCTGCGTGCCGCCGTAGGCTCCGCTGGGGCTGGTCGGGTGCAGGTCGCAGCCGGTGAACTGGGTCAGGGTCAGATTGGTGTTCACGTTCACCCACTTGCCGCCCTTGTCGTCCGAGCGCCACACGCCGCCGTCGTTGCCTACCCAGACGCGGTTGGGCTGGCCCGGCCACACGGCGATCGCGTGCATGTCGGCGTGCAGGGCGGTGAGGCCGTCGCTGCTGCGCACGTGGCTGACGAAGCTGGTGCCACCGTTGTCCGAGCGCATGAACAGGCTGGGTACGGTTTCGGCGCCGATGGAACCCCCCGCGTTGCCCGCGCCGCCGGTGTAGAGCACGGCCGGATTGCCCGGCTCCACCGCCAGCGGCAGGTCATAGAAGCACTGGCCCTGGCAGTAGCCGCGCGCCGCCGTGACTTCGGTCCAGGTCGCGCCGCCGTCGGTGGACTTGTACACCTTGCCGCCCTGGCTGCCGGGATTGCCCGTCGTCAGGCTGTTGCCGAGGTAGAGCGTGGAGCTGCTGTCGCCGGGAGCCGCGGTGCCGGTGATCCAGGCGCGACCCCAGGCGGTCGACAGCGCCGGCAGTCCGCCGGTCCCCGCCACCTGGACCCAGGTCACGCCATTGTCGATGGACTTCTGCAGGCCGCCGGTGGTGGCGGAAACCGAGTAGCCCGCCGACCACCAGGTCGTCGCCACGACCGGATCCTGCATGATCTGCGAGCCGGGATCGTTGCCCGCCTGGGTGGTCTGCTGCGTCCAGGTCAGGCCGCCGTCGGTGGACAGGAAGATGCCGCGTGTGGGCAGGGTCGGATTGAGCACGCCGCCCACGCCGTAGGTGCCGCTGCCGGAGACGGCGAGCACGCGGTTGGGGTTGCTGCGATCGACCGCGATGCCATTGACGCTGCGGCCGGTGAACAGGGTGGCGCCGAAGGGACCCGACCAGGTGCGGCCCGAGTCGGTGGACTTGTAGATGCCCACGCCGCCGTAGGAGTCGGCGCTGTAGTTGCCCTCGCCCGTGCCGATGAAGAGGGTGGCCTGATTGACCGGATGGTTGCCCGGAGCGATGGCGATCGCGCCGATGGCCAGCGAGCCGAGGTTGTTGGTGAGCGCCGTCCAGCTCGCGCCGTTGTTCAGAGTGCGCCACACGCCGCCCTGGGCGCCGCCGACGTACACCGCGTTGTCGATCGGGTCGATGGCAATGGCGCTGACGCGGCCGCTGACCGGGCTCGGGGTGGTGAAGTCGCCCGGCGTCTGACCGTCGAGGATCGGCGCAGGGCCGACGCTCTTCCAGGTCTCCAGGTGGATCAGGCTGCTCGGCAGGTTCGTCGCCAGGCGCGCCTGGGCGCTCACCATGTCGTTGTAGGCGTTGAGGCGCGCACCGGCCACGTTGAACGCGGGATCGTAGGGGTTGACGTGGCGCTGTGCGAAGTAGGCTGCACGCGCCTCCGGCGTGCCCTCGTGCGCCTGGCGCGGGCCGGCTTCGTCCTCGGCGGCGGCGGCGCCCGCCCAGAGCGCGCACACCAGGCCGGCACACAGGCCGGCAAACTGCTTGTTCGACATACGCATACGACTGACCTCATTGGCCTGCGGGTACCGGCGGATCGCTCCCCTCGACCGAGGGTGGCTGCACCGGCGCGGCTTGATAGCACAGTCCGCCTCCAGGCGGAATGCATGCTTCGCAAGTCGTAAGCTTGGCCTCGGCCTGAAGTACGGCCGGCAGATCGGGCCGGTCGGCAGGCGGGGCGGCACGCGCGGGGCGGGGCGCGGACGCAGCGCCGGTCAGGATGCGGGTTCAGTACATGGCCCCGCCGCCGCGGGCGTACTGCGCCAGCACCTCGCGCGCCTCCCCGCGCAGCAGGTCGCGCTTGACGGCCACGCCGCGCTTGGCCAGTTCGCCGATCCAGTCGGTGGGCAGCGGGCCTTCGTCGAACTCGGTCAGTTCCATCACGTCCTCGGCGCGGGCGCCGATCAGCAGCTCGTCGATGCCGGCCCACACGGTGGCGCCGTAGCACTGGCAGCAGGGCTGCGCGCTGGTGGCCAGCACGAAGCGCTCGCCGCCCTCGTTGAGGCGATGGCGCTGCAGGCGTGCCTGGGCGCACATGTAGGCCATCATCTCGGCGTGGGCAACCGAGCAGGTCTGCGGCACCACGCGGTTGACGCCCACCGCCACCAGGCGTCCGGCGCCGGTGAACACCGCGGCACCGAAGGGGCCACCCGTATTCATTTCCACATTGCGGCGTGACAGGTCAACCGCCAGCGCCATGCGCTCGGAATCGCTGGCGTAGGTGGCCGCCGCGTCGATGTCCTGGTGCACCCAGGGCGGCAGGGTCAGGTGGATCTGGGCGTAGAGCATGGCGCAGGGCTCCGGTCGGACAGGGAAAGGTCGGGCGCATGTCGGCGTGGCCGCGGCGCGGCGCCGCGGGCGTGGATGGCGCCCGCCCGTTGGGGGCCGCGGTGGCGCCGGGCGGACCGGCGCGGCGCGGGTCAGGCCTTCTTGGCCCAGGTGTCGCGCAGGGTGACGGTGCGGTTGAACACGGGACGGTCGGTGCGGTGGTCGACCAGGTCGGCGACGAAGAAGCCGAGACGCTCGAACTGGAAGGCCGTGCCCGCGGCCACGCCGCCGAGCGAGGGTTCCAGCCAGGCCCGCACCACGCGCTTGGAGTTCTGGTTCAGGTGATCGCGGTAGGTCTTGCCGTCGCTGCCGTCATCGGGATCGGCCACGTCGAACAGGCGTTCGTACAGGCGCACCTCGGCGGCCAGCGCGTGCCGCGCACTGACCCAGTGGATGGTGCCCTTGACCTTGCGTTCGGCGCCGGGCTTGCCGGGGCGCGTGTCGTGGTCGAGCGCGCAGTGCACTTCGCACACCGCGCCGGCGGCGTCCTTCACCACGGCCTCGCAGCGCACGATGCCGACGCCGCGCAGGCGCACCTCGCCGCCGGGTACCAGGCGGTGGAAGCCCTTGGGCGGCACTTCCATGAAGTCCTCGCGCTCGATCCACAGCTCGCGCGCGAAGGGCACCTCGCGCGTACCGAAGCCTTCGTTCTTGGGATGGTTGGCGAAGATCAGGGTCTCCTCGTGGCCATCCGCCAGGTTGGTGATGACGAGCTTGAGCGGATCGATCACGGCCAGGCGCCGCGCCGCGTTGGCGTCGAGGTCTTCGCGCACGCAGCCTTCCAGCACCGAGTACTCCAGCACCGAGTTCTGCTTGGTGATGCCGGCGCGCTCCCAGAAGGTGCGGATCGACCAGGGCGTGAAGCCGCGCCGGCGCGCGCCCGACAGCGTGGGCATGCGCGGGTCGTCCCAGCCGTCCACCAGGCCGTCCTGCACCAGCGCCATGAGCTTGCGCTTGCTCATCACGGTGTGGTCGAGATTGCCGCGGGCGAACTCGATCTGCTGCGGCCGCGACACGCGCGTGGGCAGGCCGGCGTCCACCAGCGGCTGCCACAGCTGCGGGTGGTTCGGCAGGTCGAGCTGATCCAGGCACCAGTCGTACAGCGGACGGTGGTCCTCGAACTCCAGCGTGCACAGCGAATGGGTGATGCCCTCCACCGCATCGGAAATGCAGTGGGCGTAGTCGTACATGGGGTAGATGCACCAGGCATTGCCGGTGTTCTGGTGCGGCACGTGGCGGATGCGGTACAGGGCCGGATCGCGCAGGTTGATGTTGCCGCTGGCCATGTCGATCTTCGCGCGCAGGGTCTTGGCACCGTCGGCGAACTCCCCCGCGCGCATGCGGCGGAACAGGTCGAGGTTCTCTTCCACGCCGCGCTCGCGGAAGGGCGAGTTGCGCCCCGGCTGGGTCAGCGTGCCGCGGAATTCGCGCACCTCCTCGGCACTGAGGTCGCACACGAAGGCCTTGCCGTCGCTGATGAGCTTCTCGGCGCAGCGGTAGAACACCTCGAAGTAGTCGCTGGCGTGGCGCAGCTCGCTCCAGGCGAAGCCCAGCCACTGCACGTCGCGCTTGATCGACTCGACGTACTCGAGGTCTTCCTTCGCGGGATTGGTGTCGTCGAAGCGCAGGTTGCAGGTGCCGCCGAACTCGCGCGCCAGGCCGAAATTCAGGCAGATCGACTTGCCGTGGCCCAGGTGAAGGTAGCCATTGGGTTCCGGCGGGAAGCGCGTGGCCACCCGGCCGTCGTGCCTGCCGCTGGCCCGGTCGTCCAGGACGATCTGGCGGATGAAGTGGTGGGGGCTGCTGGGTTCGGTGCTCATGCGCGCGGCAGCGAGGCTGCCCGGGGAAAGGGGAGACCGGCGAGTGTAGCCGCCGCACGCGGCGATGCGAACCGTGGCCATGCCGGGCTGCGGCCGATCGGCTGCAACGGCCCGGTCTGCTGCCGCCTCAGGTCTGGCCGCGCCGCACCAGGCGCACCGGGCCGCGGGCCAGGGCGATGTCCACGCGCTGGCCACTCTGCGTGACCTCGATCTCGCCGCGGCGGGCCAGGTCGGCCGCCACCACGCGCACCATGCGCATCAGTTCCTGCCAATCGCCGCCGACCTCGGTCGCCAGCTTGCGCGCCGCCTCGCTGGGACAGATGCTGACCCCGGGACCGCGCTGGTCGAGCAGGTCGAGCACGCAGCCGCGCAGGCGCTGCGCCAGCGGATCGTCGTCGTGGAGGTCGGCTGCGGCCACGCGGGGCCCCGGATCGAAGAAGGCGCGATCATAGCCAAGCGCCGCGCCGCGCACGCAAACCTGTGTCACAGCCTGCCCGCGGAAGTCCCGGGGGGATTTGCTAAGGTGGCGCGCCGCAAGCCCTGTTTCCGGTCCCTTCATGCCCTGGAGCATTCCTCCCCACACCCGCCGCGTTCCGGCCCCGCGAGGCCGCGCATGAGCGCCGGCCCCCTGCTGCTGGCCGATCTGGGCGGCACCAACCTGCGCCTGGCCCTGGGCAGTGGCGAGGCGGCTTGCCCCCTGGTCGAGGGCAGCGTGCGGCGCTGGAAGGTCGCCGACTTCCCCGACCTGACGGCTGCCGTCCGCGCCTACGCGGCGGCCCTCGGCGTGCGGCCGCAGCGGGCGGTGCTGGCCGTCGCCGGTCTCGTCGAGGGCGAGGAAGTGCGCCTGACCAATCTGCCCTGGCGAGTCCACGCCGGGCGCCTGCGCGATGAACTCGGCTGGCAGTCGGTGCGCCTGGTGAACGACTTCCACGCACTCAGCCTGGGCATCCCGCTGCTGGCGCCGGCACGGCTGCGCGCGCTGGGGCCGGTGCCGGCAGCGCGGCCCGGGGCCCTGGCGCGGCAGACCTTCGCGGTCGTGGGGCCCGGCACGGGGCTGGGCGTCGGTGCGCTGATGGTGCGTGGCGACGCCGTGTCGGCGCTGGAGACCGAAGCCGGCCATCTGCCCTTCGCCCCGGGCGACGCGCTGGAGATCGAGATCCTGCGCCGGCTCGCGGCGCGGCTCGGCCGCGTGTGCAACGAGCACCTGCTCAGCGGCGCCGGACTGGCCAACCTGCACCGCGCCCTGGGCGAGATCGACGGGGCCGCGCCGGACGTCCTGGCGCCCGAGGAGATCAGCGCCCGCGCCGCGGCGGGCGATGCGCGCTGCCGACAGACCCTGCAGCGCTTTGCCGAACTCCTCGGCGCCGTGGCCGGCGACATGGTCCTGGCCCTCGGAGCCTGGCAGGGCGTGTTCCTGGCCGGCGGCATGACGCCCCTGCTCCTGCCCTGGCTCGAAGAAGGCGGTTTCCGCCGCCGCTTCGACGACAAGGGGCGCCACGGCGCGGCGATGGCAGGCGTGCCGAGTGTCGCCGTGCTGGAGCCCGATGCCGGTCTCATCGGTGCCGCGGCGGTGGGCATCCTGGAGGCCGGCGGGCAGATCGTGGCGCCGCCTGCCGCGGCCGGCGACGCCTTCGCCGCGCGCCTTTGACGCCCTGCGGGGCTTGGGCTAGCGTCGCCACATGCGCTGCATCTACCGGGCCGAGAACATCATCGACGCCAACCTGGTGAAGAACGCGCTTGCCCAGGCCGGCATTCCCAGCCACGTGGCCGGGGAATACCTCACCGGAGCGGCCGGCCAGCTGCCGGCCTTCGGCCTGGTCAGCGTGCTGGTAGCCGACGCCGACGAGGCGGCCGCCGCCCCCCTGGTCGCGGCGATCGACGCCGCCTTGCGCGACCCACGCGCCCCTGCCGCCGACGACGACGATCCCGCCTGGGCGTCCGCCTGAGGGCATGCGCCGCGGTGTCGGCGGTCGCCGCGGCCGTGCGGAGGGCGAGGGGGGCGCCCTGATCCCGCAGCGCGCGCTGCGCGGTCGGGGTCCTGGGCAGCCCGCGGCGGGCCGCCGCGGTTGACCCCCCTTATGCTCAGCCGTAGCATAAGCGGCCTCGATATGCTCACGGTGAGCATAAGGATGCCGCGATGACTTCCCTCGTCTCCCTGCCCGGCAGTGTGCCGGCCTACAGCCCGGAACTGGCTGCACGCCATGCGGCCACCTACGACCGCGTCAAGGACGTGATCCCGGCGCTGGACTGGCAGGCGCACCTGCCGTGGATCGACGCCATCCAGGCCCTGAAGAAGCAGCGCAATGCGGTGGTGCTGGCGCACAACTACCAGGCGCCGGAGATCTTCCACACCGTCGCCGACATCACCGGCGACTCGCTTGCCCTGGCGCAGCAGGCCGCGCGCACCAGCGCCGACGTGATCGTGCTGTGCGGCGTGCACTTCATGGCCGAGACGGCCAAGGTGCTCAATCCCGGCAAGACCGTGCTGATTCCGGACAGCGCCGCCGGTTGTTCGCTGGCCGCGTCCATCACGGCCGCCGACGTGCGCCTGCTGAAGCAGAAGTACCCCGGCGTGCCGGTGGTCACCTATGTCAACACCAGCGCCGAGGTGAAGGCCGAGTCGGACGTGTGCTGCACCTCGGCCAACGCCGTGCACATCGTCGAATCGCTGGGCGTGGACCGCGTGATCTTCCTGCCCGACAAGTATCTCGGCCAGTACGTGGCGTCCAAGACCCAGGTCAAGGTGATCCTGTGGGAGGGCGCCTGCGAGGTGCACGAGCGCTTCACCGGCGAGGAGCTGCGCGCCTACCGTCGCGCGCACGGCGCGGTCGACATCCTGGCCCATCCGGAATGCCCGCCCGACGTGCTGCATGAGGCCGACTTCGTCGGCTCCACGGCGGCCATGATCACCCACCTCAACCAGGCGCGGCCGCGCCGCGTGGTGCTGGTGACGGAGTGCTCCATGAGCGACAACGTGGCGGTGGAATTTCCCGACACCCAATTCATCCGCCCCTGCAACCTGTGCCCGCACATGCGCCGCATCACGCTGCCGAAGATCCACGATGCCCTGCTGCATCTGCGCGAGCAGGTGAGCGTTGATGCCGCGGTGGCCGCACGCGCGCGCCAGGCGGTGGAACGCATGCTGGCCTACGGTCGGCGCGAGGCGGCCTAGTCCCGCACGGCGCGGGCAGGCAGCGCGGCGTGCCGGTGCATGTGGCGGTGGATGTCGACCCCGCCGCCTGCTCCGGCCGGCGTCCCGCTTGCCACGTCGTTCCGCCGCGCGGGTTCCCGCACGGCGCGCTTCATCACCGGCCTATTCGCATCCGCCCGATCCGCATCCAGCCCCGGCACTAAGCCATGACCTACGACGTGCTCATCCTCGGATCCGGCATTGCCGGCCTCTCCACCGCTTTGGCGGCCGCGCCAAGGCGCGTGGCGGTGCTGACGCGCGGCCAATTGGGCGAAGACGGTGCCAGTCGCTGGGCGCAGGGCGGCATCGCCGCTGCCCTGGGCGACGATGACAGTCCCGCCCTGCATGCGCGCGACACCCTCGCCGCCGGTCTGCAGCGCAACGATGCCGACGCGGTGGCGCGGCTCACCGGCGCCGCGGCGGCCGCGGTGGCCTGGCTGGAGCGTCTGGGGGCCTGCTTCGACCGCGACGAGGGGGGGCAACTGCGGCTGGGTCGCGAAGCGGCCCACGCCCGAGCGCGCATCGTGCACGCGCAGGGTGATGCCAGTGGGGCCGAGGTGATGCGCTGTCTGCGCGCGGCCGCCCTGGCCGCACCGCACATCACGCGGCTGGAGCAGCACGAGGCGCGGCAGCTGCTGTGCCAGGACGGCCGCGTGGTCGGTGTGCGGGCCTGCGGTGCGCAGGGTGAGCGCGAAGTGCTGGCCGATCACGTGGTGCTCGCCACCGGCGGCATCGGCGCGCTGTACCGCTACACCACCAACCCGCCGGAATCCGACGGCAGCGGCCTTGCGCTCGCCATGCGCGCAGGCGCGGCCGTCGCCGACATGGAGTTCGTGCAGTTCCATCCGACCGCGCTCGCACCGGCATCCGACGCCGGCGGCCAGCTGCCGCTCCTCACCGAGGCCTTGCGCGGCGCCGGGGCGGTGTTGCTCAACGATGCAGGCCGCCGCTTCCTGCTGGCCCAGGTGCGGGAGGCCGAACTGGCCCCGCGCGACGTGGTGGCGCGCGCGGTGTGGGCCGAGCTGCAGCGCGGACAGCGCGTGTGGCTGGACGCCACACAGGCGGTGGGAGGCGACTTTCCGCGGCGCTTTCCCACCGTGTTCGCCGCCTGCATGGCACGCGGCATCGACCCGCGCAGCATGCCGATGCCGGTGGTGCCGGCGCAGCATTACCACATGGGCGGCGTGCGCGTGGATGCGGCCTCACGCAGCAGCCTGCCCGGGCTCTATGCCGTGGGCGAAGTGGCGTGCAGCGGGGTGCACGGCGCCAATCGCCTGGCCAGCAATTCGCTGCTCGAAGGCCTGGTGTTCGGTCGCGGTCTCGGCGCCCTGCTGGCCCAGGCCAGGCGGCCGCCGCGCGGCGAGCGCGGACGCAGCGGAGCCGCGCTGGCGCCAGCCGAGACCTCTGCCGATGGCGACACCGCCCGCGCGCGGGAACTCGCCGACCTGATGTGGCGCCACGCCGGGCTGGTGCGCGATGGCGCGGGACTGGCGCAGGCCGGCGCAACGATCCAGGCGTGGCAGCGGCAGTGGAGTGCGCCGCCTTTGCGTGGTCGCCTGGCCGTGGCACGGGCAATCGTGGCCGCCGCGGCGCAGCGGCGGCAGGGGATCGGCGCGCATTGGCGCGCGGACGACGCCTTGGCGCAGGCCGGCTGAGCGGCGGCGCGGCGGCAATGCCATCTGCTAGGCTTCGCCGCGTCTTCTTTTCGGGGGAGTATCGGAATGTCGCTGTCCTTGCGTCCTGCGCTGTGGGTGGGACTGCTGCTGGCGCCGCTGGCGCAGGCGGGCGAGGGCAGTACCACGCCCTACGCCGTGCTCTACCAGGTGCTGGAGCCGGCGCAGCAGATCGCCGCCTACGACCACCTGCGCGCGGTGCAGCGCATCGACAGCCGCCTGCCTGATGTCAGTCCGGCGCAGATCCGCCTCGTGGTGAAGGCGCGCCGCGGCGACATCGCCGTGCCCATCGGCGCCGACGGTCGTCTGGACTTCCCCCTCGACGCCGCGCTCAAGGCGGAGAATCCCGCCGTGCAGAGCAACCAGCCCAAGGGCAGCCTGTCCCTCACGGTGACACTGGAGCTCAGGCTGCCTGCCGGCGACCGCGTGCCCTGGCAGGAACTCGCCACGGCGCTGGAGCAGGCGCGGCGTGTGCTCGGCGAGCAGGCGCAGGCGCACGGTCTGGCGGCGCCGGCGGTCACGGGTGCCGAGTTCCATTTCCCCGCCGGCAGCGAGGCGCGCGTCACCCTGTCCGGCAAGGGCGAGCGACTGCTGCTGGCCGATGGCGCCGGTCGCGTCATCGTCATGCTCGACGAGACCACGCGCAAGGAGCAGCCGACCCTCTTGCTCGGCGCCCGGCCGCTGGCCGTGGTGCCGCATCTGGAAGCCAGCGCGGCGCCCTGATCGACGTGCGGGCGGCGCGCTATGCTCGCCGCTTCCTTCCCTGCCCGCGAGTACCCGCGATGTCGACCCGACCCGTGCTCGTCATCGGCGACAAGAATCTGTCGTCCTGGTCGCTGCGCCCCTGGCTCGTGCTGCGCCACTTCGGTGTGGACTTCGAGGAGCTGCGCCTGCCGCTGGATACGCCCGAGTTCCACGCCCGCGTGGGGCAATACTCGCCCAGCGGCCGCGTGCCGGCGCTGCACCACGGGGACCTGCTCGTGTGGGATTCGCTGGCCATCTGCGAATACGTCAACGAGACCTGGCTGGACGGCGCCGGCTGGCCGCACGAGCGCGCGGCGCGTGCGCTGGCGCGCAGCGTGAGTGCGGAGATGCATTCCGGCTTCGCCGACCTGCGCCGCCACCTGCCAATGAACTGCCGCAAGCGCCTGCACGATTTCGTGCCGCCGGCCGAGGCGCAGCGCGACATCGCACGCGTCGCTGCGATCTGGCGCGAATGCCGCGCGCGCAGTGCCGGGCAGGGGGACTTCCTGTTCGGTCGCTTCGGCATCGCCGATGCCATGTACGCACCGGTGGCGCTGCGCTTCGTCAGTTACGGCGTCACTGTGGGGCCGGTGGAGCGCGCCTGGATGGACGCGGTGCTGGCCTTGCCGGCCCTGCGCGAGTGGCTGTCCGGCGCCGACGCCGAGGCGGCGGCCCCGGCATGAGTGCTGCGCCGCGCAGCGCACTGGCGGCCATGGTCGCCGGCGCGGCGCTGATCAGCACCACCAGCCTGTTCGTCCGCTTCGCCGACGTGCCGCCGACGGTGTCGGCGTTCTATCGCACCGCCATCGGCGGCCTTGCCCTGCTCGCCGGCCTGCTCGCGCTGCGGCGCTGGCGCCCGGGCGGGTGGCGCGCCGCGGGCCTGATGTTGCTGCCGGCCTTGGCTTTCGCCGTGGACCTGTGGCTGTGGCACCGCAGCATCCACCGCATCGGCCCGGGACTGGCCACCCTGCTGGGCAATTTCCAGGTGTTCCTGATGGCTCTGGCGGGCGTGTGGCTGTACCGCGAGCGCCTCGGTCTGCGCTTTATCGCCGGACTGGCCCTGGCCTTTGCCGGACTGTGGCTGCTGGTCGGGCGCGGCTGGGGCGGCTTCGATGCCGACTACCGCGGCGGCGTGGTGCTGGGTATCGCCACCGGAGTTGCCTACGCCGTCTACATGCTGACTTTCCGCCAGGCGCAGCGCGGCCGGCTGGACCTGTCGGCGGCGCAGTGGCTGTGTCTGAACTCGCTGCTGTGTGCGGCGATGCTGGGGGCCGTGGGCCTGGGCGAGGGTGTGTCCTTCGCCGTGCCGGACGTGCAAAGCTGGCTGTCCCTGCTCGGCCTGGGCCTGGTGGGGCAGGTACTGGGTTGGGTGCTGATCGCGCGCGCCATGCCGCAATTGCCGGCGTCCCTGGTCGGCCTGCTGCTCCTGCTGCAGCCGCTGCTGAGCTTCGTCTTCGACGTACTGCTGCTGGCGCGTCCGACGGTGGCGCTGGATTGGGCGGGGCTGGCGGTGTCGCTCATCGGCATCTTCGTCGCCAGCGTGCGGGTGCCGGCCGCCGGCAAGGGCTGAGCTGCGTCGCAGCGACGGCGGGCACATTGAAGCGCAAGCGTGCGGCCCCAGTTCCGGTCTTCTGACGCACACGACGGAGAATCCCATGCTCGGAATCGGTGCCTACAGGCAGCGGCTGCCCGCGCGCGACGCCGCGCTGCCGGGACGCGACGCGCCCTTGCCGCTGCACAACCGCCACTTCGTCCACGGACGCCCCCTGCGTGGCGACTTCGCCGGCCTGGCCCAGGTGCAGTTCGGCCTCGGCTGTTTCTGGGGTGCCGAGCGCAAGTTCTGGAACCTGCCCGGCGTGCACACCACCGCCGTGGGCTACTCGGGTGGCTACACGCCCCATCCCACCTACGAGGAGGTGTGCTCGGGTCAGACCGGCCACGCGGAGACGGTGCTGGTGGTCTACGATCCGGCGCAGATCGGCATCGACGCCCTGCTCAAGGTGTTCTGGGAAAGTCACGATCCCACCCAGGGCATGCGCCAGGGCAACGACCTCGGCACGCAGTACCGTTCGGCCATCTACTCCACCACGGCCGAGCAGCATGACGCCGCCCTGGCGTCGCGCGATGCCTACGCCGCGCGCCTGCGCGAGCGCGGTTACGGCGACATCACCACCGAGATCGCCGCGGCGGGCCCGTTCTACTACGCCGAGGATTACCACCAGCAGTATCTGGCGAAGAACCCCGACGGCTACTGCGGCCTGGGGGGCACGGGCGTGGCCTGCCCGATCGGTGTCGCCGCAGGCTGATCAGGCCGGACGCTGCAGCAGGTATTCCCGCAGCACCACCGCGTTGTTGTGCTCGACATCGGCGGCGGCGTAGACGAGGGTGACCGGGCCCTCGGCCATCAGGTTGCGCAACGGCGCCAATGCGGCGTCCTTGGCGGCGAGCTCGGCGAGGTAGCGTTCGCGGAAGGCGGGCCAGCGCGCCGCGTCGTGGCCGAACCAGCGGCGCAGTTCGTCGCTGGGGGCCAGGTCGCGTAGCCACAGGCGCAGCTGCAGGGCCTCCCTGCGGCAGCCGCGCGGCCACAGGCGGTCGACCAGCACGCGCGCGCCGTCGCTGGCATCGGGAGCGACGTAGGCGCGCTTGATCTGCAGGGGAGTGTGGGTCCGCCGTGCGGCCATGTGGCCATGATGCGCCGACGCGCCGCGCGGGGAAACCCCATGCCCATCGCCGCGCGCCCCAGCGCGTTCAGCGGCGCGGCGCGATCTCCAGGTCTTCCACCCACACCAGCTCGCAGGCACCCGCGCCGGAATCGCTGCGCGTGGTGGAGGTTCGCCACTCGCCGCCGTCGGGCATGTGCGCATTCACCAGATAGCCGCGGATGTGGACGAGGTCGCCGGCGCGCACGCGGCCCAGGCTGCGCTCCACGCTGCGGTCGGCCGGGATCAGGTGCATGTTGGCGCTGGACTCGATGATCTCGCGCTCGGGGATGGGGAATTCCTGCACATGCCAGTAGTAGAAGCGGCCGAACTGGGCGATGTCGACGCGGTCCAGCACGGCGCTGTCGGACATGCGGCCCCAGCCGAGCGCGAGGTCGGTCGGCACCAGCTTGGCGCCGGCGTCGAACCAGTAGTCCTCGCGCGACAGCACGCGCGCGTCGACCTCGAAGTTCGCCACCGCGGTGAGCGTTGCGCCGGCGCGGGAGAACTGCGGCGCCGCACCCGGCAGATCGGTCTGGCGCGGCACCTCGGGCGCCAGCACGCCCGGCGCGTGCGCCACCTGGCGGTGGCTCAGGTACCCGGCGAGGGTGGCCAGGAGCAGCGCGGCGAGGATGCCGAGGCGACGCACGGCGGATTAGCGACGGCCGCGGGCCGCTGCGTCGCGCCGCGGCGCCACCGCCCGGGGCAGGGTAGGGCTCAGCCGAAGTCCTTCAGCAGGGCGTCGCGCGTGGCGCCCGCCACGGCGAGCCGCGCCGGCAGGCGCGCGTCGTCGATGCCGAAGGCCAGCGCGGCGCCGGCGCGCAGAGCCATGATGGCCTCGGGCGTGAACTCGAAGCGCAGGAAATGCACCGCCGCGGTCTTGTCGGCCTCGCTGCGGTCCATGTCCTCGTCGGCAAACAGGCGCGCGCGGCCGTGGCCGGTCACCTCGGCGTACACGGCGTGCTCGATGCCGCCCAGGCGCGCCAGCTCGCGCTTGCGCACCTCCGGATCGGCGTATTCGATCAACATCGTCGCCTTGAGGTTGGTGCCGTCGGGGATGAGCGGGTTGTAGGCGTCCAGTTCCTCCTGGATGGCCGCGGCCTCGAAGATGCGCTCGATGCGCAGCATCTCCTGCACCTGGTACTGCACCGTGAGCCGATCCTCGAACAGCAGGGTCACGTGCTCGCCCAGATGCACGGTACGGGCCTTCTTGTGCGCGATCACGCGCGTGCGGAACGCGGCGCGCTCGGCCGCGTAGGCTTCCAGCGTGTGCAGGTCGGAGCGCTTGAGTCTGTCCATGCCTCGTTTCCTTTGCTTGCCGGCGGCGGAGTGCACCAGGCGCAGGTGACGGCGCCGGTGCTGCAGGGTGTCGAGCTCGGCCGCGTCGCCGGTCGTGTCGTTCATGGCAGCGATGGGTCAGATGCCGTAGGCGCGCCGCAGCAGGCTCAGCGGGTGTTCGGCCTCGCGGCCGTCGCCGAGACCGTGGGCGATGTGCGCCCCGGCCATGACACAGTCGCTGGTGAAGTGTTGCGCCTCGGCTTGCTTCACGCGGTTCTCCACCGGCTTGGCGATCTTGCGCGCGAAGTCGTAGGTGGCCTGCTTCACGCCGTAGGTGCCGTCGTGGCCGGAGCAGCGCTCGATGGCCGTCACCTGCGTGCCGGGCACCAGCTCCAGCACCTGGCGGGTCTTGGGGCCGATGTTCTGCACGCGCTGGTGGCAGGCGACCTGCCAGGCCACCTTGCCCAGCTCGTGGCGGAAATCGGTCCTGAACTGGCCTGCGGCCTGGCGGTGCATGAGGTATTCGAAGGGGTCGTAGATGGCGCGCTTGACGGCCTGCACCTCGGCGTCACCAGGGAACATGAGCGGCAGTTCCTGCTTGAACATGAGCACGCAGGAGGGAATCGGCGCGACGATGTCCCAGCCATCGCGCACCAGGGCGGACAGCACGGGCAGGTTGTCGTTCTTGTACTTCTCCACCGTGTCGAGGTCGCCCAGTTCCAGCTTGGGCATGCCGCAGCACTGGTTTTGCCGCACCAGGCGCACGGCGATGCCGTTGTGGCGGTACACCGCCACCAGGTCGTCGACCATCTGCGGATGGTTGTAGCGGCCGTAGCAGGTGACGAACACCGCGACCTTTCCCGTGGTCGGGCCGGCGGCCACCGCATTGGCTCCGTCATCGTCCGCGCGCACGCGCTTGTCGGCGGTGTCGCTGTGGTAGGCCGGCACCTTGGCGTCGCGGTGCACGCCCAGGGTCTTCTCGATCACTCCGC
>Ga0208826_1002187_pt1 | contig 14873 bp, 10 predicted proteins | sample AD_UKC115_MetaG_FD_184451 | JGI IMG/M metagenome (GOLD analysis project Ga0208826, IMG submission 184451) | Active sludge microbial communities of municipal wastewater-treating anaerobic digesters from Hong Kong - AD_UKC115_MetaG (SPAdes)... | ecosystem: Engineered > Bioreactor > Anaerobic >...
CATCCGCGGCGCGGCGCAACTGCTGGCGATGGAGGCGAGCGCGCGCCACTTCGCCGAATCGGCCGAGTACACCGACGTCATCATCCACGAGGCCGACCGCCTGCAGGCGCTGGTGGACCGCCTGCTGGCGCCGCACCAGCGCGCGCTGGTGCTGGGCGAGGTCAACATCCACGAAATCTGCGAGCGCGTGCGCTCGGTGGTGCTGGCCGAGTTTCCGCGCGGCCTCGCCATCTTGCGCGACTACGACGCCTCGCTGCCCGAGCTGCGCGGCGACCGCGAGCGCCTGATCCAGGCGCTGCTCAACATCGTGCGCAACGCCGCGCAGGCGCTGGCCGGGCGCATCGCCCAGGGCGACGCGGCCATCACCCTGCGCACCCGCGTGGCGCGCCAGGTCACCATCGGCCACCAGCGCTTCAAGCTGGCCATCGAGCTGCAGGTGCAAGACAACGGCCCTGGCGTGCCGGCGGATTTGCGCGAGCGCATCTTCCAGCCCCTGGTGTCCGGGCGCGAAGGCGGCACCGGCCTGGGGCTGGCGCTGGCGCAGACCTTCGTGCAGCAGCACGAGGGCACGATCGAACACGAGAGCGCGGACGGATCGACGCGGTTTACCCTGCTGATTCCGGTACGCTGAAAACCTGGAGCCCCCATGAAACCCATCTGGGTCATCGACGACGACCAATCCATCCGCTTCGTGCTGCAACGTGCGCTCGAGCGCGAGCAACTGCCGGTGCGCCTGTTCACCGATCCGCGCGAGGTCATCGCCGCGCTGGACGCGGGCGACGCACCGCAGGTGCTGGTGAGCGACATCCGCATGCCCGGCGGCAATGGCATCGAGCTGCTGGCCGAAGTCAAGCAACGCCAGCCCGCGCTGCCCGTCATCATCATGACCGCCTACACCGACCTGGACAGCGCCGTCGGCGCCTTTCAGAGCGGCGCGTTTGAATACCTGCCCAAGCCCTTCGACGTGGCCAAGGCGGTCGAGCTGATCCGCCGCGCCGTGGGCGAAAGCCGGCCCGTGGACGCCGCCGAGCCCGGCAGCGCCGGGATGCCGCAGATGCTGGGCCAGGCGCCGGCCATGCAGGAGGTGTTTCGCGCCATCGGCCGCCTGAGCCAGAGCCAGGCCACGGTGCTGGTCACCGGCGCCAGCGGCACCGGCAAGGAACTGGTGGCGCTGGCCCTGCACCGCCACAGCCGGCGTGCGCAAGGCCCTTTCGTCGCCATCAACACCGCGGCGGTGCCCAAGGATCTGCTGGAAAGCGAGCTGTTCGGCCACGAGCGCGGCGCCTTCACCGGCGCACAGGCCACGCGGCGCGGGCGCTTCGAGCAGGCCGCCGGCGGCACGCTGTTTCTGGACGAGATCGGCGACATGCCGCTCGACTTGCAGACGCGCCTGCTGCGCGTGCTGAGCGACGGCCAGTACTACCGCGTGGGCGGCCACCAGCCGCTGAAGGTGGACGCGCGCATCATCGCCGCCACCCACCAGAACCTGGAAGAGCGCGTGAAGGGCGGCAGTTTTCGCGAAGACCTGTACCACCGCCTGAACGTCATCCGTCTGCGCCTGCCGCCGCTGCGCGAGCGCCGCGAGGACATCCCCGAGCTGGCGCGCTTCTTCCTGGCGCGCAGCGCGCAGGAGCTGGGCGTGGAACCCAAGCGTATCGCCGACACGGCGCTGGCGCGCCTGGCCGCATTCGACTACCCCGGCAACGTGCGCCAGCTCGAAAACCTGTGCCGCTGGCTGACGGTGATGGCGCCCACACAGTTGATCCAGAGCGAGGATTTGCCGGCCGACCTGTTTGGTGCGGCGCCACTGCACGCCGCCACGCCTGTCAGCACGCTCGCGCCAGCCACTGCGCCCGCCGAGGCCCGTGCCGCGCCGGCCGCTCCGGTCGCAAGCGGATTCACCGAGGCAGGCACGCCCGCCGACTGGGCAGCCGCCCTCGCCCACGAGGCCCGCGCGCGCCTGCAGGCCGGCGAGCCCGACGTGTGGAAGCACCTGGCCGACCGCTTCGAGGGCGAGCTGCTGCGCGCCGCCCTGGCCCTCACCCACGGCCGCCGCGCCGAGGCGGCGCAAAAGCTGGGCATCGGGCGCAACACCATCACGCGCAAGATGCAGGAATTGGGGCTGGAAGACTGATTCAGCCTCAGGGCCGGCGCAACGCCGGCCCCGGCCTGCACGCAAACGTGCACAGCCATGCACGCCCGTGGTGCGCCGCCGGTTGGTGCGCACGCCCTGAACCGGGGCATCCAAGGCCCACAACCAAACCGCGCCCGCACGCCGTGCCTGCGTCGCAGCGCCGCCGCGTGCTCCGGGATTTGATCTGGCACGCTTCCTGCTTGAAGCCTTGCATCCGCCATTTCAACTTCAGGAGAGAGGCCTTGCCCCATCGTTCGCACCCCTTGATTTCCCCTTTGCTGGCCGCCGGCCTTCTCGGCGCCAGCCTTGGCGCGTTGGCGCAGACGGCCGAGCCGCCCGCGCCGGCCGCGCCGGCCGTCACGCCCGAGCACAGCCTGAGCTTCAACGTCGGCATCACCAGCGACTACCGCTACCGCGGCATCTCGCAAAGCCGCCTGAAGCCCGCCGTCAGCGCGGGGGCGGACTACAGCCATTCAAGTGGCCTGTACGTGGGCACCTGGCTGTCGTCGATCCGCTGGATCAAGGACGGCGGCGGCGACGCGCCGATGGAATGGGACGTGTACGGCGGCTACAAGGGCAGCGCCGGCCCCATCGGCTATGACGTCGGCCTGCTGCGCTACCAGTACCCCAGCGCGCAGCTGGCCGTCAGCCCCAACACCACCGAGATCTACGGCGCGCTGACCTGGGAAATGGTCACGCTGAAGTACTCGCACGCGCTGACCAACCTGTTCGGCGTGGCCGACAGCAAGGGCAGCGGCTACCTGGACCTGAGCGCCAACTTCGACCTGGGCGACGGCTGGTCGGTGGTGCCGCACGTCGGCCGCCAGGGCGTGCGCCACAACGGCGCGCTGGCCTACACGGACTACGCGCTGACGCTGAACAAGGACTTCGGCAACGGGCTGTCGGCCAGTGCCGCCGTGGTGGGCACCAATGCCGACAAGGCGCTGTACGTCACGCCCTCGGGGCGCTTTACGGGCAAGCCGGCGCTGATGCTGGGCCTGAAGTATTCGTTTTAAGAAAAAAGCCACTCCAGCGCCCGCCCAACAAGCGCAACAAGCTATCAAAAAGGAAGCGACATGAAACTGGTGACCGCCATCATCAAACCCTTCAAGCTCGAGGAGGTGCGCGAAGCCCTGGCCGCCGTCGGCGCCTCGGGCCTCACGGTGTCCGAGGTCAAGGGCTTCGGCCGGCAGAAGGGCCACACCGAGCTGTACCGCGGCGCGGAATACGTGGTCGACTTCTTGCCCAAGATCCGCATCGAGGCGGCCGTGGCCGACGGCGATCTGGAGCGCGTGATCGAGGCCATCGAGCAAGGCGCGCGCACCGGCAAGATCGGCGACGGCAAGATTTTCGTCACCTCGCTCGAGCAGGTCATCCGCATCCGCACCGGCGAGACCGGCACCGAAGCCATTTGATGGCACGCCCAGAGGACCGCAAAATCATGAAACGAATTCTTCTCTCGCTCGCCCTGCTGCTGGCCTTGCCCGCCTTTGCCGCCGACGCTCCCGCACCCGCGCTCAACTCGGGCGACACCGCCTGGATGCTGACCTCGACCCTGCTGGTGATCCTGATGACCATCCCCGGCCTGGCGCTGTTCTATGGCGGTCTGGCGCGCAGCAAGAACATGCTGAGCGTGCTGGTGCAGGTGTTCGTCATCTTCTCGCTCATCACGCTGCTGTGGGCCATCTATGGCTACAGCCTGACCTTCAGCGGCGAGGGCAACTTCTTCGGCGGCCTGGACAAGCTGTTCTTGAAGGGTGTCACGCAAGAAACCTTCGGCGCGCTGCCCACCATCCCCGAATACGTGTTTCTGGCCTTCCAGGGCACCTTCGCCGCCATCACGGTGGCGCTGACGGTGGGCGCCTTTGCCGAGCGCGCGCGCTTTTCGGCGGTGCTGCTGTTCGCGGTGCTGTGGTTCACCCTCAGCTACGTGCCGATCGCCCACATGGTGTGGGGCGGCGGCCTGCTGGCCAAGGACGGCGCGCTGGACTTTGCCGGCGGCACCGTGGTGCACATCAACGCCGGCATGGCCGGGCTGGTGGGCGCCTACATGGTGGGCAAGCGCATCGGCTTTGGCCGCGAGGCGATGGCGCCGCACAGCCTGACGCTGACCATGGTGGGCGCCTCGCTGCTGTGGGTGGGCTGGTTCGGCTTCAACGCCGGCTCGGCCGGCGCGGCCAACGGCCAGGCCGGCCTGGCCTTCGTCACCACTGTGCTGGCCACGGCGGCGGCCACGCTGTCCTGGAGCGCGGCCGAGGCGCTGCACAAGGGCAAGGCCTCGATGCTGGGCGCGGCCTCAGGCGCCGTGGCTGGCCTGGTGGCGGTCACGCCGGCGGCCGGTTTTGTCGGCCCCATGGGCGCCATCGTCATCGGCGCGGTGGCCGGCGTGGTCTGCCTGTGGGGTGTGGGCGGGCTCAAGCGCATGCTGCGCGTGGACGACGCCTTCGACGTCTTCGGCGTGCACGGCGTGGGCGGCATCGTCGGCGCCATCCTGACCGGCGTGTTTGCCGCGCCCGCCCTGGGCGGCGCGCAGGGCGCGGACTTTGCCATGGCCCAGCAGGTGTGGGTGCAGACCAAGAGCGTGCTGATGACCGTGGTGTGGTCGGGCGTGGCGGCGTTCATCGCCTTCAAGATCGCCGATCTGGTGTTTGGCCTGCGCGTGAGCGAGGAAGACGAGCGCCAGGGCCTGGACATTGCCAGCCATGGCGAGACGGCTTACGTGCGGTGAAAGGGCGCCCCCCAATCTCCACTCGCTGCGCGATGTTTCGCCTTCCCCCTTGCCGGGGGCATCGCCAGTGACCGGGGAAACCCCGGCCACGGCGATCGCGGGCATGGCCTGCTTCGCGGCCGTGGGGCCCATGGGCTTCAACCGCTCCCCGCGCAAGCGCACGTAGGCTCCATCGTCATGGAAAAGCGGGGGGCGGGAAAACCGCGGTTCGACCTGGGCCGCGGTGCCGCTACATTGAGGCTTCTTGCCAAATCACACACGGAGACACCTCGATGCCCTATTCCCGCCCCCTCACCCGCCGTCACATCACCCAGGCCGGCCTTGGCCTGCTGGCCGCCAGCGCCCTGGGCGCGCGTGCGCAAGGCGCCTGGCCCGCCAAGCCGGTGCGCGTCGTCGTCGGGTTTTCCGCCGGCGGCACCACCGACATCGTGGCGCGCCTGATGGCCAAGGAGCTGACCGAGGCGCTGGGCCAGCCTTTCATCGTCGACAACAAGCCCGGCGGTGGCAGCAACATCGCCACCGACCAGGTGCGCGCGGCCGAGCCCGACGGCTACACGCTGCTGATGATGGCCGTCACCAGCACCATCAACCAGACGCTCTACACCAACGCCCGGTTCAAGCTCGAGCGCGACTTCGACGGCGTTGCCCTGTGCGCCAAGATGCCCAACATCCTGGTCGTCAACCCCAACGTGCCGGCGAAAACCGTGCCTGAATTCATCGCCTGGCTGAAGGCCCAGGGCGACAAGGTGTCCTACGCTTCGTCGGGCAGCGGCACCTCCATCCACATGGCGGGTGAACTGTTCAAGGTGCGCACCGGCACCCACGCCGTGCACGTGCCCTACAAGGGCAGCGCGCCGGCGCTGACCGACCTGATGGGCGGGCAGGTGCAGTACATGTTCGACAACATGATCTCGGCCTGGCCGCACGTGCAAGGCGGCAAGCTGCGCGCGCTGGCCGTCACCACCAAACAGCGCTCGCCCTCGGCACCCGACGTGCCCACCATGGAGGAAAGCGGCGTGGCGCCATTCGACGTGACCTCCTGGTTCGGCCTGGTGGCCCCCAAAGGCACCCCCAAGGCCGTGTTGAACAAGATCAACGACACGGTCAACCTGGCGTTTGACAAGCCCGAGGTCATGCAGGCCTACGCCAAGCTGGGCGCCGTGGTCGAAAAAAACAGCCCGCAGGACTTCAACCGCTTCATCCACGCCGAGGTCGAGGCCTGGGCGCCGGTGGTCAAGGCTTCCGGCGCGCGCGTTGATTGACCGGCGTCGCGGCTCGGCGCATCCGCCACGGCCATGCGCCGCGCCCCCAATGCGCGCATGATCAGCTTTTCGGCGCCAAACGAATGGCTGCCGCGGCGGCGCGGGCCGCACGCAGGTCTGCGACCCATCATGCGGCCGGCAGCCGCCCGCGACGCTGCGCTGGCAGGCGCCCGACCTGTTGACTTTCGAAAGAGACACCCACAATGACCGCCCAAATCCTGCACGCCGACCACCTGCTCACGATGGACGCCGACAACCGCATCATCGAGCAAGGGGCCGTCTTGATCGACCAGGACGGCCGCATCGCCGCGACCGGCTCCATTGCCGAAGTCGCAGGCAAGCATCCTGCCGTACCCGTGCGACGGCTGGCCAACCGACTGTTGATGCCGGGTCTCATCAACACGCATGCGCACTCGGGCCTGCTGCGCGGCACGGCCGAGGGCCTGCCCGTGTGGGAATGGCTGCGCCAGCACATCGATCCGATGCACCGCGTCGTCAACGCCGAAGAGGCTGAACTCGCCTCGCGCCTGTGCTATGCCGAAGCGCTGCTGTCGGGCACGACCACCGTCGTTGACATGTGGCGCCACATGGAAGGCAGCGCGCGCGCCGCCAGCGATCTGGGCATCCGCGCCGTCCTGGTGCCCTACGTGGCCGAACACCCCCAGCACGACTACTTCGAGACGCTGGACACCAACGAGGCATTGATCGAGCGCTGGCATGGCCGCGCCGATGGCCGCGTTCACGTCTGGGTCGGCCTGGAGCACATGTTCTACGCCACGCCCGAGGCCTGGCGCCGTTGCACCGAGATGAGCCGCCGCCACCGGGTCGGCTTTCACACGCACAGCAACGAAAGCCAGTTCGACGTCGAAGAAACCCAGCGGCGATACGGCATGCGGCCGATTCAGGCGCTGCAGGAGTTTGGCTTGCTCGATGCGCATCGGGTGCTGCTGGCGCATTGTGTCTGGACCTCCGAAGACGAAATGGATCTTCTTGCCGCAAAGCGTGTCGGCGTGGCCCACAACCCGGTCAGCAACATGAAGCTGGCCAGCGGCGCGGCGCCGGTCGAGGCCATGCTGGCCCGCGGCATTGCCGTGGGGCTGGGCACCGATGGCGAGAAGGAGAACAACAATCTCGACATGTTCGAGGAGATGAAAACCGCGTCGCTGTTGGCCAAGCTGTCGCGCCTGGACGCCGCCGCGCTGGATGCGTGGTCGGTGTGCCGCATGGCCACCATCGGTGGCGCGCGCGCGCTCGGGCTGGATCAGACCATCGGATCAATCGAAGTGGGCAAGGCCGCCGACCTGATTGCCGTGCGCACCGACACGCCGCGCATGACGCCGCTGCTGGGCGGCGCCGGCGGCAATCTGCATCACAACCTGGTGCATGCGGTGCAAGGCGGTGACGTGACCCTGACCATGGTGGCCGGGCGCATCGTGGTGGACGACGGCAAGCTGCTCTCGGGCGATCTGGCCGACACCATTGCCCAGGCCAATCGCGCCGTGCCCCTGCTGTTCGAGCGCCGCGCGCGATGGTTGCGGGAGCACGAAACCGTGGATGCCTTGCATGGTTAGCGACCAACGGGGCGAATGCACGCCCGCGCCCGCTTCAGCCTGAACCGGATCGCGGGCCCCTGCGATTCGATCCCTCGGTTCCAACCGCGGCACAATGCGCGCATGACCACGACCTCGGCGCTGGACGAATGTTTGCAGCGGCTGCACCGCGGCGTCGGCGTGCTGGTGCAGGTGGCCGAAACGCGCGGCTCGGCCCCGCGCGAGGCCGGCACCTGGATGGTGGTCTGGCCCGATGCCCTGAGCGCCACCATCGGCGGCGGCCAGCTGGAATACCAGGCCATCGCCGAGGCGCGCGCCCTGCTGGCCGGCGACACGAGCGCCCCGCGCCACGGCGAGGTGCGGCGCTACCCACTGGGCCCCAGCCTGGGGCAGTGCTGCGGCGGCATGGTGTTCTTGCGCTTCGAGCGGATCAGCGCCGCCGACGCACCGGCGCTGCGCCAGCGCCTGCAAGCGCGCCTGACGCCACTGGCCCTGTTCGGCGGCGGCCACGTGGGCCACGCCCTCGTGCGGGTGCTGTGCACCCTGCCCTATGCCGTGTGCTGGATCGACAGCCGCGACCAGGTGTTTCCGGCCGCGCTGCCGGCATCGGTGCGCACCGAATACAGCGACCCGGTGCAAGCCGCCGTGCACGATTTGCCGCCCGGCAGCCGCGTGCTGATCATGAGCTTCAGCCATGCCGAAGACCTGGACATCGTGATCGCCTGCCTGGAGCGCCTGCGCGAGCGCGATGACCTGCCCTACGTCGGCCTGATCGGCAGCAAGACCAAGTGGGCCACGTTTCGCCATCGTCTGTCGGCGCGCGGCTTCAGCGAGGCCGAGCAGGCGCGCATCACCTGCCCCATCGGCATCCCCGGCATCACCGGCAAGGAGCCCGAGGTGATTGCCGTGGCCACCGCCGCGCAGCTGCTGCTGATGGCGCCCCCCGGGCCGGGCGCCCGGCCGCAAACCCTGCCGAAAACGGCGCAATCCGCCGCCCATTGTCCGGGTTAACCCGGGTGTTATGCGGCCCGCAACATGTCGGATATGGAACATCCGATATGCCACGATGCAAAAGAAAGGCGCACCATTGCGGCATAGCCCGCCAGGCGCCAAGTTGCGCCCGTGCCCTTGACCGGGAGATTCGCCATGACCCATCCAACATCCGCCGCCACGCCCTCTCAAGTCATCCGCTTTTTCCACCGCGGCGCCGTGGTCACCGTCACCGGCGAGCCGACCACGCGCACCGTGCTGGACTGGCTGCGCGAGCGCGAGCGCGCCACCGGCACCAAGGAAGGCTGCAACGAGGGCGACTGCGGCGCCTGCACCGTGGTGCTGGGCGAGTTGGACGCCCAGGGCCAGTTGCAGCTCGCCAGCGTCAACGCCTGCATCCAGTTCCTGCCCACGCTCGACGGCAAGGCCTTGTTCACGGTGGAGGATTTGCAGGCGCTGGGCCAGGACAAGCAGGCCGCGCGGGCCCACGACGCCGACCTGCACCCCGTGCAGCAGGCCATGGTCGAGTGCCACGGCTCGCAGTGCGGCTTTTGCACCCCCGGCTTCGTGATGTCGATGTGGTCCACCTACGAGGCGCACCAGCAGGCCGGCACCCGTCCGTCGCGCCAGCAGCTGGCCGATGACCTGTCGGGCAACCTGTGCCGCTGCACCGGCTATCGCCCCATTCTCGACGCCGGCCAGCGCATGTTCGATTTGCCCGCCGTGCGGCTCGACCGTGCCGCCGTGGTGCGCGCCCTCGAGGGCCTGAAGGCCCCCGCCGCGCTGGACTACACCGCCGCCACCCGCACGCCGCAGGGCGAGCGCACCAACCACTTCCACGCCCCGCGCAGCGCCGACGAACTGGCCGCCCTGCGCCTGGCCAAGCCCCAGGCGCGCATCCTGGCCGGCTCCACCGACGTGGGCCTGTGGGTCAACAAGCAGTTTCGCGACGTGGGCGATCTGATCTACACCGGCCGCGTGGCCGATTTGCAGCGCGTCGAAGAGTGCGGTGACGAGCTGTGGATCGGCGCGGCTGCCTCGCTGGAGGACGCCTGGCGCGCCCTGGTGCAGCGCGCGCCGCAGCTCACCGACGTGTGGCTGCGCTTTGCCTCGCCGCCCATCCGCCACGCCGGCACCATGGGCGGCAACGTGGCCAACGGCTCGCCCATCGGCGATTCGCCCCCCATCCTGATGGCGCTGGATGCGCAGATCGAACTGCGCAAGGGCGCCGCGGTGCGCCGCATGCCGCTGACCGACTTTTATCTGGACTACATGAAGAACGCCCTGCAGGACGGCGAGTTCGTGCAGGCCGTGGCCGTGCCGCTGGCCGCCTTCAAACGCCAGGTGCGTGGCTACAAGATCAGCAAGCGCTTTGACTGCGACATCTCGGCGCTGTGCGCCGGCATGGCAATCGAAGTGGATGGCGGCAAGGTCAAGAGCATCCGCCTGGCCTACGGCGGCATGGCCGGCATCGTCAAGCGCGCCGCCCACGCCGAGGCCGCCCTGCTGGGCCAGCCCTGGACACAGGCCAGCGTGCGCGCCGCCCAGCAGGCCATGAAGCAGGACTATCAACCGCTGACCGACATGCGCGCCAGCGACGGCTATCGCCTGCAGGTGGCGCAAAACCTGATCGAGCGCCTGTGGCTGGAAACCCGCTCCGACGCGCCGCTGGCGCCCGGCGACACCAGCGTGTTCAGCGTCCTGCCGCACGCCACGGCCTGAAGCGGCAGCAACCGCGGTTCAAGGAGATCACCATGAACAAGCCCGTTATCGACCATTTGCTGCGCCCGGCCCAGCCCTTTGCCGACTACCGCGCCAACCTCGAACATCGGCTGGACACCGAAGGCGAAAGCCGCGCGCAAGACGCCGGCGCGCGCGTGGGCATCAGCCTGCCGCACGAGTCGGCCGTGCTGCACGTCACCGGCACCGCCACCTACGCCGACGACATTCCGGAGCTGGCCGGCACCCTGCACTGCGCGCTGGGCCTGTCGCCGGTGGCTGCCGGCAAGCTGTTGGGGATGGACCTGGATGCCGTGCGCGCCATGCCCGGCGTGGTCAGGGTCATCACCGGCGAAGACATCCCGGGCGTCAACGACTGCGGCTCGGCGGTGCCGGACGACCCCATCCTGTGCGACGGCGAGATCCGCTTTCTGGGACAGCCGGTGTTCGCCGTCGCCGCCCAAACGCGCGACCAGGCGCGCCGCGCCGCCGCCCTGGCCAGGAAGGTGCTGCAGATCGAGCCGGCCGAGCCGGTGCTGACGCCGCGCCAGGCCCACGCCAAGGGCCAGTACGTGGTGCCGCCCATGCACCTGCTGCGCAGCACCAGCGGCCGGGACGAGGCCGGCATCCGCGCCGCCATCGCCGCCGCGCCGCACCGCCTGACGGGCGAATGGGACGTGGGCGGACAGGAGCAGTTCTACCTCGAAGGCCAGATCAGCTATGCCATCCCCAAGGAAGGCGGCGGCATGCACGTGCACTGCTCCACCCAGCACCCCAGCGAGATGCAGCACCTGGTGGCGCACGCGCTGGGCGTGCACTCCAACGCGGTGCTGGTCGAGTGCCGGCGCATGGGCGGCGGCTTTGGCGGCAAGGAATCGCAGTCGGCGCAGTTCGCCTGCATCGCCGCCGTGGCCGCGCGCGGGCTGAACCGCCCGGTCAAGCTGCGGCTGGACCGCGACGACGACTTTCTCATCACGGGCCGGCGCCACGGCTTCTGGTACGAGTACGACGTGGGCTACGACGACGACGGCCGCATCCTGGGCGTCACGCTGCAAATGGTGTCGCACTGCGGCCACTCGGCCGATTTGTCGGCCCCGGTGATGACGCGCGCGGTGTGCCACTTCGACAACGCCTACTGGCTGCCCGAAGTCGCCATGCACGGCTATTGCGGCAAAACCAACACGCAAAGCAACACCGCGTTTCGCGGCTTCGGCGGCCCGCAAGGGGCGATCGCCATCGAATACATCATGGACAGCATCGCGCGCAAGCTGGGCCGCGATGCGCTGGCGGTGCGCCGCGCCAACTTCTACGGCAAGGACGAGCGCAACGTCACGCCCTACCGCCAGACGGTGACCGACAACGTGATCCACGAGCTGGTCGAGCAGCTCGAGGCCGGCAGCGACTACCAAGCCCGCCGCGCCGCCGTGGCCGCCTACAACGCCGACAGCCCGGTGCTCAAGCGCGGCCTGGCGCTCACGCCGCTGAAGTTCGGCATCAGCTTCAACGTCAAGCACTTCAACCAGGCCGGCGCGCTGGTGCACATCTACACCGACGGCTCCATCCTGGTCAACCACGGCGGCACCGAAATGGGCCAGGGCCTGAACACCAAGGTGGCACAGGTGGTGGCGCACGAGTTGGGCGTGGGCTTCGACCGCGTGCGCTGCACCGCCACCGACACCAGCAAGGTGGCCAACACCTCGGCCACGGCCGCGTCGACCGGGGCCGACCTGAACGGCAAGGCCGCACAGGACGCGGCAAGCCAACTGCGCGAGCGCCTGGCCGCCAGCGCCGCGGCGCGCCACGGCGGGCGGGCCACCGACGTGCGCTTTGCCAACGACCAGGTGTACGTGGGCGGCAAGACGCTGGCCTTCAACACGGTCATCAGCGAGGCGTATCTCGATCGCGTGCAGCTGTGGTCCGACGGCTTCTACGCCACGCCTGGGCTGTCCTGGGACAAGGACAGGATGCAGGGCCGCCCCTTCTACTACTTTGCCTACGGCGCCGCCGTGAGCGAGGTGGTGATCGACACGCTGACGGGCGAATGGAAGCTGCTGCGCGCCGACATCCTGCACGACGCGGGCCGCTCGCTGAACCCCGCGGTGGATATCGGCCAGGTCGAGGGCGCCTTCATCCAGGGCATGGGCTGGATCACCACCGAGGAGCTGGTGTGGCACCCCAAGACCGGGCTGCTCACCACGCACGCACCCAGCACCTACAAGATTCCCACCGCCAACGACTGCCCACCGGTGTTCAACGTGCGGCTGTTCGACGGCCCCAACGCCGAGGACTCCATCCACCGCAGCAAGGCCGTGGGCGAGCCGCCGCTGCTGCTGCCCTTCTCGGTGTTCTTCGCCATCCGCGACGCCATTTCGGCCGCCGGCGGGCACCGGGTCGATCCGCCCCTGACAGCACCCGCCACCAGCGAAGCCATCTTGCGCGCCCTCACCGCCGTACGACAGGCCGCCTGATCCACCGACCACCGCACCTGCCCTGGCCCCGTCCAGGCGCTGAACCATGACCTCATCGCCCCTGGGCCCACCGGCCGGAGATACCGCACCCGGTGGCATGGCCAGCGCGGTCGCCGAGCGCACGCTGTTCGACCGCATCGACCTGCACCTGATCCGCGTGCTGCACACCGTGCTGACCGAGCGCAGCGTCTCGCGCGCGGCCCTGCGCCTGGGCATGCACCAGCCGGCCGTGTCGGCCGCGCTCAAGCGCCTGCGCGAGCTGGCGGGCGATCCGCTGCTGGTGCGCAACGGCGCGCACATGGTGGCCACCGACGCCGGGCGGCGCATGGTCGAGCCCGCGGCCCACATCCTGGGCGCCGCCGAGGCGCTGTTCACCGAGGCGCGCCAATTCGATCCGCGCACCAGCACCGCCACCTTCCGCATTGCCGCCAGCGACTACCTGGACCCATCGTTCCTGCCGCGCCTGGTGGCCGACGTCAAACGCCAGGCGCCGCTCACGCGCATCGAGATCCATGCCCTCACGCGCGAGAGCGACTACCGCGCCCACCTCGGCCAGGGCGACATCGACCTGGTCATCGGCAACTGGCTGCAACCGCCCGAAGACCTGCACCTGGCGCGCCTGTTCAGCGACGAGGTGGTGTGCCTGGTCAGCCGGGACCATCCGGCCGTGCGTCGCGGCTGGGACGAGTCCGACTGGCTCCAGGCCGACCACATCGCGCCCACCCCCATGCACCCCGGCGCGCGCGGCATCATCGATCAGATCCTGGACAGCCAGGGCCTGCAGCGCAACATCGCCGCGCGCTGCGCCTACTTCAGCCTGGTCGCCGAAATGGTGGCCGGCACCCTGCTGGTGCTGACCACCGGCCGCCAGTACTGCGAGCGGGTGGCCGCGCACCTGCCGGTGGTCATCCTGCCCTGCCCCATCGCCATGCCCCCGCTGCTGTACTACCAGCTGTGGCATCCGCGCAGCCACCAGTCGAGCAGCGCTCGCTGGCTGCGTGACCGAACCAAGGACGTGGCCGCCAGCCTGGCGAGCGGCCACGCCCCTGGCCCTTGCCCCCAACCCTGATCCAAGCCCCAACCGGAGGAGACAACCCCATGAGCTGGACCGAAAACCTGTTCAAGCTGCAGGACCACGGCACCACGGTGCGCACCGAGGTCATCGCCGGCGTCACCACGTTCCTGACGATGGCCTACATCATCTTCGTCAACCCGGCCATACTGGGCGACGCGGGCATGCCCAAGTCCTCGGTGTTCGTGGCCACCTGCCTGATCGCCGCGCTGGGCACGGCGGTGATGGCGCTGTACGCCAACTACCCCATCGCGCTGGCCCCCGGCATGGGGCTGAACGCCTACTTCGCCTACACCGTGGTGCTGGGCATGGGCTTTCCGTGGCAGGCGGCGCTGGGCGCGGTGTTCATCTCGGGCTGCCTGTTCATGGCGGTCACCATCTTCGGCCTGCGCGGGCTCATCATCCGGGGCATCCCGCAGTCGCTGCGCAACGCCATCACGGTGGGCATTGGCCTCTTTCTGGCGTTGATCGCGCTCAAGAGCGCCGGCATCGTGGCGGCCTCCAAGGCCACCTACATCACCCTGGGCGATCTGCACTCGCCGCCCGTGGTGCTGGCCTCGCTGGGCTTTCTGCTGATCGTCGCGCTGGACAAGTTCCGCGTGCCCGGCGCCATCCTGATCGGCATCATCGCCGTCACCATCGCCTCCTTCTTCTTCGGCGGCAACCAGTTCCATGGCATCTTCGACATGCCGCCCTCGATCGAGCCCACTTTCCTCAAGCTCGACATCAAGTCGGCCATCTCGCACGGCTTCCTGAACGTGGTGCTGGTGTTCTTCCTGGTCGAGCTGTTTGACGCCACCGGCACCCTGATGGGCGTGGCCAAGCGCGCGGGCCTGTTGGTGCCCGGCCGCATGGAGCGCCTGAACAAGTCGCTGTTTGCCGACAGCGTGGCCATCTTCGCCGGCTCGCTGCTGGGCACCTCCAGCACCACCGCCTATGTCGAGAGCGCC
>Ga0208826_1002188_pt1 | contig 14872 bp, 16 predicted proteins | sample AD_UKC115_MetaG_FD_184451 | JGI IMG/M metagenome (GOLD analysis project Ga0208826, IMG submission 184451) | Active sludge microbial communities of municipal wastewater-treating anaerobic digesters from Hong Kong - AD_UKC115_MetaG (SPAdes)... | ecosystem: Engineered > Bioreactor > Anaerobic >...
CTATATATATTTTTGGCATTCAATACAAAACATACCTTCATCTCCGCTAACAACTTGTTTAAATGGATGCGCACAGCTACTAACATCATGTTGGCCCAATGCTTCCAATATCAATTCTTTATCAAATTCCATTTCTTCAACAGAGTATTCTTTTTTATAAGGGAATGGATACTTTTCCCTCGCTATCATACACGCTAATGTTTCAATATTATCTTTTGATAATTCAATTATTACGCATAAATCTGAATTTTCATCTTCAATATGTACTTTTACTTTTATCATTCTAATCTATTTTCTCGTTAATAATTCGCACTAAGCCAACAAAACTACGAATAAATATTTAATGTGCAACAACAAATAAAAGTTTGTTGCAAAAAAAAGAGGAAATTAATTCCTCTTAATAAAAAATCCCGCTAGAAATGATAACGGAATAAGCAGTAACCACCATTGCGATATACCTCGTTCAGCCTGCTTCTTAGCGATTTTCCCACCGGATCTAACCTTTGCCTTGTTCACTTTAGAATTAGCCTTTATTTCGGCTTGTTTTATCTTAGTGTCTGCTCTCGTGCTGTCTTTTGATTGTAAGTATCTGTACTTGTACACATACCTAGGAACATAATTAACAACTGGTTTAGCAATAATGCTATCACGAGTAACAACCACCACATTACCAACACTATCAATGATAGTATCAGTAATGGTAATAGTATCGGCGATGCAATTAAAAGTACCGCCCTTTTGGTAGAATTTCTTCTCATGGAATTGGTAAGAACACGCACTAATTAAACATACTAACACTATTGATTTAACGAAGTTCATCACGTTTACGCTTTACTTTTAACACCATTTTATAGACATCTTCAACCTCCTTGAATACGCCTTTCTTTCCAAGTTCTATTTGATTCTCATTAATACTCTTAATCTCAATGTATATCGGAACAATCGCCAAAATCCACACTATATATGGAATTTGAAATGCTTTATCGAGAATTAAGCCGATAAAAATGAACACACTGTAACCTATTAATTTTGCAAAAAAATCAGAGAGTCTGTTGCTTGTGATTTCAATCCCCTTTTTTTTAGCTTTCTTAATACCTAAGAACGTGTCAATTATCATGAAGAGAAGCAATAGGACAATGGCATATATTGCAGGAGTGATGAATGTCAATATGGCGCTCCAAGTTAACATCACATATTCGATTATCTTTTCTTTTTTCATACCACTTTTTTTGCTAATTATCTCGGTGAATTGAATTTTTCTTTCACCCAAGTATAATCAACGTAGAAGATACGTTGAGTGGTTCCAACTTTTTTAGTTATACGAACGAGATTGGCCATAGATACGGATGTACTAGTGGGAACATTGGTAGTTATCGTAGCCGCAAGAACTTCGTCTATGTAGAACTTAACATTAGCCCCAGTTCCATCATCATCTATTCTCAACTTCTGCATCAAGTTACCTCCTTGGGCGGCAACAGGCACAGAAGTTGTTACGAACGTCCTAACGCTTCCAGCCGCACAAACGCATTGCCAATTAGCAGACGCTGCTGAACCTGCTGAAAGACCCCCTTCGTCATATAGAAAATACATCGCATTAGCTTGATCTAGTAGATTCGTAGAACTTAGATATCCAGCAAAACAAACGTAACGCTCTAAGGCTGTGCTTAATAGTGAAACTACAACTCTTGTTTCGAATATTTTTTTTCCCACTGCAGGTCTGAAATACGCTCCTGTTCTTGACTGAGAATCTCCAGTAGACGTTACACCTGTAGCGTAACCACATAAAGATGTGGGGGATAGTGCAGGTAAAACTGAATTTACAGATGTACCTCCTGCCGTAAAAGCTAGCACCCATGGCGGACTGCTACTTGCTGTTGATTCATCCATAAATGAATATCCCCACCAAGGATTTTCTATAATACTCAATGGCGTCCACCCAAAGAAAGAGTGGTAGAACATCTTAGAATTACGAGTCGTATTGAAGACTTCCAATCCCACGGCAGGGGATGCAATTGCGTTCATCTCTGCCTCTGTCATTTGTCCTAAATTACTAATTGTTAAGCTACCATTAACCCATGTGCCACTTTGGTCTTGAATGGCCGGTATTAGCTCTGTACCGTTTAGCGAGCTTAATAAACCTAGTTCACTTATTTTTGTTTCTCCTACCATAATATCACATAAAAAATATTGATTCGTTATAACCAGTGTTCGTTGCCTTTATTGGCTTCATATCGCTATCGTTTTGCTCGTCCAAGAATTGTGGAAATAGGGAGCTATTCGCTTGCAGCCACTTTATCAATCGCTCCTCATAAAACTCTGCTTTTTTTGCCATACGACCCTCAATATAGTTGGCTTCTGAAAGGGTCGTCGGGTTTGAATAGTCACCGCTCTGTTGCTGTATTCCTTTGTTCTTTAGCTCGAAGCTGATTCCCAAGATACAGTCTTCAATAGCACGCCAGCCGATAGCATATTGTATCTTCTTCACAAGGTTCTGCTCATCTACTGTAAGCATTTGAGCGTTGTATTTCCCTAGTAAGTAGGTGTAGAAGTAAGTACCTAGTATAGGCTGTAACCTCATATCAGCCTGACTCTCAACATACGGAAATACTTTAGCCATGTCGATATTAGCCGTAAGTGGGATTTTTGTTTTTAACCAATTTTCAGTAACAAAATATATCATAGACTTCTTTTTAATCCAACCAAACCTATTACCTCGTCTTCACTCATTGCATCAAGTATTTTAGTTGCAACAAGCGGACTCATAGAATTGAGCGATTTAATCATCTCTTTGTTGCTGCCATCAACAATTTCTTCATTGATAATTTGATAATCTTTTACCACCAACTTTCCTTTCACTCGTGCAATATTAAGAAGTGAATTAACAACCATTTCCACCTCCCTACGTAGTGGCATTACAACATTCTTCTCGTATATGGTGTACGCCTGCTTAATGTCGCTACCACTACCAAGCTTCCCACTTACTCGAATCCCCATGAGGATAGGGTCAATGGTATGAGCCTGACAAATCTTAGAATCAATACTTTCAGTAGTGTTCTGAAATGCGTTGTCAAGTTGCGATACGGGTATAGTGTCTATCTTAGGAATCGAATCAACACCACGCCCAACGAATGTTATAATTTTCCCACCATTTCTAGCACCACGACCACTTTCAATAGTCTGTTTCATCTTGGTTTTTTCCTCATCTGACTTGAAAGGCTGTGGAAAACTCATCATGAAACTAGGAAATATACCGTTCACGATATATTCCTTTTGAAGGACGCTCATCTCACCATCTAAGAACGCCCAATTTAGTGCCGTTGTGTAGTTAGGAATAGGGTATATATCTTGACCTGCACACATATTCTCATAACAAAACAGAAGTTTAGTTTCACTTCTTAGGTTCTCACGTGTGTAAGGCTTTATAGTGCGTGTCGCAAGTCTCATCGACCAGTCGTTGTTAAGATAATAGACTGATTTATCCTCATTCGTGCGCACTTTTTCCGCACCAATATACTCAACTCTTAGCAGATTTTTATCTTTTGAAAAATGCAGGATAAAATAGCAACGAGCGTGGATAATCAAGTCGAGTAGCATTCTATCTAAGTTATCATCTAGGCGCATTATACCACGCATAGCACGCAAGTTAACGTCGTCACTCGTAGTGGCTGTGCTATCCTTGACTAACTCAAAGCCACCACCTAACACGCTATTCGTTTTAAAGTTACATATTGCGTTGTGAAGTGGGGATGTGTAGAACATCTGAACCAATAGTTGCGGGTAAAGGTTATCTTGCCCAAACAGAACCATTTGATTTTGCGTGAGGTTGCTTGCCACGTATGGAAGTGACAAATTTCCATTTCCAATTTGCCCAAATGGTGTGGAAAAAGTCATAGTCTTTTCCTCCGTTATTTGCTGTTTTTTAAAGGTAAATATTGCCATCTATGTTTGAAGTTTCTATTATTTTTAAAATCCCATTCGCAAGTTCATTCAGCCCCGTTTCGTCCGTTGGTGTTGGTTGTGTCGTGTCATACTCAAAGATATAGTAGGAGTATGCGCCACTAGCTAAATTGAAAGTATGCGTAAATGTTGTAAATCTTAGCGATTCTGACACTTTCGTTGGTGCTAAGTATGTAGCAGGAGTGTCATTAAACCGATGCACAATCTTGAACAAATACCCACTGTTAACAATCGTTGCCACATCCATAAGTGGCACGGCGAATGTTGATGAAATACCTCTATCTACTACTATCATACATTATAATGTTGAAGCAACAAAAAAAGGCACTAAAAAAAAGTGCCTTTCTGAACAATTGAAACTAAATTTAAGGTGTTAATAAACCTGCAATGATAGTAGGGTCAACCTCGTAAGCCTTGTGTAGCGATTCAGATGTGAAAGTAATTTCATAGTTCGATCCATCCGCCTTAGCAGTACCAGAACCACCCGTGTCCGTTGCTAATTGTGCGTTCTCAAAGTACCAATAGTTGCCATTCGAATCACCGACCACGATAGCCAAATCACGTTGACCCTCGCCTGCGATGTTAATAGCCTTAGATTTAGAAGCCTCACGCAAGAATAACTTCAACATAATAGTTTGTTTGTAGAATGTTGAGCCATTCTCTAGGCTAATCTGCGCTTCTTCTGTATAGTTCCCTACGTTTCTAGCGAATTGGAACTCGACGAAAGGGGAGGTCTTTGTTATCGCTGTAACCTCCCATTGAGCAGTGTCAATGGTAGCTCCAGTAATATTTGATTTGTCATTTAAGATGATGCTAACTATACCTCCGATGTTATTGGTACACCCCTTGGTAATGCTAGATAATGTTGTACATGCCATAATATTTTTATTTTAAATTTTACAAAAAAAAGGTGGCAGATATTCCACCACCTTAAACGATTCTTTCACCGACTATGGTTATTTGTATAACACAATTTCAGCTCCATTGGTATGAAAGTAGCCTTCTTTCTGATTCGCACGAGTGCGGATATAAGGCTCTGCTGTTGTGTCCGCAAGGTTAATCGCTTTCAACTCTTGAACATCAGACATTCCATCGAACGCATAAATCAAATTGTAGTTAGTTGTGAACACTGCTACGTTGTTCGGTAAACCAGCATCCTCAACCATTTTGATACCTAAGAATGTCAAGCCCAAGTCTTGCGTGATATACATCGTGTTATTTTGCGAAGCCGTTGCAATGCGGTAGTTCGCTGCAATATTTGGCGAAACGAACATACGGAGCTCCTTAGTTTTAACGCGAACTTGTGCTGGCAACGCTTGGTAAACTTTCGTAAGCTCTGCCACAACGTTAGCTGTTGTTGAAGCTATTGCAGTAATCTTGATAACAGATGCGTCAGCATTTAACTTTTTCAAGTGACCATCAACCAATACCAAGTTCGGGTTTGCTGACAAAATATCCCCTTGCCAACGGCGTAAGTTGCGCTCCTCTAATGCTTTCAATGCTAACTCATTCCAATAGTAGCTCATAAACGAAGGCACAGAGAAATCACCGTTAGAACCTTGCGCCATTTGTAATGACAAGAACGACTGCTCAATATCGAACTGACATATTTGAGCCATTACAGAAGTCGGCGTAACGTCGATGTCGATAGCATCTAACTGCTCTGTTGGTGCTGTGAAATTACACGTTGATGCCTTAGTAACTTGCCCGAATGTCACATTAGCTAATTTCGTTCCCGCTTTAATACCCGGTAACGTGCGGAAATTGTCCACTATCTGCTCATTGATGTACGACTTTGAGTAGAACTCTTGCGGGTTTGGACAAAGCAATGCATTTGTTTGTACTGCTAAATTGAATTTTAACTCTCTCATTTTCTATTGTTTACTTGTTGATTTAACTTTATTAATCGTTCGATTGCTGACAACCGAACTTGTTCTTCTTCTTCTTCTTCTTGAACAGCTTCTGTTTTTTCGCCCTCGATTTGCGCCTTTATTTCAGCAATGACATTTAGTACTTCATTAACCTTTTCGTCAATCATCTTGGCAACGACATCCTCTGTTAATGCTGGTGGCGCTTCCTCTTTCGTCGGTTCTTCTGCTGGTTCTGCTGGTGCTTCTTCTTCAGCTAGTTCAACCTCTTCTTTAGCCTCCTCTTTCGGTTCTTCTTCAGTTGAAGCTTCAACAACTTCTTTAGTTGTTTCTTCTACCTCCTCAAAACGTACAAGTTGACCATCTTTGAAGATGAACTTTTCGCCCTCTTTCATTTCACTCATATTCATTTGATTATTAAATTGTTGCTCTTTTAAATTAAACTTCCCGCCAATGGAATAGCCTACACGACCGTTGTCAATTATCTCCTTGTAGTCTGCTTCATTCTCTATTTGTGTGGTAAGCATTATCGTACCCTTTGGAACGTCTAAATTATACAGCGTATTAGCCTTGTCTGTTGCTTCGTTCTCAACTATCCACGCTTCAAGAATATAAGCATCTACCTTTTTACCCTTGTCGTGTTCGAAGTTGAATAAGTTACCCTCACGGGTTCGCTTCATTAAGTCTTTGAATATTAACTCAATTTGCTCATCGGTAAACTTCACATAAAACTCCTCGCCATCTTGATTTCGATATATCTCCATTGGCATCATAGCAGGGGCTGTCACTCGCATCTTAACATCGTCCGAAAAAAACAAACGTTTGTGGGAATTGAACGCCAAGCCTTTAACCTTTATAGCAGGATTCGACGTAAATGCCACCTCATCAATCCCTAAAGCATCCTCTGTATTAATCTCGTATATCGGTAATCCCATACCAAATAATGTTTTTGTTTTAGCGATGTACCTTTTTTTTATTACATTTGTTATAAAATAGAACAAAATGATAACAATTAAAGGACATGACTATCCGACAAGGGTAGAAGAAATGACATTAAAACAGTGGTCTTATGTTAGTGGTATTGTGCAAAATGGCAACATTTCAGGCATTGAGAAATTAGAAGCATTGCTAACCGCAATAGGAGTGCCACAAAAGGACATAGACGATTTGCCTATTGATTTTTCAGATAAATTAGCCGAAGCAATGAAGCCTTCTAATGAGGAATTTGAACTAGTCGACCATATAGGGCATTATAGTCTTAATTTAGACCGTGAGTTGACCGTGAAGCTGGCTAAATTCATAAGCAAAGTAAATGAGCAAGGCTTGGGAATTGCTGGTCTTGTAGCGGTCTTTTACGAAGACGAAAGGGTGACTACAACTGAGCATTATGACCTTTCGCACGTTAAGCATAAGGCAAGGATATTTGACCACATGAGTGCGAAAGACTTCGTTGTGTCAGTTGCAAAAATAACTGAATTTCTGGCTGTAAAGACAAAGGAAACTCTTGATGAAAGTAAGTGATTATCTTGAGGTCTTGGCACTACAACGCCAGCACTTTGATAATGAACTAGACCGCACGCTAAGTATCGTTAGCGTGTGGTTAAATGAAGACGTTGAGCAAGTTTCTGAAAGGTCGTTAACGGAAGTTAACAAGCTACTACATGAGTGCTATAATGAGTTGCAATCGTCGTCAACTTCAAACGCAATACCTTTTACACAGCTAACCCTTGGCGACTTCATAGATCTTGAAACTTACGCCACTGACTACAAACTACATCACTACGCATTTGCAATCCTACACAAGAAAAACAAGCTAAACGAGTGGGGCGAAAAGATTTATGAGCCAACGCCTACCAACATTGAAGCACGAGCAACGTCACTTCTTGACCATGAAGCAAGTAACTATATAGCTAGTTTAAATGCTTACATTGAGTTCAGAAATAAATTGCTCAACGACTATGAAGATTTATTTTCCAAGCATGACGAAAACGTCGATGTAACAGGATTAACGCCCGACGAGGTGAAAGAATTGCAAGATGAAATTGAGAAACAAAAACAACGTGCGGTGTACTCATGGGAAGCGTTTTTGTATTGGCTCGCAGACAATAAAATCGCCAATATTGACGACGTGCTAAACTTCCCTATTGTTTACGCTTTCAACCTAGCAAGTATGAAAAAAATACTAAATAGTTAGGTTGTAAGTTGGTGAAGTTGGAAGCCCAGCGTAAGGGTCTTCGATCCAATTGAAGTCGATTGTAACCTTTGGATTTGATAAGATTTTCGCCACGTCAAGAAGCGGGTATTCTTTAATTTGCCACTGAATAAAGTCAGCTATTATTTCGTTTAAAACCGCCCTAGTATCGGGTCTATCAAGCCAATATTGCGTGATGAAGTGCGGTTCGATACCTCTTTCCGTTCCAGCATCTAAGAATAAGTAGTAATACATTGCATTGATAGTAATACTTAACTCATTGAGCCTATCTGACTTGACGGCTGAAATACGAATGGAATCGTATAGCGTGCCGTAGTCAATCAGCCCTTGCTTCTGAATCTCTGACTGCAACGACCTTGCTAGTCTATTCCTTAACGCATATTTTACTTTATAGTTCGCCATACGTACAAGTTTGGTCAACAACGATATCGAATGAGGCAACCCACCCACCGACGTAGTCTAAATCGAAATTGTTTAATGGTGTCTTTACAACATTCTCTGAGATATACCCATTCTCAAACAAGTAATTAAACACGTCGTTAATGAGCATTTCCATTTCTGAAATAACGTCGATAATATTGCTCCTATCATTCTCTATCGCATCAACACAATACACATCAAACGTAAACACTTTCACATTTTGAAGCGAATTGGACGAAGAAAATCCAAAGAAAACATAAGGATAAACCTCACTTGCCGTGGCTATGTTTGGCATTTGCTCACGAAACTCCATATTGTAACGTGGCTTCAATGGGTGCGTGGTGAAGAATTGTTTTAACTCGTTGTCTAGTGCCTTAATTGTCGTCATAACGTGCTATTATTTTCGTACTTATTTACTTTCTTTTGTGTCGAAGTAACCTCACTTTCAGACACATAAGCCTTTATTACACCACCTGAAAAGTCGTTTTGACTGTTCAAGTTGTTTTGGTTGTTGCCCTGACCTTGGAACATGAACGTTGGTGCTTGCTGTTGCGGTGCTGATGCTATTGCGCTTGCAACAGAGGTGCTTGGCGAACCGCCACCACTCGTTCCACCATCATTGAATTGCGTTTGCTTAATTTTAGCAATATTTGCCAGTCCAGCCGCTACAACAATAGCGGCAAAAACAGCCCCTAGTATTGGATTGCCCGCCGAGGCAAATGCAGATACAGCACCCTTAAAAGTGTCAATCGTTGCCGTTGCGATATTGATACCCTTTTGAATCTTAAACGCTTTCTTAGCTCGCTCCTTGTCCTTGCCCGCCCACGCTTCGGCAATGTTGCCTATCGCTCCTAAACCAGCCTTAGCGATTTCTAAATTATTATTTACTTGTGATTGCTTGCGTGCCTTTTCTTCTTCTTCATACTTCTTCTTAATAGCTTGAATCTCTTGCCCTTGTGCTTCTTCTAATATAGATACATCCTCACCATATTGTCGGGCCATTTCTATTAACGCGAAGTATTTATCACGCACAGCATTAACCTCCTGCTCCTCTTTACTTAGCTTACTTTCAAGATATGTATTTTCAATCGTTTCTAGATTTGTAAGAAACTCATTCTTTTGCTCAATTTCCAAACGGTTTGCTTCCTCTTGTAAGGCTATTTTTCGCTCCTGCTCCTCGTTAAATTTCGCTTGCTCGATTTTCTCAATCTCGGTCTTCTCCGCTTCGGCAAGAAGTTGCAATACTTTGACCCTTTCACTAGCAAGGTACTTCTCATTAGCATTTACATCTTCTGCTAAACGCTTGTATTTTTCAGCTATTTGCGCACGTTCTTTAGCCTCTCCCTCTGCCATACCCTCAATGACGAGGTCTTGAATTTCACGCTCAATTGCTTTGCGGTCTTCTTTATATTTCTTGTACGCATCGGCACGTTCTTTAGCTTCTGCCTTTGCCGTTTCAATAGCCTTGTCTTTGCTTGCCTCCTCTGCCTTTTCTTTCTCTACCCTATCCCTCTTGCGTATATAAGCTATCTCATTGGTACTACTTTGAATAGTAGCACGTTGCTCCTTTAGTTGGTCTTTGAGCTTCTTTATTTCTTCTTCATCATAGTCACCACTTAATACCATTGCCTTATATCGAGCTTGCAACGCCTTGACCCTTTCCCTTGCCGTTGCACGGATAAGTTCCTGCTTCTTAATTTCCATTTCAACGGTGTTCTTACCATCGAGCTGTTCCATTCTTATAGCTTGGTCAATCGCTTTAATACGCTTACTACTAGCTTGCTCGTAGGCATCTGCACGCTTCTCTTGTGCTTTAGCAGACTTTTCAGCCGCCTCTTGTTCAGCGAAGTTTGTAAGTCCTAGCCAGTCTAGGAAGTCTTTGACTTGGTCAATCACCCACCCGATAGCATCGCCAATGGTTCTGAATACACTACCTATTGCATTCAGAATCGGCTTCAAGATGCCTAGCTTATTAAGCAACACACCAAGAGCAACGACGATTGCTGTTACGGCACCAGCAATTAAGAAGATAGGATTCGTCAGCAAGCCTACACCTAGCGAAACAAAGGCTTTGCCAAGGTTGCCAACAACAGACATCAAGCCTTTTATCTGTGTGCCAAACTCCGCTGGATTAATTGAACGGATTCGATTAGCGAATAATGACGCACTTTCGCCAGCCCCCTCAAAATCCATTGACATGAGTTGCATTCGCATCAGCCCCATTGCGTTGCTAGCCTGCTCGAACTTCGAGCCTGATGCGAACACGTTAGCTTTCTCATTTGCATCGTTCAGCCTATCGGATAACTCACCAATGTTCTCAGATAAACGCTCTACCTCCTTAGGGTCTGTTGCATTAATCAACTCACCCTTTAGTTGTTTGATTTGCGTTCTTAACTCCCTTACCCCGCCGAGAGTTACGGGTATCTCAATACTTCCACTTGTTGCCATACTTTATAATGTTATTTAGAGGAGAAAGTGAGCGTAAGAAAGAAAGGAATATCATTCGGCAACACGTTGTCTGCTAACACGCCACTATTAAACGTGTACATTCTTAGGTTGTTATCCTTTATCCTGAACCGTACGTAGTTGTCAAGGTTAAGATTACCACTATTGTTCACCTCTGTAATGAGCGAATTTAGTACACTCGTCGTTGTTCCCTCAAGTGCTAGGTACAGCCCCGTTTCAGTTGTTATCCCTAAGCCCATTTCAGTAATAAGATACGTTGGGAATAGGTCTGTTACAAGGTTCTGAAATTCGTACACCCCTGTTGCTATACGCACGGGGGTGAATGATACATTGATATTATTCTCAACCTCCTTTACAACGAGCGGTTCACTCGTTCCATCCTGTCTTATTATCATTTTCAATACGCCATAATTAGGTAAATCTAAACCGTTCAACTTATCAGCCACCACATTTGTTGTAACTATTTCATTGTTGCTTACTACTTGGCTAATACCTGCACCAACAAAGCCACCGAGGTTAACGTTATTGAGGTTGTAGAATAGTTGGTTAAGAACATGCCTTGGCTTTGTAGAATCGAAGTCGCCAGACGGGAGCGAAGCTTTTACCTTGAACGGTGGTAAATCAACACTATCATCTACTGAGAATAACACCACCTTGGTTAGTGTATTCTCATTGCCATTGTAGTCTATTATCCTATTAACATGCCACCACGCATTATCGCACCATATTTTATCCGACAATTCAAACATTGCAATATCGCTTTCAGTCAGATTGAAGTATGCAGTTAGTAGCTTCCCGCTGTTAAGTTGCGCCATTGTACGTCGCCAAAAAAGGTTATAAGCGTTGTTCGCTGTAACCTGCCCTGTGAACGGTTGCAGGTAATAGTCGCATTGTGCGAAGTTTATATCGAATATTGGTGAGTCAACATTCAAGAAGTGTGATGCTTGCGAATAAGTTGTTGACGTTACGTTATTGCCTTGGTAGTTCTGAATAAGTATAGGCGTTGTTAACGACTGTACACCATTGTCAAGAAGCAAACGAATGTTGTACTTGCCACTTCCTAAGAGGAACGGTACAATACCGCCGTATGAAGTCTTCACGCTTGGCGTTGGTGAGAATAGTATTTCTTTCCTGTCCTCGCCCTTAACATACTCATTGTCAATGGTATACTCAACTTGCCCGAAAGTTTCGCCAGTGTAAGCCTTGTAAGCCTTGTTTACCTCGTCGTTGTCGTCTTTGTAGGAAAGCACGACTTTCTTTGCCGTAACATCAGGAATAAACTCTACAACCTTGCCTTTGTCTAGTGCTATCTTTTCGCTCCAGTCTTTTGCCGTGCCTCCGTCGTAGTACTCATCACGGTGGATAATGGTTATCTTGTCATCGTCCGTAGCATCAGGTATTAGTAGCCAATTGAATAGCGTACATAAGCCTTTTAAGAAGTCGCTCTGCTTGATATTCTTGGGTATCAAGGTATTCATGTCACGATTTCCGAACACGCCCGTTATATTAGAGCTTGGTGTTACGGTCACAGTGCTATCGAATGTTAATATATGTTGAACGTTAACTATCGTGTTAATGGCGTTTACCCATACGAGTTGTGAGCTATTGCCACTGTTCGTGCCACCAAAACCCGGTACTATCGCACACGTAAGAACATCACCGACGTTTAGATTCGTTACAACAACAGATTGATTGATTGAATCATTTAATATTGTCAACGTTTGGTAAGGCGTTAAGGTAGAGTAACTTACAGGATTGAGTATTATTTGGTCAGCTATCTGCGTGCCATTCTTGTAGATTTTAATTGACAACCACATCCTAGCAGTATCGTAGATGTAAGGCGAACCATATAACATGTACTTCACACGCAATGTTGCATTGTTTGGATTTACAAGCTGAAATAACCTAGCTATCTGAAAGTTAAACGTAACACTTTCGGACGAAGCAACATAGAATGGTGAAGCCCACCCCCCTGTTGTTGGGTTGAAAATGTTTGCAGGGTCTAGGCTTTCAGTAACTGATGTATATGGGAATTTGTTGCCAACTGGAATCCACTTAGGATTCGACGTTGTAACATTAGACGAATGAGCCTTGCTGAACTGAACCTTATACGCATCAACGTTAATACTAGCATCTGTTATGCTCATTGGAACAACCAATTTATCGAAGTTGAATTTCGCTGAATTAACAACGCTGTAACTCTTACCAGCCTTAGCGAACATCCTATCCATATACGTCTTAACATACACGCTTGGTATCATCTCCCTAACTGGGATAATATTCGTTGGCGTATAGAATGGAAAGTACTTGTACCCATCGACTGCCGTGTTTGAGAATGTCGCTAGTACATTCGTAGCATTCAGTACATGGTTGTATTGCGATAGGTCAACATCGCTCATCATGCTATTTGCAATACTCGTGAAGAAGTCTGCTACACTATCCTTTACATTAGCCGTGAATGTGAAGCTATCCACAACCATTGTTGAAGTGCTAATCTTCTCAATGCCTGTTATCTGTAACAGCATATTCTCAGCTATGACAATACCATTCTGTACGATAGCACACTTCGTTAGCTTATTAGTATTGAACGTCATCTGTTCAACGTTCACGTCGTATAACGAGCCTAACAGGTCGATATTATTTTGGTTGCCCACTAGAATAATGGTTTTTGAGAAGCCACCCTTTCGTGCGGAAATATCCTTAATATCTTGTGCGGATAAGTTGAGCGGGAAATTAACATCTCCAGCAACATCTAAGTAACCACCTTCTATCTGTATCTTAACCATTTACCGCTGAATTATTAGAGAATGAAACAGTAACGCTATATTGCCACACCTTACCATGAACGCTACTCTTAACCTCTGCTGTTTTGGTTTCGCAAATTACAGGAATAAACTCGCCATTTCTGAACAGCATCTTACGTGGGCTTTCAATCATTTCAAAGAAGTTGTTCTGCTCCGCTTCGGTCATAAACATTGTGTTCATCTCAAGCGTGTTAGACTTCTTGTTGTTTATATTTATTGTACCGTATTCCGTTGCGATTGGCTTCCATACAGACCCACTAACAGACCCCTTGCGCTCAATGTTGTAAGCTTCATTCGTTACGTTCGTTCTAAGTGTTGAGCGTAGTAACATAGGGATTGAAAGTATAGAGCCGTACTTGTCAATATACAAGATTGAGTTGTCCTCAATGCCACAACCAACTAGATTGAACGTTATCCACTCACTTCGTCGTTTAGTGCCTTCATATATCGCCACCCTGTACCATGTTGTATCGGGCTTAATCAGAGGAAGTGCCCCACTTACTACCGATAATGCAGGCGTGTTGTAAGTACCGACATTAATAGCTGTAACTATTGTACCTAGCACGCTAGTTGAAAGTACATCACCATTACTGTTCTCAAAGCGCACGTCACGACTTGTACTATTTAAGTTCAAGTAAGCGTCAAGTATTATAGGTGTGTTCCTAGTAATGTAATGTTCCTTTCTTTTAACAAGCCACTCGCCCATTGAGACTAGCGAGAACCTGCTAGCCGTGTAGTTTATCTCCTCATTAGTATCGAATGTGCCATTGAACGCCACTTTGGAAAGGATGTTCGTTATACCTAGTGTCGTTGTCTTGCGGTTATCGGCATAGGAAATCACGCCGTCTATTGTTGCATTTGTTATGCTAGACCATGCAACATTAACCTCTAGCCACGTTGGTGAGCTTGCTGTTACAATTTGATAGCCTTGCAAGAGCGGATTAGCCACGCCATTGTCAACTTGATTTATAAATATCTGTTCGCCAACAGCGAACGTATTGCCTACATTTATCCTTACTTTACCACCGCTGTTCGTTAAACTTGACGTGTAGGTCGTTGACGTTATCCTACTTTCACCTACTTTAACATCATATATCAAGTGGCTTCTTGTAGCGTTGAAGTAGCTCGTTGCCATAGCATTCTCA
>Ga0208826_1002189_pt1 | contig 14869 bp, 14 predicted proteins | sample AD_UKC115_MetaG_FD_184451 | JGI IMG/M metagenome (GOLD analysis project Ga0208826, IMG submission 184451) | Active sludge microbial communities of municipal wastewater-treating anaerobic digesters from Hong Kong - AD_UKC115_MetaG (SPAdes)... | ecosystem: Engineered > Bioreactor > Anaerobic >...
TAACGATTAAAATAAAAAACGCAGCATAACATCGCATATACCTAATGGCGGTTTTATTGCACTTTGCAAGGCTTTTCGCCCGCTCAAACTTCACCACGGTTTGACAGTTGAATCGTCCGCAATCCGCCACTAGGCATATGCGTAACGTTGGGCGCAATTAAATGGCGCGTTAAATAAATAGCCCGGCCGAGAAATATAAAAACAAAAGACGAGCGGCACAGTTTAGGGAAACAATAATCCGCGAATTAAATTAAAAAGATATGAAATAAAACCACAGACAGAGCAGAATAGAAAAGGCAATTAAAGTGAAAAAACATATGAAATTAAAAAAGCCTACAATACTAGGTGTAGTAAACATTACTGAAGACAGCTTTTCAGATGGCGGCCTTTATTTAAATTATGATAAAGCTATAGAGAAATCACTTCTACTTGTTAAGGATGGCGCTGACATAATTGATGTAGGAGCCGCTTCCAGTAATCCTGAATCAAAAGAAGTAAAGCCTCATGAGGAAATAATCCGTTTAAATGATGTCATCGACAAATTGCATTCTCAAAATATTTCAGTTTCTGTTGATTCATTCAAACCCGAAGTTCAAAAATATTTTTTAAAAAAGAATGTCCACTATTTAAATGACATTCAAGGGTTTCCATACGCAGAATTATATCCTGAATTGGCAGAATCTAATTGCAAACTCATTGTTATGCATTCCATACAGCGGCTTGGGAAAGCCCAAGTAATCGAAACTGTTCCCGAAAATATATTTAATGGAATAATTGATTTCTTTTCGCAACGAATAAATTCACTTCAAAATTCAGGCGTTTCATCCGAAAGAATTATTTTAGACCCAGGGATGGGTTTCTTCTTAGGCTCTAACCCAGAAACGTCAATATATGTTTTGAAAAATATTTTTCGAGTAAAAGAATACTTTAAATTACCAATTCTTGTTTCGGTTTCTCGGAAATCTTTTTTAGGAACTATTGTTGGGCGAGGAGTCAACGAGCGAACGCCAGCGACCCTGGCTGCTGAAATTTATATAAGCTATATGGGTGTGGATTACATCCGTACGCATGATGTAAGAGCTTTAAGTGACGCATTAAAAGTGCTTGGGATGTTAAATTGCTAATTTGTAATTGACAACCATTTCAAGATGGATTACGGTTTTATTATGCTGATCTATAACTTGGGAATACTAAGTTCTTAAAGGCGAAAAATAAGGTCTCTTGGTTTTGATGGAATAGATTGGGGTAATTGAAAATAAAGAGAATCAACCAACTCCCCTTAATGAGTGCCGCTCAATGCAAATAGAGAAGAGAATCGGCCGGGAAAAGAAACGCTGTGGTTACGCGCCATTTAACAGCGCCCAACAGGCAATAAAACTTCGTTCCCTTCGGTCACTACGCCCTTCGGGCAAATTGCCTTCGGCAACTTGTTTTATCGCCGGCCCGTTAGGTGTGATTTTATAAAGACCATATAATATGAAATGTCCTCATTGTTTAGTTGAGATTTATCCTAATTCAAAACGAGTAGGAATCGGTACTGACAAAGATGGTAGTTGGTATATAGAAGTAACCCAATGCCCAGGATGTAATAAAAACAGCTATTATCTTGTTTGTTATGAGCTAAGAACTAATCCAGGTGGAACGAGTAAAGAAGTAACAAAATCTACTAATCTGATTTATCCTAAAGGAACTAACAGATATCCAGTTCCTCTGGAGGTTCCTGCGGATTTTTCAAAAGATTATATACAATCGTGTTTAGTATTGTCTGACAGTCCAATGGCAAGTGCCGCATTAAGTAGAAGATGTTTGCAGCATATCTTAAGGGACAAACTTAAAATTAAAAAGAGTGATTTAGCAAAGGAGATACAGGAAGTTATAGATAATGCTTTATTACCAGCGGATCTCCTTGAAAGTATTGATGCTATTAGAAACATTGGAAACTTTGCTGCACATCCCATTAAAAGTCAATCAAGTGGCGAAATAGTTGATGTTGAACCCGGAGAAGCAGAATGGAACCTAGATGTTCTAGAAATGTTATTTGATTATTTATTTGTTAGGCCTGAGATTGTGAAAAAGAAAAAGTTAGCATTGAATGCAAAGCTTTCTGATGCGGGTAAACCAAATATGAAATAAAAACCACACACAACAACAGGTATAAACCATTGCTGGCAGAGGGTTTGCGCAGGTTAGTACTATTGGTTACCTTGTGCTAACTAGACAACAAATCGCTCTGATAATGCAACGGTTCATACCTACAGACGTTACCAGCCATTTTAAGACATAGTTACTATGACAAGACCAACAAAAGAGGACAGAATAAAATTCAATATTGACTATCCGCAGGACACTGACTTTTCAGCTTATGCCCGACTACTTCAGAGCAAGTGGCGGGACAAAAAAAAGTTTCCCGAATTGAAACTTGGCAACTTCTTAGACATTGAGTTTGCAAAGACAACTAAAGTAAACTTTCTGACTGACAATATCAGACAACTTGTATCGAAAGAAGTAGCAAACGCAAAAAAGACGGGCGGACTAATAAGCGAACCGAGGATATGGAATAATCTTCTTTCCTCACAACCACTTTGCTTTAACTTATTTGGTGAGCTTCATTTTGATTTGGACTTGGCGACAAAGTATTTTAAACAACTTTTTCCAAACCGACTCGATTCAGTCACAGCAGTTAAGTTTGAGTATTCGCCTGGTCGAGGCGACACAAAGTACATTGGCGACCATTCTGCGTTTGACGTTTTTGTGGAATATACAAAGGATGACAGAAAAGGTTTTATAGGAATTGAAGTCAAGTATGCAGAGAGTTTAAATGAAGAAACAAAGGACAAAGCAAACAAAAACTTCAAAGAGCAATACGCCACTTTGACCAATAATTGCGGATTATTTAAACCCGACAGCGTTGACTTCTTGCGACAACCACCACTCTCACAAATTTGGCGTGACCATCTTCTTTGCATTGCTACACGACAGGACTATGACGAAGGTTTTTTTGTTTTCCTTTTTCCTTCCAAAAACATTCATTGCCAAAAGGGCGTTGACGATTACAAAAAATATCTTGCATTTGACAATGACGAGCAAAACTGTTTTTATCCTCGTTACTTAGATGACTTCATAAAAACAATGACAACCATTTCAACTGCGGACTGGACAACTGAACTTAAGCAGAGATACCTTGGAGACGATGAATAAAAAACGGCTGGTAACAAGCGGTATAGTTAATTGCTGGTCCAGTGCACATTCTAGCGTTTCAGCCCGTATTAAAATTAGTTATAACTTGACAGAGAAGTGCTTCGAAATCGGCAACTAACCATACCGCCGACCGTTAGGCGAAATGGCGGTATCAAGTTTTAATGGAGTCAATAAAATATTTGAGAGGCGTTTGCTATGAATATCTATGAGAAACTAACAGGGTTTGTTAAACAAGCATTTAAAACTACTGTGGAAATATTCCTTGAAGCTTTGAAACTCAGTCCCAATGCTCAGGGATATGTCAGTGGTTCCATAACTGAACTTCTGCTGAAAAAGAAACTTGAGGAAGAATATGGGTTTGAAATCAAAAGAATTAGAGAGAAATGGGAAGGAAGAAAGCACCCGCGCCATCATGGCGATTTTTATTTAAAAAAGCCTGATTCTTCATATTGGTATGTAGTTGAGTCAAAAGGGGTTAAATCTAATTCGGAAAAGTGGCATAAGCTTTACAATTTCGATAACATAAAAAATTTTTTGATCACTCATTCAGATAAAATTCCATGGATAGATAATACACTTAATGTAGAGGAGCAAGTAACCAACTGGATTTACACCAACCTACCTAAGTTCCGAGATGAATATTTGTCTAATCTCTACGAGTACGAAGAGGTTCAGAAATACAATTCTAAACGAGATACAAAGAAAGCCAGAGATATTACAGTATTGCGTGATTATACCCGCGACAAAATCAATGGTATGATTGAGGAAAGGTTGAATTATGTAATGTCAAAAATAAAAGTCTTGGAAACTCACTTTGTTTCAGGCCGATCTGGAATAAGTGAACGAACGCAGGCAACTCCACGCAAGGACGAATTCAATGTTATCGCCATTGATATTGTCCTTCGGTACCCCGAGCATAAATTTCTATTTGCCAACCCCAAAAATCTAGAGTCTTCAGGAGACGACCCCAACCATTTACAGCAAAACTATATCATGGGTTTTATTTTCACCGACGAGCAAGGTAATCAAACTTTGACGATTACGGACGATTGGTATGAAGATTTAAACGATGTTTATGATACATTAGATTCTGAAGATTCAGTTAGTGAAGACGACATGCAAATTGATAACAGGTGTATTGTTCTGGACGAGGAGGAACAAAATGAGAAATAAAATGAGTAAGAAGAACATATATAAACCAGTTACACAACAAGAATGGAAAGTTAAAGAACAGCAACTTCTCTATTCTGAAGAGAGTTTGCTGCCACAAAACCTACCACACTTAAAAGAATTACGCCAAGCACACAATCTCTCAGCCATATTTGATGAATGTCATAATTATATCTATGCTAATGAAGGATTACTCAAGGATAAGATATTTCACGAAATTGTAAAACTTCTTACCATGAAACTTTATGATGAGCAGAATACTACAGATGGCATTTTGCAATTTGGCATTACTTCAAGTGAATATAGAAGCATACTTGCACATAAACCAAGTAATTTTGAAGTTCGTATCAACAAACTATTCAATACAGTGCGAAATAAGTATCAGTCTTTGTTCTCGGACGATACACTAAAATTGAAACCCCTAACGCTTGCTTATATTGTTGGACGATTACAGTTTGTTAACCTCACTCAGACACCCGGTGACGTCAAGGGTGAAGCCTTTCAAAAGTTTGTCTATCGGCATCAACGGGGTGATCGTGGTGAGTTTTTTACTCCACATCCAATTGTAAGATTGGCTGTCGAAATGATGGCTCCTAAATCCAATGAAATGGTCATTGACCCGGCCTGTGGGAGTGGCGGTTTTCTAATTCAAACCATTGCACATATTTGCCGAAATAATCCCAATATTGATAGGAGAGACTACATCCAGAAACATATTTATGGCATTGAGTTTAATCCCGATGTTGCACTATCCGCGATGATTCAACTTGCATTTGAAGGTGGTGCAGGCACAGAAATCATTTGTGCAAATGCCTTAGTAGAAAATGAAGAGTTTAATAATGCTTTTGATGTGGTTCTCACCAATCCACCTTTTGGCAGCAAAGGTAAAATAGAAGAGCAAAAGATTCTCAAATACTATCAGTTGGCTCGTAAATGGAATAAATCTCAAAAGGGCGATTGGGAAGTGACGAGAAATGTTCTTTCAGGACAATCGCCAGAAATTCTTTTCATTGAAAAGTGTCTAAAAATACTGCGACCTGGTGGACGGATGGCAATTGTCTTGCCAGATGGCTTGCTTCAAAACATTACCAATAGCCATATAAGATTCTGGATTCGCACTCAAGCAAAAGTGTTAGGTGTTGTATCCATTCCACAAGAAGCCTTTATCCCTTATGGTACAGGCATTAAAACATCCCTGCTTTTACTACAAAAACTGCCTTCCGATACAGAAAAAGTTTTCATGGCTCTGATACAAAAGATTGGCTATGATGTAAAAGGGCAACCTATTCACAAGAAAACAAACGATGGCAAGATGGTGATAGGGAAATCAGGATTACCTATTATTGACACTGATATAGACAAAATTATTTCTGAATACAGTAGGTTTAAAAATAGTGGACATGAAATAAACCAGGAAAGAATTTATACAGTTCCTGAGAAATCGTTAAATACACGTTTGGACGTAGAACATTATAAACCAGAAGATAGAAATCTTATTGAAATGTTACAAACAAATGGAGCAAAACCTCTTGGCGAATTGGCAGACATTCTCAAAGAAACTGACGATTTCCGTTTGGCGTCCAATAGTGAAATAAGATATATCGCCATTTCCGATGTTGACGCACGCACGATGCAAGTAGTCTCTTATCAAATAATTAAACCACATGAGGCACCATCAAGGGCAACTTACCGTGTACGGACTGGGGACATTATTACTGCTGTATCTGGTGCAAGCACTGGTACAGAACGACATGCAACCACATTGATTACCGAAGATGAAGATGGAGCAATTTGCTCTAATGGTTTTTCTGTGCTCCGTAATATTCATGGTATAGAACCGTTATTCCTTTTATCATACATGTGCACGGAATATTTTTTGCGGCAGGTTAGGCGCCTGATGACGGGTCATGCTATTCCAGCAATTTCTATTGAAGATTTATCAAAGGTGCTGGTGCTGGTTCCACCAAAAGAAGTTCAGAAGCAAATATCTGATGAAATTGCAAAGGTTTTATCCATGCGTAAAGAAGTATTCAAAGCCGGAGAAAAAGTTATAGAAGAGGTTGGGTCATTAGTAGATAAAATGATTAAAGCATGAAACCGCCATTTCATATAACACGGTGCATATGTAAAATGAAAAATGCTTTGCACTTCATATGCACCGATACCGTTATCTGCAATTTGTCGCCAGAGGAGGTAATAAAATGAGTGAAGAAACACCAGAATTGAATGAAATCGAATTTGAACAACCGTTAGAAGAAGAAATAGAAGCGATACCAGAGGAACGGAAAATCTATACAGACAAAGGAGATCCTGAAATAGAGTCTTTGTATGGGAAGTATAAAAAAGGAAAACTTGTATTACAGCCTGATTTCCAACGGTATTTTGTTTGGGATATTGTAAAATCATCTCGTTTAATTGAATCCACTTTTCTTGACATACCTTTACCAGTTATCTATTTATCTGAAGGAAAAGATGGTAAAGAGTACGTAATTGATGGACAACAAAGGTTAACTGCGTTTTTTTCATTTATTGATGGCAAATTCCCTGACGGAAAAGACTTTAAATTGTCTGGACTAAAGGTGTACAGAGACCTAAATAAGAAAACTTTTAAAGAAATCGATGAGGGACGTCAAGATAAAATAAAATATTGTAAACTTCGTACAATTACATTTAAAAAAGAGTCTGATACCGATCTAAGATTTGAAATATTTGAAAGGCTAAACACAGGTGCCGTCTCTCTAAATGACCAGGAGTTAAGAAATTGTGTTTACAGAGGCCCTTACAATGATTTGTTAAAAGATCTCTCTAAAGATAGAGATTTTATGTATCTTTTGAATCTAAAAGCACCCGAGAAAAGAATGAGAGATGTAGAATTAGTGTTAAGGTTTGCTGCTTTTTATCACTCGACATATCTAAATTATAAACCACCGATAAAAAAATTTCTTAACACTGACATGGAGAAGTATCAAAACATAGACGAAAAAGACAGACTAGAGCTAAATTCAGCATTAAAAAATACAGTAACAATAATTAGATCGTTGTTGGATAAACATGCCTTCAAGAGGTTTTATAAAGGCACTGACAAGGATCCTAATGGTTATTGGGAACCTAAGAAATTTAACGCCTCTTTGTATGACATCTTAATGTATAGCTTCGCAAGAGAAGACAAAAATAAAGTCTATCAAAATTTAGATTCTATTCGTGAAGCATTGATAGACTTAATGACAAACGATCAAGAATTCATAGATTCAATAGAACTTTCAACAAGTAGCGTTCAAGCGGTAACAAAACGATTTGATAAATGGAGATTAACACTCCAGGATATAATAGGCATTGCGCAAAAAGAACCACGTTGTTTTTCTTTAAAATTAAAAGAAGAACTTTATAAAAATGATTCTACCTGTGCGATTTGCGATCAGAGAATTCAAAATATAGATGATGCGGCAATTGATCATATTGAACAGTATTGGAAAGGTGGTAAAACTATTCCAGAAAATGCTCGGCTGACACACAGATACTGCAATTGGGCAAGACCGAGGAAAGAATAATATGGCGACAAACAGACAGATAACACAGCATATAAGCTACGGGCTAATACCCTTGCCCTTCAGTCACAACGCGTCTATGCTGGGAACGTTATGTGAAATAATCGGGCGGACGCTTCTGTTAAAAAACCATTTATAATTTTACAAATATGAAAAAATCTAAGCAGTTACATTGCCTAAATTTTAAGCCGCTTATTGAGGAAGCGATAAAAAAATTGAAAAATGGGGAAAATCGCCTCACTGTTTCTAACTATCCTCTCAAATACGCCTTCCTCAATGGTCTTGACACTCCGGATATTTCTGAAATGCTATACTCTGATTACGGTATGCCGTCTGAAAATAAAGATATTGAGGCAGATTATTTTGAAGAAATAACCTTGTTAGAAAAAATGATAGCAGACGCAAATGTTCCCATATATCCTGCTGACCGGAAGAAAGGAGCTAAAATTGAATCAGCGGAAAAAATATTTGAAGGATTAAATCGCCGTGCTTTCGCTATGTTGTTATGGAATTGGTATGCAATTCCATGGAGATATAAAAATAAGAAGATTCATGTTATTTGGTCGCCGCAAGATATTATGGGAACACCGATCATACATAGTTATCCACTTGATTTTTTCCTATCATATTTTTCATCTATTCTTGAGAATCAAGCGGAAAGTCAATTAGAAGTATTGAAACAGCTCGGCTTTTGGAAAAATTTTGGAATAATAACGATTATAATTTTCGCCATTATTTTATACGTAATTCTATACGTAAAATTCCTGTAATAATAAATGTCCGTCCGATTACATCATATAACAGCGCGTATGAGATTCAAGAAAAAGTGCGTTAATAATTTTCAAATATTGCACTTTTTCTTTCACCCAAATTTCGCCTCATCTATAGTAAATAATAAGGAAGTCAGCAAATCTTCTCATACATGCAAACGTTAGACGATATTCTATCATAGGAGAATACATGTTGAGTGAAAATGGAAAGTTTGGAAAATTCTTAGTAGGATTTTTACAAGTCCTAATTGTTCTGGGAATACTTTGGGGAGAGTTTGGTGGCATATATCACGCCTTCAAGCACCGTGGTGTAGGCGACGGACTCAAAGCTGTATTTGTTCCACCTTATTCTTGGTATAGGAGTATAGAGTTCTTCTTCTGGATGAGACGAGGTGGTTTAACAAAAGCCGAGAGGATTGAAATCGGTCATTTCGGTAAGTCGATACAGCTCAAGAATGAGGCGATAAGTGTGCTTAATGAGGGTATATCTGGCGAAATTGTTGGGACAATCGAACAGAAAAAGCTAAATGAATCACTAAACCTAATGAGAGGGAGTTTGAGAGAGGCTCAAAATGTGAGAGACGGTGTCCTGTCCAAGCTTCATCCTGACCTTCCAACTCATTATCGAGAAGAATTTTGTGAAGGCATTAGACTTACAATTCAAGGATTCGAAAAGGCTGACCCTCAAATTTCTTTGAAGGGACAATTGTTGCAGGATAAATGGGGTGATTGGTATGAAGCACACCTTCATGAGCTTCGAGGAAAACTTTCGGGAAGAGACATCAAAACCTCGAAATCAAAGCCCAAAATTGATAACTCTAGAAAGACTCCACAAAAATGGCCAGAACTTACAGCAGAGGAACTTAGTGAAATCAGCCAGGTCATTGGAAAAGCTTTGCAACAGCCCCTTAAAGATGAGGATATCGATCGTATAAAAAGGGTTAATAAAAGTTATATGAAACGGGTTGGTCGTTCTTGGACAGGACAAGAAGCTGAATTGTTAACAAAACTTAACGAAATTACATACAAGTATAACTATGAGATTGGTAGATGTCTCCTCCAGTCTATTGATTCAAAACAGCCATTCATATCGAATGATTTAGAACAACTCCGAGCTGTAATGGAATCCTTGGGATTTGCTCGTAAATCAAAATTGGATGCTGATTTTAGAAAAATCACTGCTGCTGCAAACGGAGAAATTTGGACCGACGAATTCGGTCAAAAATATCACCCATTGACACGCGAAGACGTATTAGATGGTTTTGAAAAAATCAATGTGATGAAGGCTAACTTTGAGAGACTTTCTAAGGTTTTCAAGGAATTATCAGAAGAACAAGATGAATAGAACATCGGCTAACAGCGTGTTTGCGGTTCGTTTCGCTCACACAAATTGCCCACGGCAACTTCTTTTATCCGCAAACCGTTTTATAAAATACTATGACAAACATTAAACATACTAAAGGCGCTTGTATCTTGTGCGGATGTCAAATGACCAGTTATGGCATGTCGCGCCATTTATCAACCTGTGCCAAACGCAACGAGGCAATCAACATAGCCAACCAAACTTCGGAAAGCGCTCAGTATCTTTACCATTTAAAAATCAAGGACACCTATACTGGTAATTACTGGCTTTATCTGGAGATGAATGACAATGCCAATCTTTTTGATCTGGATGATTATCTGCGTGCTATCTGGCTGGAATGTTGCGGCCATTTAAGTGAGTTCACCATTTATAATACCAGACAAAAAATAAACATGCGGACTAAAGCCAAAAATATATTAGAACCCGGAATGACACTCCTGCATATTTATGACTTCGGGACATCCTCAAAAACTCTGATCGAAGTGGTTGACGAACGTTTTGGTCAGCCGCTAACCACCCATCCAATTTTTCTGATGGCACGCAATGAACCGCCGGAAATATTATGCCAGAAATGTGAACGTCCAGCGACGGTGTTGATACCTGAATGGATGGAAATTGAGCGCGACCTATTTACGCTCTGCGAAAAACACGCTCGTAAGATTCTAGGAGATAGCTATTCTGAAACTCTGCCGATCGTGAATTCGCCGCGAACTGGAATGTGCGGATATACCGGACCAGCCGAGCCACCTTATTGAAATCGGTCAGACATTTTTACTCATTAGGGATTTTTAAGAAAACTCTGAAATGAGAAACTATCAAAAATAATATTGACATTTAAATTTTTATACGCATATTATTGCGTGAAAAATATGTTATCTGCCATTGCTATTAAAATCTAAATGAACGTCAGAAAGATACTTGCTCAAATTAAAAATGACTAATTATCCGAGTTCCTAAAAAATTCGGAGGATTACAAGCCTTATTGGTCATGGTATGCAGATGCTATAAACTCTTATTTAGAGCAACATTTCTTCTTTTTTCTAACTTGTGAAAGATTACTGAAAGCCATGTCAATCGAGCGTCGCTATAAGAATGGTCCTAATTGGACTCGTAAGGAAAGTAGACGATTCTCAGATTCTAAACGGTGGCTTGCTGTTAAAAGACGTGAAACTGCCCGCTTTCTCAATCTTGATTTTGATAATTTGTTGATTCATAGTCGTATTCTTTTGGATAGAGCTACTGCTTTAACAAGGGCATTTTTGAAAAATGAACGTTCACTGCCAAGCTTCGCTTCTTTCAATAAACATCGGAGCTTCTTTTTGAAACCTGAAAATATTCCTCATGGCAACCATGAAGAATATGCCAAATATGTTCGTGAGCGAACAGAATGGTTTCCCTCACTCTTGGGATTAGCCAGAGACAAATTTGTTGTTCACCGCAATAGGCCTTTCTATAAATTATATGGATGGTCTAAAAATGGTGCAAGTGAGATGGAGATGGTGTTATTAACTTCTAAAACAAATGACCCTGCAAATTTGGGAGCGGCTGACTGCAAGGTTGTAAATCCCTTGGAATTAATCTCCAATATAGTGGATTATCTATCCTTCACTGGAAATTATATGAAAGACCATGCTGAGAAAAGCAACGGCAGATAACACGGGCTTTGCGGCTCTCTTCGCTCGTCTAAATGCTTCGCACTTCGCAAAGCCCGAAAACGTTACCTGACATTGCATAATGTATAAATATTTATAATTAAAGGGCAAATAAAAATGAAAACAAAAATTCTATTTCTTATTCTCGTAATTACACTGAGTAAAACATCGTTAACAGGACAAAATAGCTTGTTACCAACTGAATCAGGCTCTCAAACTTAGAATAAAAGTATTCTTAAACAAAAAAATCAATAATTCCATTTCCCTAGGAACCAAGAAAAAAACAAAACGACTTTACCAAACTTTAGGAGACTTATGAAAAAACAAAGACTATTCATCATTCTGCTTTTATTTGTTGGATGTTGCTATCTGGTTACCTGCCAGCATTTTCAGTATGCCACCGTAACTACCACTCAGCTAGAAGACAATCTGTGGATATTGGAAGGGTCAGATAATACAACAATGTATCTCGTAGAAGGAACCCAAAAAGCTCTTCTGATAGACACAGGCACTAAAGTGAAAAACCTCGATTCTTTGATCAGCCACATTACTCGGAAGCCGGTTATGGTGGTGATTACCCATGCGCATGATGATCATGCCGGAAATATCAAATATTTCCCTGAAATATGGATGCATCCCGATGATACAGTTTTATTAAAAAAGAGTTATAAAGGCAAAATTAATTTCCTAAGGGATGGAGATATACTTGATTTGGGTGGCACACAAATCGAAGTGAGTCATATGCCTGGACATACACCGGGCTCCATCGTACTTCTCGACCGAAAGGCAGGAAACTGCTATTCTGGAGATGCTTTTGGTTCCAATCATGTTTGGCTACAACTCAAACCGCTCTCTCCGTTGCAAACCTATATCAATTCGTGTCGGAAAATGGAAAAACTTATGGATGCCGGAATCTCCAAAGTTTACTGTGGCCATTATATTTATATTAAAAAACCTTATGATAAATCATATATCACGGCAATGCGTGAACTGGCCGAAGCTCTTATCAATAACACTGCCCCGGAAGCTAAACCGTACTCTTCTAAAGTAGGTTGCGCCAACCCAATGTTCGTGACAAACGGCCCTGCTACCATCGTGTTTGATCCGGACAATCTGAACCATAATAAAGAATAAAATCGAGATTTTTATATCTTTCACTTAATCCTTAGAGGAAGTTTTAGGCCATGCCAGTTCCAAAACTACGGAAATATATACTCATGTCAGTAAAAAGAGTCTCGGGAAAATCGTTAATCCCCTCGATCAGGCAATTTTAAAGCAAGGAGTAAAGAAAAATGCTCTATAATCTTAAAGACGAAATATACGCCATAACCTGCCAAAATCCGATGGATATACGAAACAGAAGTTCGTTTAGCCACGAGTAATATGCCATTGCCTTAAATAGCAAAACTTGATAAAGGAGGTGACATTATGAGTTTAAAAGTTGCTACGCTTATTGCAAGTCGGTTTATCGGTCGAATTAATTCTCTGCTTAAGTAATTTGGGAGGTTCTCCTGGCTATTATATCGGTAGGATTGTACCAACCATATGCTTATTAATTTTTCTTATCACGCTTTATACTAAACAAAAGGGAGGTTCCAAATGAACGAAGATTTAGACAGTATTCTTGAAACTAAGCAAGAACCAACGACAAAAGAGACGAAAGAGGGTGGATTCTTTTCGTTCCGCACAATGATTAGCACCACCCTGATTAAAATTATGTACGTCCTTGGGATGATTGGGCTCACTATATTTGGCATCGTGATGATCGGACAAGCTACTCAAAGTGGCTATGGTTCTGTAAACAATGCACTGCTGATAGGAATAGCAGTTATCGTATTGGGCAATATGTTGTGGCGGCTCATATGTGAATGGTGGATTTTGCTTTTCAGTATGTATGATATATTGGGTTCCATAGAAAAAGAACTTAAACGAAAGTAACATTGTAGAATCTGATAGGCAACAGCAGATAACACGGTGTAAAAGACTACGCTTCGCTCCGACCAAATCCCGCCAGGGCAGGACTTCTTTTATGCTGGAACCGTTAGGCGAAATGATGGCAAAATTGGTAAAAAATATATTGAAAGAATAATTGATACTACATTGGATTAAGGAGTTTAAATATGGAAAACGAAAAACCAACGATTCACGAATTTGATTTTAACTTGATAAGTGAATATTTTATCGAGTTAGATAGGCAGGGACCTGGCAGCCCTGAATCTACTATCAGGGCATTAAGCTTTATTGACAATTCTTCAAATGAATTAAAAATTGCGGACTTGGCTTGCGGAACAGGCGGTCAGACAATGATTCTTGCCCAAAATACAAAAGGAACTATTACCGGGCTTGATATTTTTCCAGACTTTATTGGAAAGTTTAATACAAACGCTGAAAAACTCGGTTTGCAGAATAGAGTAAAAGGCATTGTCGGTTCAATGGATAATTTACCGTTTCAAAATGAAGAATTTGATGTTATCTGGTCTGAAGGAGCTATTGCCAATATTGGTTTTGAAAAAGGTTTAAAGTATTGGAAAGGCTTTCTCAAAAAAAATGGCTATATCGCCGTAACCTATGAGTCATGGTTTACTGACGAACGCCCGGCTGAAATTGAAAAATGGTGGTTTGATGCGGTTCCTGAAATTAGTACCATAGGGCAAAATATTTTAATAATGCAAAAAGCGGGATATGTTCCTGTGGCAACATTTATATTGCCTGAAAATTGTTGGATAGATAATTATTTTATTCCGCAAAAACCAAGACAAGAGGAATTTATGAAAAAATATGCGGGCAATAGAACCGTTGAGGATTTTATTGGATTTATGAGGCGTGAGGCAGAGTTATATTCAAAATATAAACAATATTATGGGTATGTGTTTTATATTGGGAAAAAAATATAGAAAATGGATTACGCCTCCACTTCGTATAACAGCGCATTTTCGACAATTTATAAAAATGAATGCAGTTAGGACGCCACAAATTCGTAAGATGTTAGCTGAAATTAGGTGTTTCTATCAAATAACAACACTATTCAACTTAAACAATGTTAGCCTGAATAATTCATAAAAATAAAGATGTTTGGTTGTTTAATACATTGTAATGTATTAAGTTATGATATGTTATTTAATAACTAAAACAAACCAAACATCTATGAGAAAATCTACAAAACAATCACTT
>Ga0208826_1002193_pt1 | contig 14857 bp, 12 predicted proteins | sample AD_UKC115_MetaG_FD_184451 | JGI IMG/M metagenome (GOLD analysis project Ga0208826, IMG submission 184451) | Active sludge microbial communities of municipal wastewater-treating anaerobic digesters from Hong Kong - AD_UKC115_MetaG (SPAdes)... | ecosystem: Engineered > Bioreactor > Anaerobic >...
AAGCAAGGAGTAGAAAAAAACATGAGTGTAATTTCTTCTCAAGGTGTTGTAGGAGTTGTGGTAGAAGTAAGTGATAACTATTGTAGGGTAATGAGTTTACTGCACAGAAATACAAGAATTAGTGCCATGCTAAAAAAGAATAACAGTATGGGAGATGTAGAATGGGATGGCTCTGACCCTCATTTTGTAACTATGAAAAAAGTAAGCAAAACAGCAAAAGTTGTTACTGGCGATACAGTTGTTACAAGCAGTTACTCCAGCAACTTTCCTGCAAATATTATGATAGGAAAAGTAGTAAGTACAAAAGCAGATGCAGCCACAAGTTTTAATAACTTAACTGTACAAACAGCAACAGATTTTTTTAGTATTCAGTATGTTTATATTGTAAAAAATATTAGAGCTAAAGAACAAGAAAAAATATCTGGAAACAAAGAATAATGAGTAGTGTATTTAAAAATATTATTCGCTTTATAGTATTTATTTTAGTACAAGTATATGTATTAAATCAAGTACCACCTTTACACAAATACTTTGTGCCATACTTGTATTTTTTATACATACTTTGGTTGCCATTTAACATCAACCGATTTTTATTATTACTCATTGCTTTTGTATATGGTTTTACATTAGATTGCTTTACAGGTTGGTATGGTTTATACACTGCACCAACTGTTTTAATTGCTTACTTACGTCCCTTTTTATTAACCCTGTTAATACCTCAAGAAACAACAGAACAAAGCTATATTGAACCAAGTATAAAGAGCATGGGACTTGCATCTTATAGCATTTATATAGTGTTGCTTACTTTTATTCATCACTTTTATTTTGTGTTAATTGAGTGGTTGCAGTTTGGCAGTTTTGGCTTATTTATTGGCAAAGTTGCAGGCAGTACAGCTTTAAGCGTTTTATTAATTTTTATTACCGAATTGTTGTTTTTCAGGAAAGCAAAATATCGTACCAACGCAGCATAAAAAAACTGCACAAAATTTTCCTTTGATTTTATTAATACCTAAAAAACTACTTTTGCACTTCTTGTAAAAAATAAAAAAAATTTAATTATGAATAAAGGACCTGTTTCGAATTTTATACAACATCATTACAGACACTTTAATGCTGCAGCTTTAATAGATGCTGCAAAAGGTTATGAAACACATTTATTAGAAGGAGGGAAAATGATGGTAACACTTGCTGGAGCAATGAGTACTGCTGAATTAGGAATTTCGTTAGCAGAAATGATAAGGCAAGATAAAATTCATATCATTAGTTGTACTGGTGCAAATTTAGAAGAAGATGTTATGAATCTTGTAGCACACAGTCATTACAAACGTGTTCCTAATTACAGAGATTTAACACCTCAGGAAGAATGGGATTTGTTGGAAAATCATTACAATAGAGTAACAGATACTTGTATTCCTGAAGAGGAGGCTTTTCGTCGTTTACAAAAACATTTAGTAAAACAATGGAAAGATGCTGAAGCAAAAGGAGAAAGATATTTTCCTCACGAATTTTTATATAAAGTTGTTTTAAGTGGTGATTTAAAACAGTATTATGAAATAGATCCCAAAGACAGTTGGATAATTGCTGCTGCTGAAAAAAATATTCCTATTGTTGTGCCAGGTTGGGAAGATAGTACAACAGGAAATATTTTTGCAAGCTATGTTGTAAAAGGAGAGTTGCAAGCCAGCACTGTAAAAAGTGGTATTGAATATATGGTTTGGCTTACTGAATGGTACAGAAATAATTCATCAGGAAAAGGAGTAGGATTTTTTCAAATAGGTGGTGGTATTGCAGGCGATTTTCCTATTTGTGTTGTGCCTATGATGTACCAAGATTTGGAGTGGCATGATGTTCCTTTTTGGAGTTATTTTTGTCAAATAAGCGATAGCACTACATCTTATGGCTCTTATAGTGGTGCAGTTCCTAACGAAAAAATTACTTGGGGAAAATTAGATATTCATACACCAAAGTTTATTGTAGAAAGTGATGCAACTATTGTTGCTCCATTAATTTTTGCATGGATTTTAGGTTGGTAAAAAGTATTTTTATTTTACAAAAAGGAGTAAGTTTTCGCTTACTCCTTTTTTATTTTTATATCTACAATAACAGGATAATGATCTGAAGCTAAAAAACGAGGAGAATAATATTGTAATGGTTGAATATTTTTATCAGCAAACACAACATCAATACGAAGTGTTGGAGAAATTTCACTGTAAGTAGCTTCAATTCCAAAGCCTTTTTTAATAAACACATCTTGCAATCCTTTTCTTAAAATATGATAAGTATAGCTTGATGGCACACTGTTTAAATCTGCACAAAAAATAAAAGGATGTTTACTTTTATTTAATGCTGCTTTTGCAATTTCAGCCTGCTTTATATGTTGTTTATCATAGTGTTTTAATCTACTGTATTTATCTAAATTTTTGGTAAGAAAATCTAATTCATCTTTAATAAAAACATCTGCCATTGCCTCTTCTGTCATTTGCAATCCTAAATACATAGACTGCAAGTGTGTGTTGAAAAAACGTACAGTATCGTTGCCTTTTTTAATATCTGCAAAAGCTATTGATTCGGAAATTTTATTTTTAAAATATACTGTTCTTCCAGAATCTACAATTGGATAACGAGAAAAAATAATAGTGCCATATTGTAAATAAGCATAGTACAACTGCACTTCAAGGTCTTTACTAAAATAATGATAGGGGTAATTGAGTTTTTGAGAAATATCGTTAATACAAGAAAGAAAATCTTTTGAAGTATGTTCTTGAAAGTCCTGTAAACACAACACATCAGCATCAGATTGTTGTATAAACGCCATCATTTTGCTTCTTATACTTCCAGGTGTATCATTTGCTTTTTGGCTGTCAATAAAATCTCTCACATTCCATGATAAAACTCTTATCGCATCATCTTGTTTTTTTTGTACAAAATCTTTGGGTGCATTAAAAGCAATAGTGCTAAAAATATTTTTACTTCCAGCAAAAATTATCAATAAAAAAATCCATGTAAATTTTCTATAAAAAATAATTACTATTAAAAACCAAAGCAACATTATTGCTAATAAAATAGGAAAACCCAATGCTAAAAAAGTAAAGCCACTCCATATTTCTGAACTTATGTAAGGTGTGCAACAACTAAGCAAATACACTGCACTATACAAGCAACCTGCAATGAAAATTATTTTGCCAAAAACTTGTTTTAATGATAAGGACATGGTTGTTTAAAGCTCTTCTTTACTTGCTCTGTTTAAAAATTCTTTTTCTTCGTTGGTAAGATTATCGTAGCCCAATTTATTTATTTTATCAAGTATTGCATCGAGTTTTTCTTGTGAAAGATTTGCCTTTTTTTCAAAGGGCTGCACATTTGTTTTATAAAAATATTCTTGCTGTTTTAATTTTTTTTCAGGGTTAAATAAATCGTTTAACCAATATACAAATTTATACATCCAATTGCCCCAATCTTTCCCTCTGTTTAATTGTTGTATAAAAAGAAAACCAATAATAGCACTTGCTAAATAAGCAAAAGTAACGCTGCTGCTTGCCATTGTTAGAGTTCCAAATTGCAAGGCTGCATAAACTACCATTAATATCCACAAAGGAATGCCTCCATTTATTAAAGGAAGAATTTTATAATTGGGAGCAAGTGTTGTAGTTGCTACAGCAATAGCCATTACAGACGCTCCACCTCCTAATAAAAAATAATTTGATGAGACATTGTGTTGCAACGATGGAATTAAATTTACACTTACTAAAAAAACCACAGCACCTACCAAACCTCCATACAAATACAAAGGCAACATTTTTTTATTACCTGCCAAATCTTGCAAAATATATCCAAAAGCCCATAACCACAGCATATTTGAAAGCAATGTCCAAATGCTAAGATTGGTAAACATGTATAAAAAAATAGTCCATGGTTTGCTTAATAAATAATGTGCATTTGCATGCAATACAAACCAATGTAAAATTTGAGTATTAAAATTTGTTTCGCCTAAGGCTGCATTTTCAAATGAAACAATAAACACTAATCTTAAAAAATTAAGCACAATAAAAGTAAAAGTATTTAATGCAACTAAAATTACAAGTCCATTATCTGCTGCACCTAACAAAGGTTTTTTACTCATTCTTATTTCTTTTATACTCATGATTTTTTAACGCTTGCACGAAAGTACATTAATTTAAAAAATGCTTTGAATATTAGCTGTTGTAAAAAATATTTTAGCTAAAAGCTAACAAAAAATGTTGTTTAGAAAAGTGTTTTCTTATTGGTTTTATTCCAATAGTACACTAATAAAATACCTACTAAAGCACCTCCTAAATGAGCCACATGTGCTACATTATCTCCAGCAGAGTTTTGTACAGCTTGCACCAATTCTAACCCTGCATAAATGAGTACAAACCATTTTGCTTTTAAAGGGAAAAGAAAATAAATGTAAATGTTTGTGTTAGGGAATAAATAACCAAAAGCTGCTAAACAACCAAATACAGCACCACTTGCACCTAAGGTTGCTTCATTTAATCTAAATCTGTTGCTGTATAATAATTCTTTTTGTTCTTCAAAAGGTATTCTTTGAAAAGTTTCAACAATAGGTTGCATTTCGTAATACAAAACAATCATGTGGCACAATGCTGCACCTAAACCACATATTAGATAAAAGGTTAAAAACTTTTTAGGACCCCATACATTTTCTAAAATAGAACCAAACATCCATAAGGCAAACATATTACTTAACAAGTGTCCAAAGCTACCATGCATAAACATGTGTGTTACAAACTGCCAAGGCTTGAACATAGCACTTTGAAAAGCATGCAAAGCAAAATAATCTGTAAAATTATATCTATCTCCAATAGTTATTTGAGCAAGAAATACCAACCCATTTATTATCAATAAATTTTTTACTACTGCTGGTAAAATTTCAAATCTGGTTGGTCTAAATTCTCTCATAGCGTTTTGTTAGTATTTTCAAAAGTAATATTAGAAAGTGTTAAGGGTATATTTTTTTGAAAAAGATTAGCACAAATTTATTGTCTTAATTTTAGTTGCACCACATTTTCTATATGATGTGTGTGAGGAAACATATCTACAGGTTGAATTTTTGTTACTTCGTAAGTAGTATCTAATAATGCCAAATCTCTTGCTTGAGTAGCAGGGTTGCAACTTACATATACTATTACAGGAGCTGCAATATCCAATAATTTATTTACTAATTTTTCGTGCATACCTGCTCTTGGTGGGTCTGTAATTATTACATCTGCTTTACCATGTGTTGCAAAAAAATTATCATCACAAATTTTTATTACATCGCCAGCAAAAAAATGAGTGTGATGAATATTATTGAGTGAAGCATTTTTTTCAGCATCTTCAATTGCTTCTGGTATGGCTTCTACACCAATAATTTTTTGGGTTTTATTGCTTACAAATATTCCAATACTTCCTGTACCACAATACAAATCATACACTATTTCTTTTCCTGTAAGTTCTGCAAAATTTTTGGTAATGTTATACAGTTTTTCAGCCTGTTTGGTATTGGTTTGAAAAAATGATTTTGGGCTAATTATAAATTTATATTCTCCTAAAACCTCTTCAATATAGCCTTTGCCATAATAAGTTTGTGGTATTAAATCGTAAATGCTGTCGTTTAATTTTGGATTAATAGTATAAAGTAGCGAAGTAATGTTAGGAAATTTTTCCAATACAAAATCCAATAAATGTTTTCTCATTTTTTCGTGTTCATAACCCAACATAATATTTACCATCCATTCACCAGTTGTTGCAATTCTTACCATCATATTTCTTAACCAACCTGTATGGTTTTTTATATCATAAAATGGATAATTGTGTTTTATACAAAATTGAGTAATGGCATTTCTAATTTCATTGGTGGGCTCTGCCTGTAAATGACATTTTTTTATTTCAACTACCTTATCAAAAATTCCTTTGGCATGAAACCCTCCAAAACTCCCTTCTTGATGAATGGGTAAATTTTGTTGTTTAAATTTTATAAATTCTTCATCAGGAATAAAACGTTTTGTAGCAAAAGTGTATTCTATTTTATTACGATAATAACGTGTTTCATTAGCACCAACAATAGGCATTAATTCGGGCAAATTAATTTTTCCAATTCTAGATAAGTTATCTAATACTTGTTTTTGTTTAAAAATTAATTGTTTTTCGTAAGGCAGCATTTGCCATTGACAGCCACCACAAATTTGAAAGTGTTCGCAAAAAGGTTCTACTCTATCATCAGAAAATTTTGAAAACTGAATAGGAAATCCTTCTGCCCAATCTTTTTTATTTTTAAAAAGTTGTACATCAACAATATCGCCTGGCACAGCACGTTCTATAAAAATTACTTTACCATCAATTTTAGCCAAAGATTTTCCTTCTGCTGCATAATCTTGCACTAAAACATCTTTTAAAATTATGGGTTGTTTTTTTCTATTTTTCACCATGCAAATTTTATTGAAAATATTGAGATATTGAAACCTTAAATTTTTTCTTTAATTCCCTTATCTTCACTCACATTGAATTTTAAAACTAAAAATATTTTGTAATGAAAAAGTTATTCATTGTTGTAGGTTTCTTTTTAAGCATTGTAGCAAAAGCAGATGAAGGCATGTGGCTGCCTCAGTTGTTAGAAAAAATTAATGAAGCAAGAATGAAAAGTATGGGTATGAAAATTTCTGCAAAAGATATTTATGACATAAATAAAGGCAGTTTAAAAGATGCTATTGTAAGTTTTGGAGGTTTTTGTACTGGCGAATTAATTTCTAATCAAGGCTTGGTTTTAACCAATCATCATTGTGGTTTTAGTGCTATACAATCGCACTCAACTATTGAAAATAATATAATTGAAAAAGGTTTTTGGGCAAAAACAAATAAAGAAGAATTAGCCAACAAAGGTTTGTTTGTAACGTTTATAAAAAGCATTACAGATGTTTCTGATAAAGTGCTTGCAGGTGTTACAAAAAATATGACTGAAAGCGAAAGGCAATCAACGATTGATAAAAATATAAAACAAATAAACGATGCCACTAAATTAGGACAGTTTGAAAAACTTTTTGTTCGTGCTTTTTTTGAAGGAAACGCCTATTACCTATTTGTTACAGAAACCTTTAATGATGTACGTTTGGTAGGAACGCCTCCTAATTTTATTGGAAATTTTGGTGTTGATTCTGACAACTGGACTTGGCCCAGACACACAGGAGATTTTTCTATGTTTAGAATTTATGCCAACAAAAACAATGAGCCAGCAGATTATTCAGAAAATAATATTCCATACACTCCAAAACGGTTTCTTCATATTTCTATGAAAGGGATTAAAGAAAATGATTTTACTATGGTGTTTGGTTTTCCTGGAAAAACCAATGAATACTTGCCCAGCGAAGCTGTACAACAAATTGTAAACATAAACGACCCTGCAAAAATTTATGTTCGTGATAAAGCATTAGCTGTTTTAAGAAAATATATGCACACCGATAAAGCTATAAAAATTCAGTATGCAGCAAAATATGCAACTATTGCAAATGCTTGGAAAAAATGGCAAGGAGAAGTGTTGGGCTTAACAAAAACAAAAGCAGTAGAAAAAAAATTAAAGTACGAAAATTCCTATAACACTAAACTAAAGTCAAATACAACTTTAAATGAAAATTATGCAGGAGTTTTAGAAAAACTGAATGGTGCTTATAAAAACATTGAACAGTATGCTTTGGTAAGAGATTATTATATAGAATTAGTTTCTAAAGTAGAGCTATTTAGTTTGGTAAATAGAATGGTTGCTTTAAACAACACGTATAAAAAAGATGCCAAGGAATTTACCAATGCAGTAGCAAAACAAATAAATTCATTGCCCGATTTTTATAAAAATTATAATAGTGAAGTTGATAAAGATTTGTTTATAGAAATGATGGATATTTATTTTAATAAAATTTCTAAACGATTTATTGATGCAAATGCTTTAGAGCAATTTTATAAAAACGAATCTGATTTAAAAAAATGGGCTAATAAAATATATACTGAAAGCATTTTAGTAAATAGCGAAAAAACGTTGAACAGTTTAAAAACAAATCCAGAAGAGTTTATTAATAATCTCATGCAGAGTGAAGTGGTTGTTTTATTAAACAACATGAATAATAATTATAAAGAAAAAATTGCTACTCAATTAAATAAAACTCAACCAGAAATTGACAACCTTCAAAGGCAATACATGAAGGCACAAATGGAGGTTATGAAAGATAAAAAATTTTATCCAGATGCCAATAGCACTTTGCGTATAACTTATGGAAAAGTAGATGGCTATTCGCCTGCTGATGGAAGAGTATATAAGTTTCAAACGTATTTAGATGGTGTAATGGAAAAATATATTCCAGGCGATTACGAATTTGATGTTGATGCAAAACTTAGAGTCTTGTATGAGAAAAAAGATTATGGTATTTATGGCGTAAATGGAAAAATGCCTGTATGTTTTATCGCTTCAAATCATACTACAGGAGGCAATAGTGGTAGCCCTGCATTAAATGCTTATGGCAATTTAATAGGCTTAAATTTTGATAGAGGTTGGGAAGGCACTATGAGTGATATAAATTACGATGCAAGTTTGTGCAGAAATATAATGGTGGACATTCGCTATGTGTTATTTATTATTGATAAATATGCTGGTGCAGGGCATTTAATTAAAGAAATGAAATTAGTGTACGATAAATAAATTTTTTATTTGCTTTCGTTCCAGTAATAACTATCTGGGTAAGGGCGTGCTCCAAAAATAGCAGTACCAACTCTTATCATGGTAGAGCCTTCTTGTATAGCTGTTTCAAGGTCGCCACTCATGTCCATTGATAGTTCTTGTACAGGAATATTTTTGCTCAACATTTCTTGTTGAATATTTTTTAGTAAACGAAAACACTGACGAACTTTTTCTGTTGCAGCAGAAAATAAACCAATAGTCATTAATCCTTTAATGTGCAATCTATCTAACTGTTGTATTTGCAATGCAAGCTCAATGGCTTTTTCTGGTGCTATGCCAAATTTACTTGCTTCGTAAGAGGTATTTATTTGAATAAAAACATCTATTGTTTTATTTTCAAAAACCAAACGTTGTTGTAGTTTTTCAGCTAAAGAAATTCTATCTACAGATTGAATACAATTAGCATATTTTATTACTTCTTTAATTTTATTGGATTGCAAATGACCAATAAAATGCGATTGATGAGGTATGGTTTCAAGTGCTGAAAATTTATCTTTTAATTCCTGAATTTTATTTTCGCCAATGATTGTTTCACCTGCCTCCAAAAGTATTTTTATTTTTTCTGCACTTACTGTTTTTGTAGCCATTAACAATTTTACTTCATTCGTTTTTCTTTGAGCAGCTTCGCAGGCTTTGGCAATTCTGTTTTTAATGTGGGTAAGGTTATCAATTAAATTACTATTGTTCATGCTGTAAAATTACAAAGGCTACCAATAGGCAGCCTTTGTACGAATTTTATTTTATTGAAAAGAGAATAAAAAATTAGTTTGATTTTATTTGATTGTAGCTAACAATATCTTCACCTAAATAATTAGTAATATCGTTAATGCCATCATACATTTTTATTTGAAATAAAATTTTATAATTTTTCATAGACTTGTTAAATTCGGAATAAGGTATAAACATTTCAAAATTTTGTATTCCTTTGTTAATATCAATTTGTTCGCCTGGAGCAAGAGTAAATGTTTTAACAGCTCCTACAACTTTTTGATTATCTGCTGTAAGTACTGGATATCCATTAGAATCATATAATCTGGCAGTTAATATTAATTTTGCTGCTCTGCCAGCAGTTGTTATTTTATAGGAAGGGTAAATTATTAAACCGTCTCTTTGAGAACTATTGATAACTTTGGTTGTAAGATTGGTTACAGAAAATCTTGGAAACTCATTAGCTCTGGGTGCATTTTTTGGATAAAGCAAACCAATGGTTTCTTTGTCTTTTTCTGAAATAACAAAATTGGGTTCAATTACAGTATTATTTAATGTCCAATTTGCAGAAAACCCATAATGCATAATGGATAATTTATCATATTGAAATCCGTTGGTATAAATACCATCAAACTGTCTAAATATTTGATAGTCTACCGTTGCTTTGTCCCAGTTATTAGGAGCTTGAGCACATTCTTTATAAACCACTTCTTTATTCCATGGAATTTGATTTTTATAAAAATGTTCGTGCATTAAACCTAATGCATGCCCAAATTCATGTTGTATAGTTGATGACAATAAAACATCAAAAAGTTGCCCATAATTGTAAAAGAAATTAGTATCAATATTCATAGTTTTTTCGTTGGGATCAACTGTTGAAGCATCGGTACCAAGTTTTGAATTACATCCACCAACATTGGTAAGTAATACTCTAATATGAGCATTGCCATTTTCTATAAAATTAAAAGTAATATTGGCATATTTTTCCCATTCTTTGGCTGCTTTTTTTACTTTTTCTCTAATTTTTTGAGACCCTCCAGTGCCTAAAAATTTTACATATAAAACCTTGCCATTGTCCCATAGTTTATAATTATCTGCCAATGCTCTTGTATTTCCTGTATCTTTTTCTAAGCCTTTAAAGGCAGGCATTAAAGTACTACAAAAGCCCACTTTGAAAGGAATTTTTTGTTTCTTTTTTGTTTCTTTTTTTACTTGTGCATTAGCACTAAAACCAATAGCTATAATGGTTATAGCCATTGCAAGAAGTTTTAATTGTTTCATAATTTTGAGTTTTGACACAATGAATATAAGGCTAAAACAAATATAAAAAAATTACGACTGATTATATAATTTAATTACTGGCTCACGAATAGCTGCAGCTTTTTCAGAAGCATAAAAATAAATAGCCTCTGCAATTTGTGCAGGTGTTACCCATTTATTAAAGTCAGCATCTGGCATATCATTTCTGTTGGGTGGTGTATCTATAATACTTGGAATAACAACGCTTGTAACAACATTTTTTTCTTTCGCTTCGTCATTCATTATTTCTGCTACATGAAACAATAATGCTTTTGAAAGAGCATAAGCTGTAACGCCTTTTGCTTTTGTAGTATCATAACCTGCTTTTGAACCAATGAAAAAAATACGTCCATTATTTTGTTCTAACATTTGTAAAAAAACAGGACGTGCCATATTGTAAGCAGTTTCAAAATTTAATTGATATTGCTTATAAACAGCAGCCGTATTGGTGTTTGCAATATTGCCCATAGCAAAGCCCCCTGCTGTTAAAACTGCTACATCTATTGTTCTTTTTTGTTGTACAATAGTTTGTACGGCAGATAAACATTTTTCTTCTTCTAATAAATTCAAAACTATTTCTTCATAATTTTCTTTATACAATGCCGCAAGGGTAGATGCTTGATGAACAATACCTATAACATTATATCCTTCATCAATAAATTTTTTTACAACACTGCTTCCTAAGTTGCCAGAAGCTCCTGTAATTAATACATTCTTTTTCATACAAACGATTGGTCTATTTTTATGCATACAAAATAAGCCTTTTTTTAAAATAATTTTACAAGTATTGTTTTATAAAGAAATTCAATACTCTCTTTTTGCATACTTACATTTGTAGCAAATATGAGTGAAGCAGGTAACAAAAGGGTTTTTGATTTTTCTTTATTACGCAGAATTTTTTCTTATGTAAAGCCTTACAAAAACTGGTTTTATTTAAGTTTAATATTGGCTGTAATTATTGCTGTATTTGCCCCTGTACGTCCTTTGCTTATACAACTTACCATAGATAAAGCCACAGGCAAAAATGTTCATGTACCAGAATGGTTAAGCTTTATTCTTTATTTTAAAAACCTGCATGTAGCCACACAATTAGTTATTTGGGTAACCGTGTTTCAAATATTTTTTATTATGGTAGAAACATTGTTACGGTTTGTTTTTTCTTTTCTTACTGCAAAGCTGGGGCAGCATGTAGTGAAAGATATGAGGGTAAATGTTTTTAAGAAAATATTGAACTTACAATTACGCCAGTTTGATAAAACACCAATAGGAACTTTAACTACAAGAACGATTAATGATATAGAAAGCATCAACGATATTTTTAGCGATGGATTAATTCCTATTATTTCTGATTTGCTTGTAATTATTATTACACTGATAACCATGTTTTGGGTAGATTGGCAACTTACATTAGTAGCACTTATTCCATTTCCTTTTTTAATTGTTGCCACTTATTATTTTAAAGAAAGTGTAAATAAAAGTTTTATACGAGTACGAAATGCCATATCGCATTTGAATGCTTTTGTGCAAGAACATTTAACAGGTATTGTAGTAGTACAAGCATTTGCAGCAGAAGAAAGAGAAGCAAAAAAATTTGATGCTATCAATAAAGAACATAGAAGTGCAAACATTAAAGCCATTTTTGCTTATAGCATTTTTTTTCCTATTGTAGAACTTGTATTGGCTGTAAGCACTGGTATTGCTGTTTGGTGGATTGCAGGTAAACAATTAAACCCTGGTTTATTAATTGCTTTCATTTTATACCTAAATCAAATTTTTAGACCCTTACGCATTATTGCAGATAAATTTAATGTACTGCAAATGGGTATGATTGCTGCTGAACGTGTGTTTAAAGTTTTAGATAATGATGATGTAGAAAAAGAAATACCCAATGAAACAACTATAACAAACATAAAAGGGAATGTGAGTTTTGAAAATGTTTGGTTTGCTTACAGCAATGATCAATATGTTTTAAAAAATATTTCTTTTAGTGTACAAGCAGGCGAAACTGTTGCATTAGTGGGTCATACAGGAAGTGGCAAAACAACTATCATAAGCATTTTGAACAGGTTGTATGAAATTCAAAGAGGCAATATTTTGGTTGATGGAATAAATATAAATGAGTTTTCGAATGAAGTATTGAGAAAAAATATTGCTGTGGTTTTGCAAGATGTTTTTCTTTTTTCTGGAACCATAATGGATAATATTACTTTGCACAATCCTGCAATTAGTGAACAACAAGTTATACATGCTGCACAGCTTATTGGTGTGCATGATTTTATTATGCAATTACCCAATAATTATTATTACAATGTTGGCGAAAGAGGCAATACAATTAGTATGGGACAAAAGCAATTAATATCTTTTATAAGAGCCTTGTTGTTTAATCCTTCTATTCTTGTTTTAGATGAAGCAACATCTTCAATTGATTCGGAAAGTGAAATGCTTATTCAACAAGCAATTGATAAATTAATTATGGGTAGAACCTCTATTGTTATTGCACACAGATTAAGCACAATTAGAAAAGCCAATAAAATAATTGTATTGGATAAAGGAGAAATAAAAGAAATAGGTACACACGATGAATTGCTTGCTACAAATGGGTTTTATGCAAAGCTGTATGAAATGCAATTTGCTAAAAACTAATCTTCGTCATTGTTGTTTTTAGAAAAACGTTTTATAATTCCTCTGCCACTTTCTCTGATAAACATAATAATTTCATCACGTTCATCACTTGCTTTAATTTCTTGTTCAATGTAATCAATAGCTTGCGATGTGTTTAAACCATTGTTGTAAATAATTCTATAAATATCTAAGATGTGGTTTATTTGTTCTAATTTAAAACCTCTTCTTTTTAAGCCAATACTATTTACACCACCATAACTCAAAGGGTTTCTTACAGCTTTCATATAAGGAGGTACATCTTTGCTTACTAAACTTCCTCCTGCAATAAAAGCATGTTGCCCAATATGTACAAATTGATGTACAGCACTTACTCCACCAATAATTGCAAAATCGCCTACTGTAACATGTCCAGCCATTTGAACACTATTGCTTAATACACAATTATTGCCCAAAAAACAATCATGTGCTATATGGCTGTATGCCATGATTAAACAGTTGTCGCCAATTTTAGTTTTACCTCTGTCTTTGGTGCCTCTGTTTACAGTTACAAACTCTCTTAATGTAGTGTTGTTGCCAATTTCTACAAAAGTTTTTTCGCCTGCATATTTTAAATCTTGTGGTATAGCACCAATTACAGCACCTGGAAATATTCTACAATTATTACCAATTCTTGTTCCTTCCATAATGGTAACATTGCTTCCAATCCAAGTTCCTTCGCCAATTTTTACATCGCCATGAATAACGGTAAATGGGTCTATTTTTACGTTTGCAGCTAATTTGGCATTAGGATCTACATAAGTTAAAGGGTGTGTCATGCAAAAAATTTAGTAATTGATAGTGAGTTTAATGGGTAGTTTTTTAATAAAAAAATTATTCTTCTCTTTTTACAATTTGAGCTAATAAAATTGCTTCTGTAGCTACTTTTCCTCCTACATAAACTGTTCCTTTCATTTCGCAAATACCTCGTCTTATTGGTGCTACAAGTTCTAATTTCAAAATCATTGTATCGCCTGGCTTTACCATTAGTTTAAACTTGCAATTATCTATTTTTAAAAAATAAGTATCATACTTTCCTTTAGGCATTGCATTAATACATAAAATACCACCTGTTTGTGCTAAGGCTTCTATTTGTAAAACACCTGGCATTACAGGATTTCCTGGAAAATGACCTGGAAAAAACCATTCATTATAAGTAACATTTTTTATACCTACAATATACTTATCTGTTAGTTCAGTTATTTTATCTACTAATAAAAATGGATGTCTATGGGGTAAGGTTTTTTCTATTTGTTCTAAAGTAAAAACAGGTGGAGTAGAAGGGTCATAAACAGGTACGTCTTTAATATGCTTATTACGTTTGATGTATTGTTTTATTTTTTTGGCAAATTCTACATTAGTGCTGTGTCCTGGTCTGTTTGCAATTATTCTTGCTTTAATAGGATAGCCAATTAAAGCCAAATCGCCTACAACATCTAAGAGTTTATGTCT
>Ga0208826_1002196_pt1 | contig 14833 bp, 15 predicted proteins | sample AD_UKC115_MetaG_FD_184451 | JGI IMG/M metagenome (GOLD analysis project Ga0208826, IMG submission 184451) | Active sludge microbial communities of municipal wastewater-treating anaerobic digesters from Hong Kong - AD_UKC115_MetaG (SPAdes)... | ecosystem: Engineered > Bioreactor > Anaerobic >...
ATAGCCTCTTTTTCTTCCTCACTTGGCGCGTAGGCGATTCGACTTTCAGCGTTGAGCCGCCGCACGAGTCGCTGACCTACCACTGCGCGTACCGTACTCGCGATCAGGAATGGTTCAATGTCCATGTCGAGCAGACGTGGCAGACAAGTAGCGGCATTATTGGTGTGGAGTGTGCTAAACACCAAGTGTCCCGTCAGGGCGGCCTGCACGCCCAGGTTAGCCGTTTCTTTGTCGCGAATCTCACCAACCATAATGATGTTTGGGTCTTGGCGCAGCAATGCGCGCAGCCCCTGGGCAAACGTCATGCCTGCTACTTCGTTTGTTTGCGTTTGATTAACGCCCGGTATGCGATACTCCACCGGATCTTCAATAGTACTGATGTTAACATCTGGCTTATTGAGCGAGGTAAGAACGCTAAACAGACTCGTTGATTTACCTGATCCCGTTGGTCCGGTGACCAAAATCATACCGTGCGGTTCAGTTATCGCCTCGCTGATAGTTGCCCGCGAATATCCCCAATATCCAAGTTGGTCGAGCGTGATTGCTTGATTGGACTCGTTCAAGATACGCATAACGATCTTCTCGCCATCGCTGATAGGAAGTGTACTAACACGAAGTGCATATTGCTTGCCCGCAACCTTCACCTTAAAGCGGCCATCCTGTGGCACGCGGTGTTCGTCGATCTTCAGGTTGCTCAAGATTTTTACGCGACTCACAAGCGAAGCATGCACATTGCGTGGCAGGCGATTAACTTCCTTTAGTACGCCGTCAATTCGGTAGCGGATCTGCACGTATTCTTCGCGTGGTTCTATGTGAATATCACTGGCGCCCGAACGTATGGCGTATTCGAGCAGCAAGTTAATGGTTTGAGCAATTGGCGAGTTTTCACTGACTTCATCTTCACTCACCTTTTCTTCAGCGGGCTGGTCTTCCTCACGTTGGATAGCGATCATGTCGGACAGCTCTTTAGCGGCATCGCCACGGTAATTTTCAAGTGCGGCCTGAATGTTTGCGTGTGGTGCTATATAGGTACGGACATTTTCACCGATCTGCTTTTGGATAAAGTCAACCGCCTGTACGTCGTCGGGGTCTTCCATGGCAAGATGCTGCATGCCATCATCGTCGACGCGAAACAGAATGGCATTGTATTGCCTAGCAATACGCTCGGGAATACGCATGAGTACGTCAGATGGTATGTCCTTTGGCTCGAGCTCGATGTAGGGAATGTCGGAGTATTCAGCAAAAAGTTTTGTGAGTGACGTGTCGTCAATTAATTCTGTATCGACTGCAGTCTGTTGCAATGAGCGATGGGACTTAACACTCTCGTCTTTGAGAGTGATAAGTTCTTCATTACTGAAGCGTTTGCTCTTTGTGAGCAACTGCTCTAGTGTCCCATCCGATATATGCATAACGCTACTGGTTATTGTAAATGACACCAGGGTAAATTGCTAGAGCTTTTTAAGAGTAGGGGGACTGCGATATACTGAGGTCAATGATTCATATACATTCTTCGGATGCCATGCAAGAATTTGGTGAACGGGTGGGTGCGAAACTCCATGGTGGGGAGGTGCTCGAGTTGGTCGGCGACGTAGGGGCGGGTAAGACGACATTTGTGCGCGGGCTTGCACGCGGTATGGGTGTGGACGAGGTAGTGCAAAGTCCGAGTTTTACCATTAGCAGAGTTTATGATGCATCAGATGACCGACGATTGATCCACTATGATTTTTATCGGTTGGACGACGCAGGTATTATGCGAGATGAACTGGCCGACGCCATGAAGGATCCGCTGGCAGTGATCGTGATCGAATGGGCCGAAGCGGTCGAGTCGGTGTTGCCTCATGATCGGCTGGTGCTCAAAATCACCAGCACCGGTGATGAGCAGCGCGATGTTTCTCTAGAAGCTCATGGCGCCTCGAGTCAACTTTTGGCGGGGGCTATAGCATGATCATACTTGTCGACACCAGCACACCACTTGCTCTGCTAATAGTTGCGCAAGGCGATGAGCATATACCTTATGAATGGCAGGCTGATCGTGAGCTTGCGCATGGTATGCTTGCGTGGCTGCGTGACAGTCTGGCACAGCAGGGCGGGCAGTTTACCGACATCGAAGGTATTGGTGCATTCCGTGGTCCGGGTAGTTTCACGGGTCTTCGCATTGGGCTCACCGTACTCAATACACTAAGTGATAGCCTTGGTGTGCCTATTGTTGGGGCGGTTGGTGACGACTGGCAACGCGCGGCATTCGGGCGACTCAGCGGTGGCGAAAACGATGTCATCGTATTGCCACTCTATGACCGCGATGCAAACATTACAAAACCGCGTAAATAAGCTTGCATACACAGACGCGGGAGGGCTACAATAGGTATAGTTTGTGTAAGCAAACTCTGAAATTTACTGAATCACATATGGTGTTCGGCCGCTTGATGACAGATACACGGCACCGTTAACGACAGATACGGCGAGCACAGAAGGGGAGACACATGATAGAAGCTATTGTAGCCGTAATTGCTGGTGTTGTTTTTGGCGTGGGTGGTACTGTGGTGTATGACCGACGCAAAGCAGCGGCAACCAAAGACAAAACCGAGCAGGCACTCACCAAAGCCCAAGAAAAAGCGAGCTCGATTGTGCTTAAAGCAAAAGACGAAGCCCTGCAATTAGAAAACGAGCGTCGCCGCGAGTGGAAAAAGACCGAAAGTCGCCTAGCGGATCGCGAGACAACACTCGATAAAAAACTTGATGAGCTCGACAAGCGCGCCGAAAAGCTGCGTAGCCAAGAAGACGAAGCAGAGAAGCTTAAGGATGAAATTCGTGAAATTCGTGGTCGTCAGCAGGAGAAGCTGGAAAAGATCGCCAAGCTGAGCAAAAAAGATGCTGCTGATAAGCTCATGGAAATGACCGAGCGTGACATCAAGCATGATCTCACGGGTCTGGTTGCGAAGCTACAAAAAGACGCAGTAGAAGACGCCGAGGAACGAGCGCAGACGATCATCCTGACTGCTATGGAGCGCATGAGCTCTGAGGTGACTGCTGAGCGTACCGTAACGGCCATTAAGCTGACCGACGAAGAGATGAAAGGTCGAATCATTGGTAAGGAAGGTCGCAATATTCAGTCGCTCCAACGCGCGACAGGCGTTGATATATTGGTTGACGACACGCCAGGTATGATTGTACTCAGCAGTTTTGATCCTATTCGTCGCCAAGTTGCACGACTCAGTCTTGAGATGCTCATGAAAGACGGGCGAATCCATCCCGGCCGCATAGAAGAAGTCGTGGCAAAGGCTGAAAAGCAGATTGAAAAAGAAATCAAACAAGCGGGCGAAGATGCTGCACGTGAAGTCGGTGTGGCGGGCATACCACGCGAAATGCTGCAACTGCTTGGTGAGCTGAAATTCCGTACGAGTTATGGCCAAAATGTACTGATGCATAGCACCGAAATGGCGCATCTTTCTGGGATGATTGCAGAAGAGATCGGAGCCGATGTGCGTACGGTAAAAATCGCCACGCTGTTGCACGATGTCGGTAAGGCAGTGACCCATAAAGTCGAAGGCAAGCATCACCACATTGGTGCAGAGTTTGCACGCAAATATGGCATGAAGGAAGAAATCGTGCACGCTATTGAGGCGCATCACGATGACGTCGAAGCGACCACACCAGAGGCACTCGTGGTTCGTGTTGTCGATGCACTATCTGCTGCTCGCCCAGGTGCGCGCAATATTAGTGCCGAAAACTTTGTGGAGCGTATGCGTGATCTTGAAAATATCGCGACCAGCTTTAAGGGTATCGACAAGGCATACGCTATTAGCGCAGGCCGTGAAGTCCGGGTAATTGTGAGTCCACAGACGGTGGATGATCTGAGTGCTATCAAACTCGCACGTGATATTGCCAACAAGGTCGAGTCGACTATGCAGTATCCTGGCACGATTAAGGTGAACGTGATCCGCGAGACGCGAGCCGTTGAGTTCGCGAAGTAGAAAATGATCCAGATTCCTTTCTATGAAACATCGGGTATGGTGCTTTCAAATTTCTCGGCACATCGGATTGAATATGAAGGAGTGGAATATCCCACGGTCGAGCACGCATTTCACGCTCAGAAGTTTGGTGAGGGAAGCGTAAAGGAACGCATAACTCGCGCCGGTAGCCCATTGGTAGCATGGGAGCTTGGTAGAAAGTACAAACCCGAACGTCGTGCGGATTGGGACGATGTAAAAGTTGGCGTATTGACGGAACTTGTACGTGCCAAGGCAACCCAGCACGACGAGGTCGCAAATGCTCTGATTCTGACTGGTGAAGAAGAGATAGTTGAACTTAATCCAGACGACAGTTTCTGGGGTACTGGACCCGATGGTAATGGTGATAATCATATGGGCAAGATACTTATGCGGATACGCGAGGAACTAATCGAAAAAAATGCATGAGCATCATAGCCACGAGCATCAGCCGTCATCATCGCGTCAACTGACGCACATGGCAGTGAGCGCAACGCTACATTGCTTGCTTGGCTGTGCCATTGGCGAAGTGCTTGGTATGGTACTAGGTACTGCTTGGGGCTGGTCAAATCTTGCAACGGTATTACTATCAACAGCACTTGCTTTTGTGTTTGGCTACGTGCTGTCGCTACGATCTGTGTTACGCAGTGGCGTGCCGCTAAAGCAGGCTGTGCGACTGGTCTTGCTTGCCGATACTGTGTCGATCGCCACCATGGAGGTTGTAGACAACCTAGTGATGGTAGCTGTGCCAGGTGCTATGGACACGCATCTTGGTGACCCACTATTTTGGGGTACATTGGCGTTGTCACTCATGATTGCGTTTGTCGTCACTGTACCAGTGAATCGATGGCTGATCGCACGCGGCAAGGGGCATGCGGTAATACACGAAATGCATGGTGGATAGAATTGGGCTAAGCTTTCTTTGCGTTGGTGATGCCAATTGCCGAAATAATACCACCAACTGCGAGTAGCGCTACCATCATGACAACGCCATTATGAAAACCATCGAGTGTAAGCGTGGGTCCGGTTACGAGGCCAATGCTGGCGATGGCGATAAGTCCAGCGATTCGAGATACGGCATTATTAACCGCTGATCCGATGCCTGCATGCTTCTGATCAATGTGACCTAGCACCGCCGCGGTAAGCGGAGCAACGGTTATCGAAAGGCCAAGTCCAAAGACAACGATTGCAGGAAAAATATCTCGCCAATACTCAACAGAGCTATCAACTCGTAGTAGCAACGCAAATCCAACTGCTGCTACCAATGGGCCGACGGCCATGAATAATCGTGGCCCGTATTTGCCCGCGAGCGTTCCAAATCGTGATGAGAGGAAAAACATAATGATCGTAATAGGCAATAAGCTCAGCCCAGCGGCAAGAGCAGTGTAGTGGCCGACCTGCTGTACGAATATCGTTATCAGAAATGTCGCAATAGACAATCCTGCATAAATGGCAATTGTTGCAAGATTGCCAATGCTAAAATTTCGTACAGCAAATAACTCAAGTGGCAGCAAGGGCTGCTGTTGGCGATTTTCGTATGCAACAAAAACGACTAAAAGGAGTAACCCAACTGCAAATGGTAAATAAATAAGTGGACTGCTCCAGCCGTATACAGGCTGCTCTATGAGGGCATATACCATTCCTGCAAGCCCAATGGTGCACAGGGCAGCTCCAATACCATCAACTGTTGATCTTTGGCGGTGCTCGTCTGGGGGTAATCGTGTCATTAGTAGCAAGGTAACGACCGCGGGGATGACGTTAATGATAAAAATCCAGCGCCACGAAAAGTTGTCGACAAGTAGGCCGCCAACAAGTGGACCGATAACAAAAGCAATACCCGTCCATGCTGTCCAGCTGCCAATTGCTTTGCTCTGCGCCGCACCACGAAATGACGAAATGATCAGCGCAAGTGAACTTGGTACGAGCAGTGCCCCGAATACTCCCTGAGCGGCGCGCGCAGCTATAAGTAGGCCAATGGTTGGTGCCAATGCACATAGTACCGAAGTGACACCAAAACCAATAACACCCCATCGCAGAATTCGTTTACGACCAAATATGTCCGACAATGAACCTGCCACCAAAATAAGTGCGCCGAGTGTTAGCATGTAGGCGCTACTGACCCATTGCTGCGCCGCCAATCCACCGCCTAGCTCATGAGTGATTGAGGGTAGCGCAACATTAACGACAGAGCCATCAAGGAACGACAAGAATGATGCAAGAATGGCGATAAATAGGACAAGTCGTTGTTTGCTAGTCATGCTAGTAGTATATGCCCTTGCAAGAAAATTGATATAGTAGCGGTATGAAGTATCTTTTACTTGTGGCAGTCCTCTTACTCTTTGCCGGGCTTGCATTCTTAGCCATGCGCTGGCCCCAGAATGTCAGCAAAACATTCAGTCAGCATGCGGCGGCACAAAAGGCGAGTAGTATTTATTATTTTTGCTATTTAGCGTTGTCATCCCAATATTGGCAGTGTTTTTCTATGGATATTTCATTCCTACATATCATTTGGGCATTGTATTTTCGGTTGCTATAGGTTTGGCAATTGTAGGGCAGTTTATTGCCGCAACCGTACCAGAGGTTGGCGGACGGAAGTCCCAGGTGCATCGCACGGCTGCAGGTTGGTCTGCTTTTGGGCTGTTTGTCGCAGTGATAACTGTCATGGTCGAGTTACCCTTGCCCCTGTATGGCTATATTTTTGGTGGAGCGACTATTGCTGTTATGTTGTTTTGTAGCACACTTGCTTTTCGAGATTTTCTGCGTCGTCGACCGTTTCAGCATCGCTATTTTTTATGGCTGCAGATTGTTTATTATGCGATGTTTTTTGGGTTTGTGGGAGTAGTAACCTACTTATAATAAGTGAAAGGACATCGCTCCGCGTTTGCTTCGCTCCTCCGCTCATTCATAAAGAAAAATAGCTACGCTGCTTTTCTCTATCTCACTCGCTGCGCCAAACCTTCGACTATCGCCAGCTGAAGCTGTCGAGTCGAAGGTTTGAGTTTTAACGTCAAGCCATAGAAAAAAGACTACCAGAAGGCAGTCTTTTTTCTATGGTCGGGGTGAAAGGACTCAAACCTTCGACCTCCCGGTCCCAAACCGGGCGCGCTATCAACTGCGCCACACCCCGATAATTATCAATTTGCGTTTCTAGGGAAAAGAGCAGCCCGATGAACGAATTTATTTCGTTCTCGGCGCGATGAGAAAAACCGTAGGTTTGTCTCATGGTGGCTGCGCCACACCCCGAAGTGCTTTGCAATTATACCGCATTTTCCCTCAGATGAAAACAGGGAAGATTGTGCTATAGTAGGTGCACATGGTTTTGGGCAAAGAAACGGTTCAAACACTTTTACGGTCAGAGAAAGTTCGCTTTGGGCTTGTCGGTGGCGTCAATACTGCTACTGACTTCAGTGTTTTATTCATTTTAGTGAAGGCACTGGGCGTGCCGGTCTTTGCGGCAAATATAGTCTCGACCAGCGTTGCGATCGGCGTTAGCTATTTGCTTAACAAAAAGGCAGTTTTTGGTAACGACGGCCAAGCCAGTAAGCGGCAGGTTGCACTGTTTATCATTGTGACGCTCATGGGTCTGTGGGTCATACAGACGATCATCATTGCGCTAGTGTCGCAGTTGTTTTATATGTCGTTACATATGGATGCACACAATATACTCGTGCTCTTTGTCTCAAAGGCGCTAGCAACGGCCGTCACTCTAGTATGGAACTACCTGTGGTACAGCCGTGTGGTGTTTAAAAAGGAACAGTCATGACAAAACGGCTACGCTACGTCTATGAACTTCTTGCAAAGCGCTGGGGATTCGTGGTTGGTGTGGCTATGCTTTTGACATTCGTGCTGGTGCTCTACCTGGGCAAAAATCAAAGTGTGTGGTTTGATGAAAGCTATTCGATACTGCTTGCAAAGCGCCCAGTAGGTGAACTCTTGGCACTGACAAATGTCGATGCTCACCCGCCGCTCTCGTACCTGCTACTCAAAGTATGGGGCGAGTTGTTTGGCTGGACCGAGCTGGCCTTGCGCAGTTTAAGCGCGCTTCTTGCAGTTATGGCAGTAGGAGCGAGTGCCCTTTTAGTGCGACGATTGTATTCACCCCGCGTTGCGCTTGCAGTCTTGCCGTTTTTGGTGCTGGCACCATTTTGGTTGCGCTATGGGTATGAGATTCGCATGTATGCACTTGCGGGTCTGATCTGTGTGATCGCAAGTCTGGTTTTACTGAAGGCAACAGCACTGCATACGAGCAAAAAATGGTGGGGAGTGTACGCGGTACTTGTAGCGCTCGGCATGTATACCCTCTATATGACACTTGTTGTGTGGTTGGCGCATGCGGTGTGGTTGTTTATGAATAGAAAGCCGCAGACTCCACTATATAAACAGCCAGGCTTTCTTGCATATGTAGCTGCGGTGGGGCTCTTTTTACCGCAGATACCAGTGTTTATTTACCAAATGCTTCATTCTGCGCTGCCGGGTGTTGGTTCTGCGATGACGCTCAACAAACTCATTAGTATATTTGGCATGCTTGTGGTGTACAAGCCCGACTGGCAAATCGGTGGCTGGCTCAGCCTTGCGCTTTTTATCGTGACAGTACTCTTTGGTGTGCTCTACGCGACCGTGATCCATAGCAAAAAATATCGAAGCGGTCTTTTATTTGTGACGGTACTAGTTGTTGTGCCGCTCATTTTCTACACACTCACATCACTGCCTCCCCGTGAGCCAATTTTTATTGAACGATACATGGCGCACATCGCGCTGTTTGTCGCTATGCTCATAGGGCTCACTGCAGTGCTTGGTTGGTTAGCTGGTCGTCGGCGTGTGGCCGTTGTGTTTAGTGTGGGGGTTCTCGCGCTGAGTGGTTTTGGTGTGTACCATCTTTCTACAGTTGGCAACTTGAACTTTGAGCGCATGCAGCTACCAATGACAAGGGAAATACGGGCTGAACTACCATGCAGTAGCAACACACAGGTTGTCGCAGACGATCCCTATACCTACATCGACAGTGTGTATTATCTACACGACTGCAACCTAGTGTTTTATAGCAAAGACGACGTAGCATTTGAAGGTGGTTACGCCATGCTGCACGGGAGCGACAGGCGGCTTGGCTTGGCGAATGATTTGAGTGCTCGCACGGTTGTGCATCTTTATTGGGCAAACATCGACAAGACATTTACCGTGCCCGATTCATACAGACTCGTCAGCAGCAAAACCTACGACCAGCAAGTCGTCGAAATTTACACCAGACGCTAGCGCGGGATGACTCGGTTTATATGAGGGATCTTGATGATTGCCCAGACGCCGAGTATGCAGCCGCTCGCAAGGAGTGTGTTGAACCAAAAGTTATCGTTTGCACCAAGAAAGAATGAGCACAGCATCAGTGGAATAGGGTGTACGATGTATGCTGTGAGCGACTTTGTGCCAAAGGGCAAAAGTAGCCAGCCAAGGAAACGACCAATGGGGCGCTCGCACGTTTGAAAAAGACTAAACAGTCCGATAAACCATAGGAACGAAATGCCAACGCGCGCTAGTGTGACAGGTTCGCGAGTAAATAATGTTTGGGTGTAGGCACCAGGACTAAACTGGAAAACAATAACGCCAGAAATGATGATCGTAACAAGGGTAACGATGATGCTTCCGTACGTGAGCATGTTTTTTGTGCGTGAGGAGAAGTGATTGTATGTGCTACGCAAAGGTTCCAAATAAAAGCCTGCAATTGCTGGTACAAAGAATAGTATTTGCCACTGCATCCATTCGGTATTGGTGACAATACCGAGCCACCACACACCAATCGCCCCAATGGCGACTACCCACGCAAGTGATCGGCGCAGAAGCCATACAACCAGTGGCGAAATAACAAGGAAGATAGCGTATAGGTAAAGGAAATGGGTGAGTGAATGGACGAAATCGAGTCGTAATACTCCGATGACCAGTGATGACCAGTCGGCGTTATTGTAAGGTATGTTTGCAAGGCCACCCTGGTAGGTAAACGCCCACGAGGCGGCAACTATGGCAAGGGTTGTAATTAGCATCCACAGATAAAGAAGGAGACCGCGCTTCACCAGTTTTTTGCTTACATCAATGAGCGGCAAGTTGCGATTTTTGTAGCCACGTATATAGCCAATGAGCAGGCCTGAAATAATAACAAAGCCTTCGGCAGCAGATGCCCATAACTCACCGCGACCGCTCACAAATTGAAACAGGTTGGGCCAGCGCCACAAATGATCAACAATGATAACGACAATAAAAAAACCTCTGAGATAATCGAGGGCGAGCAAGCGGCTGGCGGCAGTCGTTGGCTTCATTGCTACCATTATACCAACTTTGCCTGAGTGGTTCATGAGAGCGTATACTAAGTACATGACAATGAGAGAAACCCCCTACCCTGCACCCAACTTTTCACTTGCCGACGAAACAGGAAAAATTCATTCGCTGCAAGACTTTGCGGGCCAATGGCTTGTGCTTTATTTTTACCCAAAGGACGACACACCCGGCTGTACTACCGAAGCATGCAGCCTGCGCGATGCACGTGATGATTTGACCGCACTTGGTGCGCAGGTAGTAGGCGTGAGTAAAGACGAAGCGAGCGCGCACGAAAAATTTAAGGCCAAGCATTCACTCAATTTCACCTTGCTGAGCGACCCAGAGGGTGAAGTTATTGAAGCCTATGATGCCTGGGGGCCAAAGATGTTCGGACGCGAAGGAATTTTGCGTCGAACATTCATTATTAATCCTGAGGGCCAGGTAGTGAAAGTGTATGGCCGCGTGACACCACTTGGTCATGGTGAGCAGGTTGTAGCAGAGTTAAAGAAACTTCAGAATAAGTAGAGTTGCTTCATCGTGGTCGCTTGAGTGCGTGCTCGCGGGCGAGCGTCGCAAAGCGATCATCAACTGCTGCTCCGGTAAAATCATTGTATTTACGCACAGCGGCTTGCTCGACTAACCAGTCGGCAATAGCTGGATTTTTGGGGAGGAGTGATCCGTGTAAATAGCTACCGATGACGTTTTTGTAGCGAGCACCTTCGTAATCATCTTGGCCATTGTTACCTGCACCTCTCACGATTGTTCCAAGCGGTGCGACGCCACTTCCCAAAAAAGTTTGACCACTATGGTTTTCGTATCCAATAATATCGCCAAATTGTTCACTGTGCGTGACAATATTGCCAATCAGACGCTCTGGCCCAGCGGTCGTCTCGACATCTAGTAGGCCGATACCATTTATCACGTGTCCATCCTGAGTTTTAAAGAACTTCCCAAATAGCTGGTAGAGTCCACATATGACAAGCATTGGCGTCTCGTCTTCGGCAAGTTTTTTCAGCGTAGGTCCAATTCGCAGCAAATCTGCTTGTATGATGTCCTGCCCGCTGTCCTGCCCGCCACCACCTACGATGATATCAGCGTCTTTCGGAAATTCGTCGTTAGGATTATATTCGATTACCCGTACATCGTACCCGTACCACTCAGCACGTTTTTTGAGTACAAGAACATTGCCATTGTCGCCGTATATGTTCATGTCACGGGCGTAAAGTTGCACAATGGTCAGTGATTTTGCCGAGCTCATACTACTTCCTTTACAGTCGTGAACTTGGCAAGTTCTCGGCGCAGTGCGAGCATGGCGGTGTAGGTACAATAAATGCGTTTTGGCGTGTTTTTGTTGTGGGTAAGAAAACTATCCAGCCCACGCGACAAGTCAGTATTAACATGAAGAGCAGCCACAGCCACACCATCGTATTGTAGTCGTAGGGCCATATCGTAGGCGCGTACGCCACTGACTTCGGCAACGCTCTGCTCCTGCAGACTCGTAAAATCAACGTCCCAGAGCCAGCTCATATCGCGACCATCGGCATAGTTGTCATTGATTGCAATCATAGTGGCATAACCAGCAGGATCGAACGACTGAAGACTCAAGCGAAACCCGGCGGGATTTTTAACAAGTACGAGCTCGCATGGCTGCCCACCAACGGTAAGGGTTTCGCCACGGCCGAACGCTGGTTCTATAGTCGCAAGCTTTGCAATCAGTGCAGGTTGATCAATCGCCTCGCCAACAACTGCACGGGTAAGTGCGAGTGCCGCTGCTGCATTGAAGATATTGTACACGCCCCTTAGTTTTAGGGCAGTTTGCACCACATTGTCATCAATCAAAAATGCAGCATCGCGGTCGGCTGACTGCAGGAGCACATCTGCGTCGGGCAAGGAATCTTGGGCTCTTGCTCCACCATGGAGCTCATCGTCGTTTGGAAACTGTTTGCGCAGCGATGTATCAAGACCAAAGTAGCGTGTGTTTTTTGCTGGCAGCTTGTTTGCAATGGCCCGAAGCCGCGCGTCTTCACGGTTAACAACAACGGTATGAGTAGTTGCCTGGGCAATACGCTCGAGCATGCCTGCCGTGGTATCGATCTCACCAAACCGATCCAGCTGATCACGCATAACATTGAGGAGTAGGCTGTAACGTGGAGGCACTGTGGCAACAAAATGTACGGCATGCGCTTCGTCGAGCTCCAGTACAGCAATATCGGCGCGTAGCTTGCCGCGTGCATCTATTTCGCCAAGCAGTGCGGCTGCAACGCCACGGCTAAAGTTGCTGCCAGTGCGATTCGTAAAGACTCGCAGGCCTTGGCTTTCAAGAAGCTCAACGACCATTTTGGTGGTTGTCGTTTTGCCGTTGGTGCCGCTAACGAGCACGACTCCTTGAGGTAACTGTGCTAGTGTGTCGGCGACAAAAGATTTGTCGATTGTTTCGACAAAAAGTCCGGGTAGTGCCGAACCGCCGCCGCGCAGGCGTGCTAGGTATCGGACAGCTTTGCCCATCAGTACGCTGTAAGGTTTGGCCATATAACCCCTATTATACGCCAGTATAAGTGATAGAATATAGTTCGAAGATATTCCGAACGAGTGAAAGCGAAGTCTTTAGGGGTGGAGAGCTTCGCAGCGGATTTATTCCGATACGCAACTGGAAGGGTGAGCCCTTCCTGAATTAATGCTACAATGTGAATATGCTTTTAGTAACAGAGCTGCTACGGTGGTGGTACGGCGATGGTTTGCGCGTGCGTTTGCACTTGATCGCTGACCGGCTTGAGGGCACGATGGATTACTTCTCGATCGACCTGCTCGTCAAAACACTTTTTGCACCATTTCGACAGATTTCAGCGGGCCGCGTGGATGGGCCGCTTGGTGTGCAATTTCGCGCTATGATCGACAGATTATTCTCGCGCATCATTGGCGCACTTGTGCGGACGATTATTTTACTGGTTGGCGGTGTCATGATTGGAGTACAGGCAGTACTGGGGTTGCTGCTCACAATTGGGTGGCTGCTCGTGCCTCTGCTACCTGTGGTTGGGCTTGGCTTGTTGCTCGCGGGAGTTGTACTGTAGTGGGAGAGTACAAACCAGGCAGCATGCGTGCGCTCAAGGCGCGACTCGGTAGAAAGCTTGGTAAAACAGGGCGATTTATATTGTGGGTGACTACTATCTTGCTCATTGCTAGCGGAGTAGGCCTGATTGCGACGCATAGCGCGATTGGCTGGCTTGTTATGAGCCTCGCTGCCTTGCCATTTATGTTGCTCGAGTGGGACAAATACGAGCTCGAAGAGCCCCACCTCGTGGAAGGAAGTATAGACGGCATACTGGCGGCAGATGTACTGGGCCAACTTGGCGCAAATCCTACGCCGCAAGACATCGCTCGTATTGTTGCAACGGTACCAGCGGGGCAGTTCTTTGCTTTGCGCTACGGAATTACTAGTGGATTTTTGCAAAACATCACCACGGCGAATGCTAGCGACACGGCGGCAATTTGGCAGCACGCTGCCGATGTCAGGGAAGAGGCGGGGAGTCAATATATAACAGGCGCAGTACTTGTCGTGGCGATGATCAGAAGTTTTGCCGATCATGAATCACTGCTAGCACACATGAAGCTCGATATGGCAGATCTTGTTGCGGGTGTACGGTGGTATGATCATTTGCGAGCGCTTGTAAAGCAAACAAAACAACCACGCAGAACAGGTGGCGTGGCGCGCGATTTTTCATTTGGGTACATACCACTGCTCAAGCGGTTTGGCATTAATCTATCAGAATCAGTTGGGGGCAGAATAACGGTCGAAGTCGCTTCGCACAAAAAAGCGCTTGACCAGCTCATCGACACATTTGGTAGTGGCGGGCGACAAAACGCCGCGCTGGTAGGCGAGGCAGGAGCGGGCAAAACCGCAATCGTACATGCATTTGCCGAGCAAATTCTGGATGCAAAAGCAAAAATACCAACTAGCTTGAAATTCCGCCAGGTATTTTTGCTGGATTCAGCAGCATTGATTGCAGCAGCGCCTGGCAGGGGTGAACTCGAAGGCTTGATCATGCGGGTACTCGGCGAAGCCTATAGCGCCAAGAACATCATTATTTGCCTCGACAATGCACAACTGTTTTTCGAAGAAGGCATTGGTTCGGTTGATCTGACAAATGTATTGCTGCCGATTCTTGAAGCAGGTAACTTGCGGGTAATTCTGACCATGGATGAGCAGCGATTTTTGCAGATCGGTCAGCGCAACTCAAGTCTTGTGAATGCGTTGAATCGTATTAGTATTGCACCGTCTACGCGCGAAGAGACGATTGCTGTCATGCAAGACCAGCTGATATTCACTGAGTATCAGCGCAAAGTGACCTATATGTACCAAGCGCTCGGCGAAGCATACAAGTTAAGCGAGCGCTACGTGCATGATCTTGCTATGCCCGGCCGTGCGTTGAAGCTACTCGAAAGTGCCGCAAGCTATGCAGAGGGTGGTTTTGTGACGGGCAACTCCGTACAGCAAGCAATCGAACAAACGATGGACATAAAAGTTGGTGTGGCAAGCGGTGAAGATGAAC
>Ga0208826_1002197_pt1 | contig 14830 bp, 16 predicted proteins | sample AD_UKC115_MetaG_FD_184451 | JGI IMG/M metagenome (GOLD analysis project Ga0208826, IMG submission 184451) | Active sludge microbial communities of municipal wastewater-treating anaerobic digesters from Hong Kong - AD_UKC115_MetaG (SPAdes)... | ecosystem: Engineered > Bioreactor > Anaerobic >...
GGTTGCAATGCGCATCTCTCTAACCTCTTTGCGATGAAGTGTCGGAACCAGACCCGGTGCCGCCATCGTTCGACGAGACCGACAAGCCTAGCGGCGAGGCCTGCCGTTGACGACCGCGCAGCAATGGAATAGTCAAGAGTCCGTTTGTTTGTCCGGACATTAGTCTGTACATTTGTCCGGACATTTGCAAGTATAGATTGCAGGTGACAGGCGTATTTCGATACCGCAACGCAGCATTCGGACGTGCTGCAAATGGTCGCACCCATGTCTCGCGACACGTCGAACTGGTTCAATGTTGACGTGTGTCGGGATGCAGCTGTGCACGGAGTCGACGCGAAGCACAGGATGTCGGTGGGAATTTCAATTGGCAGATTCACGCAACTCAGGATCGCATCATGAGCAAACAAGTACCGCCGCCGAGTTGGCGGCATGTGGGGCGTCACGAGGTCTTCCCGGAAGGCGGGTTGGATGACACCTCGCGTTTTGATTTTCTGGCCGGCATGAATCGGCACCTGGCCACCCGGCTCAGCCCGCGGGTGCGTGAGTCGTTCGAGAAGCGGGTGCAGCCGCGGGCCGAGCAGGCACTGGGCCGTCCGCTGAAGGACCGCGACGAAGTGCGCGAGGCGATGGCGCGCGAACCCATCTACCAGATGTGGAGCGCCCTGCGCCGCACCACCATGGAAATGCGCCAGCAGGCAGGCCGGGCCATGGTGCTGCGCCAGCTCGGGCCATTGATCGAGAAGGCCAAGTCGCTCAACGACGGCGCCGCCTCGTTGCAATTGGATCCGTCGCTCGAAGTCCCCCGCACCGCGTGTGCGGTCGATATCCACTGCATGCCGGGCGGCTACCACACCGAGCTGGTGGCCGACGACATCACCAACGGCGCCAACTACGACGCCGGCATCTTCGCCACCACCGGCGGCATGCTCGGGCGCTGGAACGACGGCGGCGGCCAGGCCCTGGCGCAGTGGCTCAAGCAAAAGCATCCGGACTTCAAGCCACGCCGCATCCTCGATCTGGGTTGCACGATCGGCCACAACATCGTGCCACTGGCGCAGGCGTTCCCGGAAGCCGAGGTGATCGCCATCGACGTGGGCGCGCCGATGCTGCGCTACGCCCATGCACGGGCGCGCGCGCTGGGCGTGCACAACATCAGTTTTCGCCAAGCCAATGCCGACGACCTCGGCTATCCGGACGATCATTTCGATCTGATCACGTCGGCCATGTTCTGGCACGAGAGCTCGGCGCGCTCGATGCCGCTGCAACTGCGCGAGATCCACCGCATGCTGACTCCGGGCGGCCTGACCGCGCATCTGGAGCAGCCGCAGTACAGCGAGAACATGAGCCTGTACGAGCAGTTCATCCGCGACTGGGACACCTGGAACAACAACGAGCCGTTCTGGGGCGTGATGCACGACTACGACGTGCGCCAGCTGGTGCTCGATGCGGGCTTCGCCGCAGACAAGTACTTCGAGACCACGGTGGCCGGCGTGGTCGACCGCGAGGTTTTCCCGGTGGCCGAAAGCACTGGCGAGGATTATGGCCGCGCCGCCCTGTGGACCATGTTCGGAGCCTGGAAATGAGCAAGTTAAGCGAACTCGACATCCTCGACCTGGCCGGCACCCGTGCCAAAGGCGCTCGTCCCTACTATTTCAGCGACCCGGACAGCGACCGCCTGCTGTCGATCATCATGGCGGTGGCCATGGAACATGCCGTCACCCGCCAGCGGCTGGACGCGCTCGAGCGACTGATCGAGGCCAAGGGCTTGCTGACCAGGGAAGAACTGGAACGCTATGCGCCCAACCGCGAGGCCGAAGCCGAGCGCGGTGCGTGGACCCAGGAATACATCGCCCGCATCCTGCGTTTCGTGCAACAGGAAACCGAAACCCTTCGCGACGGCGTGGACGTGGATATCCGCTCCGTCCAGGACGAATTGTGCCGTTGAACCACGCCAACATTTCCTTCACCACTCACACGTCACATTGAGGAAAACACATGACCGACCTGAAACGACACATGCCTGCGCTCGCCCGCCACGAAGGCATCTGGGATGGCACCTACCGCTACTACGATGCGCAAGGCAACAAGACCGACGAGCATGCTTCGCGTCTGATCTGCCGCATCACCGGCGACGAAAAGGTGCCGTACCACCAGACCAATCACTACAGTTGGGCCGACGGCAAGACCGAAGTGCGCGACTTCAAGACCACCTACTCCTTCGGTCGCATCATCTTCGACAACGAGCTGATCTACGGCTGGTGCACCGAAATCCCCGAGGATGATCTGCACCGCACGCTGATGTTGTACTGGCAGCGCAAGGGCGAAGAAGGTCTCGAACTGTACGAGATGATTCAGCTCTCCGATTGCGGCACGCTGCGCAACCGCATCTGGCACTGGTACAAGAAGGGCGTGCTGATTCAGCGCACCCTGATCGACGAGAAGTTCGTCAGCCGCGACTGGCAAAAGATCAACGGCCCCTCGTTCGCGGGCAACCCGGTCTGAGGCAAAACTTGCGGGCCAAGGCCATCCCCATTTCCCGTTCGCTGCGCGAGTGGGAAATTTTCAATCGATCAAGGAGCACGGCATGAGCAGTTCAAGACGCGACTTCATGCGAAACGGTGCCGCATTGGCAGCAGCCAGCGCCGTGGGCGCCGGCTTGCTGGCCGCACCCACCGCCGCCAGCGCGGGCCAGGGCGGTACGCCCGCTGCGAAGGGCGGCATCGACCAGCGCAGCGACGGAACCTACGAAACCGTAGAGTTGGCCAAGCCGGCCTGGACCCTGTGCCTGGCCCAGTCGCGCGTGCACAGCTTCGATGCCGGCCAGTGGCGCCAGGGCATCAAGGACAACCTGAAACACCTGCTCTACCTGATCGACGCAGCGCACTACATGCAAAAGCCCGATCTGATTCAGTTCCACGAGTTTCCGCTATCGGGCTGGCGCAACTGGACGCGCCAGGAGATCCTCAAGTTCGCGATCGAGATTCCGGGCGAAGAAACCGAAGCGATTGCGGCCAAGGCGCGTCAATACGGTACCTGGGTGGTGTTCGGAGCCTACGCGCGGGACAAGGACTGGCCCGGCCACGTGCTCTCGGTGACGACCATCATCAACGACAAGGGCGAGATCGTCGCCCGCCAGTGGAAGGCGCGCAATACCATCGTCAGCGGTTTCTGGCCCGGCAAGGAGCTGTTCACCACCACCATCGACAACGTGCTCGACCGCTACGTGGAGATGTACGGCCGCGATGCGGTGATCCCGATCGCGCGCACGCCGCTGGGCAACATCGCCACCAGCTCCACCCAGTCGGAGCCGGAGCTGTTCCGGGCGATGGCGATCAAGGGCGCCGAGGTGTATCTGCGCACCGCCTCGGGCGGTTTCAGCAAGACCGACATCGCCGCCTGCGCCGCCTACAACGGCGTGTATTCGTCCATCGTCAACAACTCGATCTCGCCGGACAACGGCCCGTTCCTCGAGGATGCCACCGGCATGACCGGCGGCAGCGCGATCTACGGCCCTCGCGGTGAGGTGGTGGCCGAGGCGGGCAGTCCGAACGAAACCTTCGTATGGGGTTACATCCCGATTGCGCAGTTGCGTGCCCGCCATCGCCAGCCGGTGCTGTGCAGCGGGCTGTACCGCGACATCTACGCCGACTACACACCGCGGTATGCGTCCGGCCTGTTCGCCGACCATCCGCCCGACACGATGGAAGACGCCTATCGCTACCTCAAGGACAAGTCGCGCTGGAAGTGAGCCTGAGTATTGCGCAGCCCGGGCGGCGTCCGCCGCTCAGGGCCGCGCGAGACCCAGCTCGCCCAGCACCGCCGCAGTGGATTCGCCCAGCGCATCGAGCCGCGGGTTGATGCGGCCCGGTTCGTTGCCGAAGCGGATCGGAATGCCGAGATGAGTGCCGCCGTCGGGCCCGGTCCAGACCATGCCGCGCGCCCGGGTGTGCGGATCGTCGAAGGCCTCGGTCAGGGTCCGCACCGGCGCCCAGCACACATCCACGTTCGCCAGAAACGTGCTCCACTGCGCCAGCGATCGGCCGGCGAACGTCGCGGCCAGGAAGCGCTTGACCGGATCCTGCCCCGGTCCCGGCGGCAGGCTGCACAGCTCGATCAGGTCGGGGCGCTCCAAAGCCGTGAGCAGATTGGCCGCGAATTTGTGCTCGGCCCCGCCCAGCGCCAGCCAGCGATCGTCGGCGCAGCGATACAGGTGGTACAGCGCATTGCCGCCCCAACTGCGTTCCTCGCCCACCACCGGGTCACGGTGCTCGGCAAACGGCGGCCCCAGCACATTGGGCAGCCAGGCCATCAGCGCATCCTGCATGGAGATGTCGAGGCAGTCGCCTGCGCCAGTTTTCTCCCGGCGCAGCAAGGCCATCAGGATGCCGTTCATCGCCATCAGCGAACCAGCCATGTCGGCCACCGGCATATGCGGCATTGCCGGCGTACCGTCGGGCGCGCGGTTGAGGCTGACCACGCCGCTGTCGGCCTGGATCGCCAGGTCGTGGGCCGGATGCTGCGCCTTGGGGCCGTGCTGGCCGTAGGCGCTGATCGAGCAGTACACGAGGCCGGGGTTGAGTGTGCGGCAGCGCGCGTAGTCGATGTCCAGTCGCGCGGCCACGCCGGGGCGGAAGGCCTCGACCAGCACGTCGGCCCACTGCACGAGACGCTCGATCGCGGCCTTGCCCTGCGCGCTCTTGAGATCGAGCACGATGCAGCGCTTGCCGCGATGGGTGTTGCGGAACCAGGTCGAGGCGCCGGCCTGTTTCAGGCCCACCTCGCGCACCGGTTCGCCCGTGGGCGGCTCGACCTTGATCACCTCGGCGCCGTGGTCGGCCATCATCATGGTCAGGTGTGGACCCGGCAGGAACAGCGACAGATCCAGCACCTTCAGGCCGTCGAGTTTCACGCCGACGCTCCGAGCAGGCGCTCGATGCCTGCGGCGTCATAGCCCAGACCGGCCAGCAGTTCGCGCGCGTCATCGTTGAACTGCGGCGCGGCACGGCCGTCGAGGCGCGCGCCGTCGATCTTGACCGGGTTGCGTAGCATCCGTTGCGGCCCCTCGGGGTGGCTCACGTCCTGCAGCATGTTGACCTGCTGCACGTAGGGGTTGTCCAGCGCCTGGGCGATGTCCAGCACCGGCGCAATCGGAATTCTGCCGGCAAATTTTTCCGTCCAGTAGGCGGTGGGCCGGGTGGACAGGACCGCATCCACCAGCGGGGTCAGTTGCAGTCGCGAGGCGCGGCGCGCGGCAAAGCCGGCGAAGCGTTCCTCAGCGGCCCAGGCCGGGCTGCCGATGCCTTCGATGAAGGTCTGCCAGAACTTCTCCAGCATGCACATCACCATCACCCAGCCGTCGGCCGTCTTGTAGACCTGGCAGGGCACGGTGGACGGATGTGCGCTGCGCTCCAGCCGCTCGGTGCGGTGGCCTGTGTTGAGGTACCAGGTGGCCGGGTAGCTGAGCTGGTGCAAGGCCACATCGAACAGGCTCACGTCCACGTCGCAACCTTTGCCGCTGCGCATCGCGCCGATGATCGCGGCCAAGAGGCTCATGGCCATGGTGGTGCCGGTCATGTAGTCGACCATCGACAGGCCGAAGCGGGCCGGCGGCGTGCCGGGTTCGCCGGTCAGCGCCATGAAACCGGCTTCAGCCTGCATCAGATAGTCGTAGCCCGGCCAGGCGGCGCGCTCGTTGTCACGACCGTAGGCCGACAGGTGCGCGCACACGATCTTCGGGTTGATCTTGCCCAGGGAGGCATGGTCCAAGCCGAGCTTTTCCGGTTGATCGCCACGCAGGTTGTTGAGCACTGCGTCCGCGGTGGCGACGAGCTTCTCGAACACCTCGCGCCCTTCCGCGGCCTTCAGATCCAGCCGCAGCGAACGCTTGTTGAGGTTGAAGGTCTGGAAAAACAGGCTGTCGCCTTCGCCGAGGAAATACGGCCCGGTGGCGCGCGAGACGTCGCCGCCCGGCGGCGACTCGATCTTGATCAGCTCGGCGCCGAGGTCGGCCAGGTGCATCGATCCGTAGGGCCCGGCACCGTATTGCTCGACGGCGAGGATACGCAGTCCCTTCAGTGGAAGTTCTTTCATGGTCATGGCGTTCGTGATGGAGTTGCAAAGACACGCGGGAGGCAAGGGGTCCTTGTGTCCCGGGCAAGTCGCTCAGATGGGATTGCGCGCCACCAGTTGCTTGGCGATGATGATGCGCTGCATTTCGTTGGTGCCTTCGCCGATGCACATCAGCATCGCGTCGCGGTGGAAGCGCTCGATCTCGTATTCCACCGAGTAGCTGTATCCGCCGAAGATGCGCATGCCTTCCTGCGCGCAGTACGCGCCGGTCTCGGTGGCGAAATACTTGGCCATGCCGGCTTCCATGTCGCAGCGATCGCCCTTGTCGTAGGCATTGGCGGCGCTTTCGATCAGCAGCTTGGAGGCCTCCACCCGCGCGGCCATCTCGCCCAGCTTGAGCTGGATCGCCTGATGCTCGCAGATCGGCTTGCCGAAAGTCGTGCGCTCCTGCGCGTAGCGCACCGACAGCCGCAACGCGCCCTCGGCGATGCCACAACCGCGCGCGGCCACGTTGATCCGGCCCAGTTCCAGACCGCCCACGGCATGCAGGAAGCCCTTGCCCTCTTCGCCGCCGAGCAGGCAGTCGGCCGGCACGCGGTAGTCCTGGAACACCAGCTCGCAGGTATCGATGGCCCGGTAGCCGCTCTTCTGCAGCTTCTTGGCCACCACGAAGCCGTCGCCCTTTTCGGCGATGAACATGGACATGCCCTTGTGGCGCGGCTGCGCCTCCGGGTCGGTCTTGGTCAGCAACAGCACGATGTTGCCGTACATGGAGTTGGTGATCCAGGTCTTGGCGCCGTTGATGACGTAGTGGTCGCCATCGCGCCGGGCCACGGTGCGGATCGCCTGCAGGTCGGTGCCGGCGTTGGGCTCGGTCAGGCCCAGCGCGCCGCGCAGTTCACCGGTAGCCATGCGCGGCAGGTACTTGCGCCGCTGCTCCTCGGTGCCGCAGCGCTCGATCGCCGAGGCCATGATCAGGTGCGAATTGAAGATGCCGGTAGGCGCCATCCACACCGACGACACCTTGATCACGATCTTGGCGTAGATCCGCGCCGGCAGGCCCAAGCCACCGTACTCGGTGGGAATGGTCGCACCGAACAGGCCCAGCTCCTTCATCTCCTCGACCAGCTGGTGCGGGTATTTGTCTTCCAGGTCGTACTCTCTGGCGATCGGCGCGATGGACTTCTCGACCCAGGTATCGATCGAATCCAGCAGCGCCTGCTCCTCGTCAGGGCCCCACATCTCGTCCATCGCGGTACTCATCGTCGGCGCCTCAGTAGTTGACCTTGTCTTCGATCGAATGGCCGCGCCGGGCGATCAGCATGGTGCGGTTGAAGGTGCACACCAGCTTGCCATCCTGGTTGTAGCCGTCGGTGCGGCAGGTGACGATGCCGGCGCCGGGGCGCGACTTGGACTCACGCTTCTCCAACACCTCGGATTCGGCGTACAGGGTGTCGCCGACGAACAGCGGGTGGGTCATGCGGATGTCGGTCCAGCCCAGGTTGGCCACCGCTTTCTGGCTGACGTCGGTGACGCTCATGCCCACCATCAGCGCCACGGTCAGCGGCGAGCACACGATCACCTTGCCGAACTCGGAGGCTTTGGCGTACTCCTTGTCGAAGTGCATCGGATGGGTGTTCATCGTCAGCAGGGTGAACCAGGTGTTGTCGGTCTCGGTGATGGTGCGCCCGGGACGGTGCTCGTAGATTTCGCCGACGTTGAAGTCCTCGTAGAAGCGACCGAAGGTTTCGCGGTAGCGGTTTTCGGAGATCTGCTTGGCAATTTGAACCATGGGTGTGTCCTCGTGTCTGGATGCGGAGTGGAACGCGGCGTTCGGCCGCGTCAAGTAAAGGGGTCAGCCGGCACGCACGCCGAGCGCGCCGAGTGCGACGGCGCGCTCGGCGGCAATCTCGATGGGACGGTCCACCAGCTTGCCGTCAAGCTGGATGGCCTCGCCACGGTTGGCAGCCAGCGCCTCGATCACGCGCCGGGCGCGGGCGTATTCCTCCGCAGTGGGCAGATAGCGTTCCTGGATCGGGGCGACCTGGGCCGGATGGATCGCGGCCTTGGCAGTGAAACCGAGCGCGATCACGCGGTCGGTCTCGGCGACCAGGCCGGCTTCGTCCTTGATATCGAGCCAAGGCACGTCGAGGCAGCCGACACCGGCTTCGGCGGCGACGGTGGCCAGCTGCACTCGCGGGTGGAAGAAGCTCTCCCACGAGGCGCGGCCGCGCAACGCCACGATGTAGTCGAAGCCGCCGAACATCAGTGCCTGCAGTCGCGGCGAGGCAGCGGCGATGCGGCGCGCGTCGAGCAGCCCCTTCGGGGTTTCGATCTGGGCGATGAACACGGTGTTGATCGCCGCCAATCGTGCGTCGGCCTGTTCGAGTTCGGCCGCGGTTTCGACCTTGGGCAGCATCACGAATGCCGGCGTCAACCCGGAATCGGCCAGTGCCTCTAGGTCGGCCTGGCCCTGCGCGGTGGACAACGGGTTGATCCGCAGGCCGATTTCGCCGCGGCTTTGCGGCTTGTCGGCGAGGAAGGAAAACAGGGATGCACGCGCGCTGTCCTTGTCGGCGGCGGCGACCGCATCCTCCAGATCGATGCAGACCTGGTCGGCGCCGGTGGCTATGGCCTTGGTGTAGCGTTCCGGACGCGAACCGGGCACGAACAGCAGGCAGCGGCGCGGGTTGCTCGATGGTGCGTTCATGGCGCGACGACCTGTGCGGAAAAATGTTCGGCGATCGCACGGCGGGTCGCGTACCACACCCCGGACTTGCCGCCGACGTATTGCAGGAACTTCTCGAATGCGCCGATTCGACCGGGGCGGCCGATGATGCGCAGGTGCAAGCCCAGCGACATGATCTTCGGCGTGTGTCCGCCTTCGGCATACAGGGTATCGAAGCTGTCGATGGCATAGTCCAGCCAGTCCTTCGGCAGGTAGGACGGCGCCACCCACATCTTCATGTCGTTGGTATCCAGTTGGTAGGGCACCACGATCATCGGCTTGTCCGACCCGTCGACCTCACCCCAGAACGGCGCATCGGCCGAGTAGTCGTCCATGTGGTAGAGAAAGCCCTCCTCTTGCAGCAACCGGCGGGTCGAGGCGGTATGCAGGTAGCGCGACAGCCAGCCGACCGGGCGCACGCCGGTGGTCTTCTCGATACTGTCGGCGGCAGCGCGGATGAACTGCCGCTCCTGCTCCTCGTTGAGGCGGAACTGATGGATCCAGCGGTAACCGTGCGAGCAGGTCTCGTGGCGGCTGCCACGCAGGTAGGCAGCGATTTCCGGCGCGCGCTCCAGCGACAGTGCCGCCGCGGTATAGGTGCTGGTGACGTTGTACCGGTCGAGCAGCGCGGCCACACGCGCGTGGCCCTCGTTGACGCCGTAGCGGTAGTTGGATTCGTTGCCGTAGTTGCGCACCGGCTTGGACAGGCTGACCTGCAGTTCGTCGACCGGCTCGGTGATCTTGTCGCCCTGGCCGACGTTGTACTCGGACAGTTCCTCGACGTTGACGACGACCGACAGCGCGAGTCGCGCGTTGTGAGGCCATGCATAGGCGGGTTTGGACATGGGATTCTCGTTGTTCAGGGGCGGCGGCGGGTCAGTGGTTCTCTTCGCCGCCGGAGACGTTGATCGACTCGCCGGTGACATAGACGGCATCGTCCGAACACAGGTAGGCGACGGCCGCGGCGGTATCCGACGGCAGCCCGGCCCTGCCCAGCGGGATGCGCGCGCGCATGTCGGCCAGGTATTGCTCCACGGTCCTGCCGGTCTTGGCGGCGAAGTATTCGTTCTGCCAAGCGCCCAGCCCGGTGGTGACGTGGTTGGGGCAGACCGCGTTGACGTTGATGCCGTGCGCGCCCAGCTCCAGCGCGGCGACGCGGGTCAACCCGACCAGACCGTGCTTGGACGCACAGTAGGCGGCCGCGTGCGGGAAGGCGGACTTGGCCGCCTGCGAAGCGATATTGATGATCCGGCCGCCGCTACCCCGGGCGATCATCGCGCGCGCGGCATGTTTGGTGGCCAGGAACGCGCCGCGCAGATTCACCCCGAGCACGGCGTCCCATTCCTTCGCTTCGACATCGACCAGCGACTTCATCAGGTAGCCGATGCCGGCGTTGTTGACCAGCACGTCCAGCCGGCCGAAACGCGCAACGACGGCAGCGACGACCGCTTCGACTTGTGTTTCTTCCAGCACGTCCAGCGCCATCGCCACACACTCGCCGCCGGTCGCCGCGGCGAGGCTGGAGGCGACCTGGGCCATTTCTTCGTCGGTGCCCACGGCGCTCACCGGCATCTCGCCGCCGCGACCGTGGCCGATGTCGGTCAGCACGACCTTGCAGCCTTCCTCGAGCAGGCGTCGGACGATGCCTTCGCCGAGTCCGCCGCGACGGCCCGCGCCAGTGATCAACGCAACCTTGCCTTCGAGTTCGGGAAATCGAGCCATATCTGTGCTCCTGGAGAAACTGTCGGTGTCGCCGCTCACAGCGCGCGGGTGAGGATGAACAGCGGGTTGTCGGCGTACTGCTGGAATCGCGCCGCGCCTGCCTGCACGGCCGGATCGGACAAGTCCTTCACGAACGCGTCCATATCCGGGACACGGATCAGCTCGGCATATTCATAGGGCGACGAACCGTCGCCAATCAACAGGCCGCTGGCCTTGAGCACCTCGAACTTTTCCACCGAGGCCAGGCCGTTGACGACCGGCAGGTCGCTGGTCCGCGCCCAGGCCTCGTATTCGGCGCGATCCACACCGGGCTTCAGGTTGAACAGGACGAGTACGGTTTGCATGACTTCCTCCGGCGGGTGGTCTGTGGCACACTTTGTCCGGACAAAGTCTAGACATGCAATCGCACCCGGTCAACGGCACCGTCAAGGCGCGCAGCGACCACCACCCCCGGAGGCTCGACCGATGAAGCGTTACTACCCCTGGCTGATGGCGATCATGGGCATGCTGGTGCTGCTTGTTTCCAATGGCATGATCATCACCGGCCTGACCGTTTTCGACGAATCGCTGCTCAAGGAATTCGGCTGGAGCCGCAGCGAGCTGAAGTTGCGCGACCTGATCACGCTGGTGCTGGCCGGCTGGATCGCGCCCTTCCTCGGCGCCGTCATCGATCGTGTCGGTCCGCGCAAGCTGATCCTCGCCGGCATCGCCCTGTTGGCGGCGCTGTACTACGCCTACGCGCATGTGCAATCGCTGACGCACCTGTACCTGATCCACGCGGGCTTCGCGGCAGTACTGGTCGCGGCCGGGCTGAACGTCGCGGTGATCTTCGTCTCGCAATGGTTCGTCGCGCGCCGCGGCACCGCGATCGGCATCGCCCTGGTCGGTACCAGCCTCGGCGGCATGGTGTTTCCCAAGTTCGGCGTGCACCTGATGCAGGGAATGAACTGGCGTGCGGCATTCGCCTGGGAAGCCATCGTCCCGCTGGCCTTCCTGGTTCTGGCCTACCTTTTCGTGCGCAGCCCGCGTCCTGACGGCATCCAGCCCTGGGGCGCGGACCGCACCGGCAACGGCGGCGCGGTCCCGACCGCGGCCGGCCTGCTGCCAGACATCGACTACCGCGACGCGCTGCGCACGCGCACGTTCTGGGTACTCGCCTTCGTGGCCATGACCACGTTCTTCTCGATCATGGCGGTATCGGCCAACCTGTTCCTGCACATGCGCGACCTGGGCTTCGAGCCGGCGCAGGCAGGCAACGGACTCGGGCTGATGTTCGGCCTGGCGATGCTCGGCAAGTTCCTGTTCGGCTTCCTCGCCGACGTGCTCCCGGCCAAACGCGTGTTCCTGATGAATCTGGCGGTCATGGCGATCGGCGCCCTGATTCTGGCGACGATGCGCGCCGACCTGATCTGGTATTCGCTGGCCCTGTTCGGCCTGGGCTGGGGCGGCCTGTACACGATGATCCAGCTGCTCGCGGTCAACGCCTTCGGGCTGTCGTCGGCCGGCAAGATTCTCGGCACCATCACTTTGCTCGATGCCACCACCGCCGGACTGGGCATCTGGGTGACGGCCAAGATCTTCGACGTCACCCACAGTTACCACAGCGCGTTCGTGCTGATCTGCGCGCTGGTCGTGCTCGCGTTGCTCGCCGCGACGCTGGTGCGCGATGAGCGCGCGCGCCAGTCCGCAACCTGATCCACTCCCAGGAGCCCAGCCATGCCCGTGATGGAAACCTCCAACCTGACTGCGCGCCAGTACTGGGAGCAGGTCAAGGCCAACCCGAATCGCGCGCGATTCGGCTTCGGCAAGCGTCCGGCGATCGTCAACATCGACGTGCAGCGCGCCTACACCGACCTGGACGCGTTCAAGACCGCGTACCGGACCGATCCGCGCCAGATCGAGTACATTAACGCGCTGTCGGACAAGGTGCGCGCGCTCGGCGGGCCGGTGGTGTGGACCTACGTGGCCTACCTGGAGTCGGGCGAAGATGCCGGCGTCTGGGGAACGCGCACCAACACGCCCGATTCGCTGCAGAACATCAAGCACGGTTCGGAGCGCGCGCAGTTCGATCCCCAAGCGCGAATCCACGCCGGCGACATCGTCATGCACAAGCGCATGGCCAGCCCGTTCTTCGAGACCAACCTGTGGTCCCTGCTGACCTTCCATCAGGTCGATACCGTGATCATCACCGGCGGCTCGACCTCCGGCTGCGTGCGCGCCTGCGTGATCGACAGCCTCTCGCGCGGCTACCGCAGCATCGTTCCGGAGGAGTGCGTGGCCGACAAGCACGAGATTCCGCACTTCGCCAACCTGTGCGACATCATGCTCAAGTACGGCGACGTGGAGTCGTTCGCCACCGTCGCCGCGCAGCTTGAGGCGCTGACACCATGAAGGCGGATCCCGGCCTGTACGACTATTTGCCCTGGAACCGCCGGCCGCGCATCGAGTGGCCGGGCGGCGCGCGGATCGCGCTGTGGATCGCGCCCAACATCGAGTTCTACGAGCTCGATCCGCCCGCCAATACCTTGCGCAAGCCTTGGCCGCGGCCGCAGCCCGACGTGCTCGGTTACGGCACCCGCGACTGGGGCAACCGCGTCGGCCACCAGCGGATGATGCGGGTGCTCGACCGGTTCGGCCTGCGCGGATCGGTGTCGCTGTCCACCGCGATGTGCATCCACCACCCCGAAGTGATCGCGATGGCCGCCGAGCGCGACTGGGAGTTCTTCAGCCATGGCATCTACAACACCCGCTATACCTACGGCCTCGACGAGACCCAGGAGCGGGAGATGATCGAGGAATCCATGGCGCTGATCGCCACGCATACCGGCCAGCGTTGCGCGGGTTATCTCGCGCCGGCGTTGTCGCACTCCGAGTCGACCATCGACCTGTTCGCCGAAGCCGGCGGCTTGTATACCTGCGATCTGTTCCATGACGATCAGCCCACGCCCGTGCGCACGCGCAGCGGGCGCCGCTTCGTCTCGGTGCCCTACTCGCTGGAACTCAACGACACCATCGCCTACGTCGTCAACAAGGTCGAGCCGCGCCGCTACGGCCAGATGATCAAGGACGCGTTCGACCGGTTGTACGCCGAGGGCGAGATCTCCGGCACGGTCATGTGCGTGCCGCTGCATGCCTATCAGGTCAGCCATCCGCACCGGCTGCGCGCGTTCGAGGAAGCCATGGAGCATGTCTGCGGCCACGCGGGGGTGTGGAAGGCGACCGGACGCGAAATTGCGAGCCACTTTCTCGACCACTACTACGACGTGTTCGTCGCCGCGCAGCGGGAGGCCGCCGCATGAGCGATTCACTTGCTTATCCGATGCGCCGCCATGGCATGGACCACGACCGCTACGGCTGGTCGATGCTCGCCGACCGCACAGCCATCGCCTGGCCCGGCGGCAAGCCGCTGGCCGTATGGCTGAACGTCAGCCTGGAACACTTCCCGCTCAATCCGGAGGGCAAGGGTTTCAAGGCCCACGGCAACATGACCATGCCCTACCCGGACCTGCGCCACTACACCCTGCGCGACTACGGCAACCGGGTCGGCGTGTTTCGTGTGCTCAAGGCGCTGCAACAGTACGGGCTGACGGCCAGTCTCGCGATCAACGGCGAAGTGGCCACGCGCTACCCGGCGCTGATGCGGCAGCTGGCCCAGACCGGCTTCGAGCTGCTCGGGCATGGCTGGAACATGGACAAGGTGCACTACGGCGGCATGGACGAGCAAGCCGAGACGGCACTGATCGCCGACAGTCTCGCGGCGCTGGCGCCGCATGCGCGGCAGCCGATCCGCGGCTGGCTGTCGCCGGCGCGCTCGCAATCGCAGCGAACGCCAGAGTTGCTGCGTCAGGCCGGCATCGACTGGTGTGCCGACTGGGTCAACGACGAGTTGCCGTATCGCTTCGAGACTGCCGATGGCCCGCTCGCCACCATGCCGCTGCCGCTGGAACTGGAAGACCGCTTCATCGTGGGCGAGAACCTGCATGCGGAGTCGGAATACGCCGATCAATTGATCGACGCCTGCGATTTCCTGCTGGAGGAGGCGCAACGCACCGGGCACGGCCGCCTGCTGGCGCTGAACATCCATCCGTGGGTGATGGGTCAGCCGCACCGGATCAAACACCTCGAGCGGGTGTTTGCGCATCTGACCGCCAACGCAAACCTGCTGTGGAATGCGCCACCGTCGGCGATTCTCGCGGCCGCCGGCTGAAACAGTGCCATGACGCCACAAGAACTGCCGGCCACGCATGGCCCACGCGAGGTGATGGAGTACGACGTCGTGATCGTCGGCGCCGGTCCGGCCGGGCTGGCCAC
>Ga0208826_1002199_pt1 | contig 14826 bp, 10 predicted proteins | sample AD_UKC115_MetaG_FD_184451 | JGI IMG/M metagenome (GOLD analysis project Ga0208826, IMG submission 184451) | Active sludge microbial communities of municipal wastewater-treating anaerobic digesters from Hong Kong - AD_UKC115_MetaG (SPAdes)... | ecosystem: Engineered > Bioreactor > Anaerobic >...
TATTGAAACTGCTGTTTGCTCCGACAACTTCAAATGCGATATCCACTCCTTCACCGCCCGTTATTTTTTTTACAGTTTCAACGGTTGTATCATCAGAATAAATTGCAACATCAGCTCCCATTTTTTTTGCCATTTCCAGGCGTGATTCATCTTGATCAATTGCGATGATGTTTCCATATCCAGTTGCTCGCAATGTCTGAATCACAAGCAATCCGATCATACCTGCTCCAATAACAGCTGTTGATGCGTTAATCGTCCGTGGACTGAGACTGACTGCATGGACGGCAACCGATAGCGGTTCCACGATTGTTGCCTGATTAAAAGTGACTTCATCCGGAAGTTTGTACAAAATATGTTGCGGGACTGCGATATATTCGGCAAAAGCCCCATCTTTTCGATATTCCTCGCAGGAAACGCCCAGTACTCTACGGTTTTCACATAAATTGATTTGCCCGTTCTGACAATAACGGCAATGACCGCAATAAATTGTCGAATCAAATGTGACTCGATCGGCAACGTTCCATCCTTTTACGGCGGTTCCGACTTCTGCAATGACTCCGCTTGCTTCATGTCCCATGATGACCGGAGGGCGTCGCCGTCCAGTGGATCCGTCAAATCCGTGGATATCTGAACCGCAAATTCCGCAGGCTTTCACCTGGATAAGCACTTCATCGGGGCTGATTTCCGGCTTTTCTACTTCAAGGTATTCCATCTTTTGATATTCTGTTAAAACAAGCGCCTTCATGAATTTTTCCTTTTTATAAGTCAATATATCTGAAATCCGCAATTCAAAATGTCAACTACTCTTACGAATTGCTGATCTGAACTGGTCTTCTTGCATAATTATAAGAAATAGAAAGCTTTCTATCGTTTTGAAAATGGAATATAGGATAAACGTCCGTCAAAATCATCTCCGTTTTCCGGCTGCAATGGAAAATGAACGGGTTTCCGATCCCGCTGCGACCGATAGACGGCTGTAAAAATCTCAACAGTTTTTCTGCCTGCATATCCATCTACTGCCGGTGTCCGATCTTTGATAATTGCATCCAAAAAATCTGCAATTTGAAGATGATGGAAATAGGTCATCGGATCGTGTTTTTCGGTGTTTCTCGTATCTTCTTCTTTCCAAACCGACAGCATTTGTTCTTCGCCTGGAATTGTCCAAATATCGTTATAAGCAGGTTCAACTTTCGTTGTTACACCGGAAATGAAAGCGGATCCGCCCTCGATTTGTGCTCCTACAGAATATCCTGAATCCCCGTGGATGTGAATTTTCCCCCAGAATCCGGGCTTTTGCGAATTTGAAACAAAGAATGATCCCATGGCTCCGTTTTTAAAACGAATCACTGCCAGGGCAGTATCTTCAATTTCCACAGAAGGATGATTGAAATTGTCCCAATAGCCAAATAATTCTTCGATATCTCCCATGATCCATTGCAGAAGATCCAACTGGTGTGGTGTCTGATTGACCATGACACCACCGCCTTCCTCTTTCCATTTTCCACGCCAGGAATCCATCTGATAATACTCAGGACTGCGCCAGCCCATGACCTCCATGGTTCCGATGACGGGACGCCCGATTTTACCAGCCTGAATCGCCTTGATCATACGCACAACCGGCCAATAAAATCTTCGCTGACTGATTACTCCCAACTTCACATGCGCTGTTTCACAGGCTTGAATTGCCCGATCACAATCGCTCAGGCTGGATGCCAGCGGTTTTTCACAAATCACATGCGCCCCGGCTGCAGCAGCGTTGCAGATCATATCTGCATGCAGCGGATGCGGTGTACAGACCGATACAGCCTGGATTCCATTCTCGCGGATCATTTTTTCAACATCGGTATAAGCAGGGACTCCGTATTCTGCAGCAAGTTTTTCAGCTTTTTCCATGGAAATGTCACATACAGCAGATATTTCGGATTCAGGAAGGGTTTGATAAGCCAGAGCATGCGTTACTCCAACTTTACCGCACCCGATGACTGCGGTTCTTATTTTTTCCACAATGCTAAACCTTTCGATGGTTATGAAATATTTCAGGTTTTATCATAAAGCCACTTTCCGAATTTCGCAAATACATAAATTCCAGAAATCCGAATTATAGGGAGGATTCTTTATTGTTCTTATGGTTTTGCACTCCGCGCAAAACCATAAGAACAATAAATTTTTCCCAATGGATTCGAATAACAAGTCAAGATTTCGAATTGCTTTGAAAAGGATGGTTTTATTGAAATGTGTGAAAATTAATTAAAAGAAGGTGAATCTTCTCAGATGATTCACCTTCTCTACGTTGATTATTTCGTACGTAATTCCTTGAGCATATTTGTCTTCAGATCCCAAAGTTCCTGAGATAAATCGACATAATATTGGTGTGGATTGTCCAATCTCAGCATTTCTTCCCATAGTTCGCTGACATTCTTATGGCATTCCTTCCTGATTTGATGCAAATTCGGCGACTGATAAACAAGTGTGCCTTTCTCGTAAATCGGGACCAGCATCTTTTTCGCAATGTAATGCGTCACAACTTTTCTTTTCGTGGTATCCAGCGGATCAAAAATTTCGTAAGGTCCGTCATCGGGAATCACTTCATGTTCCAGGGTGATGACATCGGCAAGCGGATGGTGATCATCCTTTTCAAATAATCGCCAGACCTCTTTGAAAGAAGGTGTGGTTATCTTTTCAAAGTTGTCTGAGATTTTTATCTTTGGAATAACATTGCCATCCAAATCATACGTCGCGACGAGTTTATATACGCCTCCAAAAACCGCTTCACTGCGGGCTGTAATCAGATTCTCCCCTACTCCAAACGCATTTACCTGCGCACCCTGTGAAAGGATGGAACGAATCAAAAATTCATCCAGTGAGTTGCTGATCACAATTTTACAGTCGTCCAGACCGGCATCATCCAACATTTTTCGAACTTTCTTGGAAAGATAAGCGACATCACCGCTGTCCAGACGAACTCCTTGCAATCGATGACCCATCGGTTCCAACACTTCGTGGGCTACTTTGATGGCATTTGGAACACCTGTTTTGAGCGTGTTATAAGTATCTACCAGTAAAGTACAGTCATTGGGGTAGGTTTTTGCATAAGCGATAAAAGAATCCAGCTCAGTATCAAAGGACTGGACCCATGAATGCGCCATGGTTCCGCTGGCTGGAATTCCAAAATGAACATCAGACCATGTATTCGCACTGGAAGCTGCACCGGCGATATAAGCAGCTCGGGCGCCGTAATTGGCGGCATCGTATCCCTGTGCGCGCCGAGACCCAAATTCAAAAACCGAACGCCCTTTTGCAGCGCGAACGATGCGGTTTGTTTTTGTCGCAATCAATGATTGATGGTTGATTGTTACTAACAGCATCGTTTCGATAAATTGAGCCTGAATAATCGGGCCTCTGACTCGAACGATCGGCTCTCCTGGAAAAATAGGTGTCCCCTCGGTCATTGACCAGACATCACATTCAAATCGGAATGTACGCAGATAATCTAAAAATTGCGGATCAAACAATTTCCGCTTTTTAAGATAGGAAATATCTTCATCAGAGAATTTTAAATTTTCAAGATATTGGATAATTTGCTCAAGACCGCAAAACAATGCAAAGCCGCCGCCATCAGGAATTCTTCGAAAGAAAAGATCAAAGACCGCAATGGTATCTTTCATCCCGTTCTTAAAATAGCCATTGGCCATCGTCAATTCATAAAAATCGCAAAGCATCGTTAAGTTCCGTGAATCAAATTTCTCTTTGGATGAAAAAGATATCATTCAATAACCTCGATTCCATTCAGTGCGATGTGTCCGAAAAAAGTCTGATTGATCGCTTCAGCAGGATGTCCTTCCATATCATACGTGTCAATCATGGCTTTATGAGCAAAGATTTTCGGCATCCTGGAAATGTTTTTGTGATGATATTGAAGTTCAAGATATTTTTGGGTGATTATCGAAAAATTATAGATACAAAGATCAGTACAGCATCCGACAACATGAATTTCATCATACTGTCTTAAATCGAAGCGCGCATCGTTCTCAGACGCTTCTTGTACTTCAAAGAATCCTCCTGTAGTATATTTCGGTAGTGTGATATCGCAATACTGTCCGATTTCAGGAACGACTTTCGATTCTTCGGATTCGGAAAGACAGTGAGGCGGAAAAGACCCGAATTCGACATCTGACGGATCATGTGTATCTGTCAGCGCCAATATTGTCCATCCGGCTTTTGATTTTTCTCTGCAAAAATCTGCAATCGGTTGAATCAGTTTTTCTGTTCGGGGACTGAATAACGAACCTCTTTGTGCAAAGCCAATATTCATATCCATTACAATAACAATGTTTGTCATTTTTTCTCTCCCAAGTCAATATTAGCATAAATAATAACTTTTTGAGATTGTCAAGTGATGATAATTCTTAACCGCGATTCCTGTGAAAATAGAATTCAATTTTTGTTATTGGATGTGTAATATTTTTCATCTATTATTCGAAATATGGGTAGGTTTTTTCTTTTTTTTATTCGAATAGCAAGTCTGTTTTTCGAATTATTGCCGGCTGAAGTAAAACCTTCAGAGGAACCGATTATAATCATCCATAACGCGAATTACACAAAGGATGTTTTTATGCTTCAAGATATTCGGATTCGACAACGAGATTTTTTACTTGAACTGGCACAGATTCTGACACAGCAATTAGATTTGGATACCTTGCTGTGGCAAATTCTGCGAATTTCATCGGATCTTCTTGGCGGTTTGGCAGGATTTATTGCCTTGTATTCTGATTCAGAAAAATGGCAGGTAAGAATTACGCGTGGCATTGGGGAAGCCGGGTTAAAGTATATTGAAACCTACCTCTCGAAATTTAAAAATGAATCTATTGAAACCGCAGAATCGGCATTGCTGGATATAAATTTATTGATTGATCGTATCCAGGAAATCCAGGAGTTAGGATTTACCGATGGTGTTGGATTGCCTATGGTTGAACATGGGAAAATTCTTGGATGCATCGTAATATTTCGCAATTATCACACCAGTTTTTCCTTAAATGACCGGATGATGCTGAAAGTTTTTGCAGATCAGGCTTCCATTGCGGTGCATAATGCCTATTTATACACAGAAAATATTCGCGAGAAGAATCGATTATATGCACTCATTAATGCTGCTGCTGATGGAATCATGGTTTTGGATCATGGACATAGAATCGAACAAGTCAATCCCGCATTACTGAAATTACTGAGAAGCACGGCAGATTCGATCATTGGATTCCATCATGATGATGTGATCGTTTTTTCAAAGATAAGCAGCGGTATGGAATTGCAGGATGGGGAGGCCGGTGGCTGGCCTTTCAATCGGGATTCCAAATTGTATGTTGAAGGGGATCTTGTATATGGGCAATTATCTGAAAAACCACTTCCTGTCAGCATTACCTATACACCGGTGATGAATGCCGATAACGTCATGGTCAATATTATTGCGATGGTCAAGGATATTTCAAAATTTCGGGAGGCTGATGATCTAAAAAATACTTTCATCTCAACAATCAGCCACGAATTAAAAACGCCGGTTTCATTAATAAAAGGCTACGCATCGACGATGCGACTGAAAGATGCTTTTTGGGACGGCAAAGTCCTGGAAGAATCACTGTCGGTCATCGAAGAGGAAGCGGATCGCCTCACCGGTTTGATCAATAATCTGCTGGATGCATCCAGATTGTATTCAGGTGCATTGGTGTTGAATCGATCGGATGTAAATCTGGAACAGATTTCAATTCATGTGGCACGCAGGATGCAGAGTCAATCGGATAAACATCAAATTATATGTAGTTTTCCGAGTGATTTTCCAATCATTTTCGGTGATGCTGATCGAATTGAGCAGGTTATCCTAAATTTGGTATCCAATGCGATGAAATACGCACCCGATGGCGAAATTCAAATTTCAGGACGTCGGGCGGGAGATTTTGTTGAAATATCGATTCGGGATGAAGGTCCGGGCATTTCATCAGATGATTTTCCGCATCTGTTCGAAAGATTTTTTCGTTCAAAAAAAACTGCAGATAAAGCAAAAGGTGTGGGATTAGGCCTTTATCTGTGCAATGCGATTGTTGAAGGACATGGTGGAAAAATGTGGGTTGAAAACCGGACTGACCGCGAAGGCGCGATTTTTTCATTCTCACTGCCGCTGGATCCGGATGACCATCCTGCCTCATTAAAATTTCGGAATATTGGCGAGTAACTTGAATTTGCAAAATCGAAAAATATGATGATTTTTTTCAGTAACTTTATATGTGAGAAGAAATATATGTTGTTGTGTTATTGTTTCGAGAAACGCATAAGCAACACACCAATATTCTTACTCGATTGATTTGAAAGAGTTTATATCTTGAACCCCTGAATTAAAATTGTGTAGTTTACGAAATTCCTGAGAGACTTGAAAAGTAATCCCGGTCATATTCATAAACACATTGATCAGCAAGGATTGATTTTATGAACAATATTTTTAAGAATAGTATAGAAAGTATTTCGTATAAGATTTCCAGGAAAATTGATATGAAATGTATCGGGGCAGTGCTGACTGCATTCATCATAACCAGGGTGATGATATGCATCGTTGTCCTGTTTTCGATGATTCAGCTTCCGGTGTTGTCCGGTGAAGGATTATGGCGTCTTGATACGCAAAACCTCATTCAGGATGGATTAACCCGATGGGATAGCGGATGGTATATTGGAATCGTTCAAAATGGTTATTCGAGTAAATCTGTCGCTTTTTTCCCCCTCTACCCGATTCTGATGCGGATGCTGAACAGAATTACCGGAAGTAGCAGCATTTCCGGGCTGCTGATCGCCAATCTTTCTTTTTTTCTTGCACTCTTTTATTTGTACGCAATAACAAAACAGGATTATGATGATAATACTGCTGGCAGAGCCGTATTCTATATTGCAGCAGCACCCAGCGCCTTTTTTTTCTCAACTGTCTATACAGAAAGCCTTTTTCTTTTATTTGTAACAGCAGGTTTTTATTATGCCCGGAAAAGTAAATGGGGATTGGCTTGCATTGCCGGTGCACTGGCATCCGCAACACGTATCACTGGCGTTTTAGTAGGAGTTTTTATTTTGTTTGAAGCTTTCTGGCAAAAAGGAATCCGTTTTTTACCGAAGCCATGGAGCGTTCGAAATCAAATTGATCTTCTTCGAAAAGATATTGGTATTCTCCCTCAAACAATAAAAGGAATCATTGCTTCAATATTTTCTGTAACGGGAATTGTTGCATATATGGCTTATTTATATCGTGAATTTGGAGATCCGCTGGCGTTTCTCCATGTGCAGGGAAGTTGGGGAAGATCGGTTGGCTTTGATTGGTTTTTACGAATATTACAGGATCACAGTCAAAAACTTGATATTTTTTTTACAATCGTCTTTATCCCGATCGTGATCATTACATTTATAAAATTTCGCCCTTCCTATGGCTTATTCACGCTTCTTTCGTTTATGATACCGCTGGTCAGCGGAAGTATATTATCCATGCGGCGTTTTGTAATTGTGTTCGTTCCATGTTATATTCTTTTAGCTTTATGGGGGAAAAAGCTATGGGTTGATCGCCTGATTATCGGTATTAGTTTGCCGTTGCAGGCCTATTTTGTAGTCCTTTTTTCACATTGGTATTTTGCCGGATAAAAGCAATTCGAAATATGAATCAGCTCTCCAGTAAAAAGAGGAAACTTGTTGTTTTATTATTTTTGCGCAAAGCGCAAAAATAATAAAACAACATATCATCCTTCCCACAATTCGAATCGCTGGCCGGATATTGAATTTCACACACTCAGGTACAATAACATCATGCAACAAAAAACCTCCTCAAAATTTTGGTTAAGATTTCTGTTTACGGTTTTAACAATTTTTTTTATTCCGGCTTTGTTTGGAATTCTTAATAAAACAGGATGTTTCATTTTGTTTTGGCAAAATGATGACCTTTCCGCAATTCAGTACGAGTCCGGATATGCATATTATGCGAGAATACCCAATGAGAATGCTGTGAAGCTTGACCTTCCGATTTATCTTATTGAAGATAACGTGCTGATTGATACACCGGTACTTGCGGTCAATCAGGATCTTGTCAAGGATATTAAGGAAATCGGGAAAGGACTATATCAGCTTCTTCCGAATAACAACATCATTTTCTCTTCGATTGACCATTCCGACCCAGCCAGTGGTGTACATGCTTATTCTGTTTTGTCTCCGGTTGTGATTCGCATGCGATATTTATTGCCTGTTTTAGCAATTGTTCTGCTGCTGATGATGACCGCCGGCTTGATGGGTTTGGCAGCAAAAATCAGAAAGGATGTTGTATCTCTTCAATGTTTTAAGAGCTGTGTGAAGAATTTTGCCAGTTTCATCAGCATACTGATCCTTTTAATGTTGGTGTTGCCCTGGAAGAGCTTTTTTGTTCCGCCTGTGTTCCCGCTGACAAAGTCATTTTGGATCATGCCGTTAATCCAGCGAAATGCAGTCATGTTTGTGCTTCTGGGATTTTCAGTTCTGTATTTGTATTACTCAAAGAGAAAAACGAAATGGATCGCGTTGCTCATGGGATTGATTCTGGTGATCAACCTGGCTTATTATTTCATCCCGGAGCGGGATTATTACGGTGTGCGGACTGATTCGGCAGAATATATTCAGTCTTATCATGCAGGTTCGATCCGAACTCCCGGTTATCCCCGATTTATTGAAGATGTTATGACATTGCTCCCCGGTTCTGACCTGGATTATTGGCGGTCTGAGGAGGGATTGAAGGATCTTGCCAGACGTGAAGAATTGCTTTTCAAGGATCATTCCGGGGATTCCAGAGGCTTGGTTCAAATTGTTCGAGCTCAGAAAGCGGTATTAGGTCTTTGTTTTCTTATTGCCGCTGTGTTGTTGTGTTTTCTGATCCCGCCGCATTTTGTATTTTTGTTCGGCGAATTCGTTCTCGCGAATCAATTTTTAGGGGTTTATAACAATTATGTCATGTCTGAAGTGATTTCCCAGGCAGCCCTCTTGCTTTCCTGCGGCATCTTTTGCTTTTTGGTGGGCAAAAGAATGAAATGGTCATTCCCGTTCCTGGGCTTTTTTTGCGGTATTTCGATTATCATCCGACCGTCTAACATGTTCATTCTCGGATTATTATTGTTGGCTGCAATTCTTCTGTTTGTTCAGGATCGAAAAAAAGCTTTGTTACCCATCCTTGCCGGGATTGGAATTTGCGTATTTTTTATTCTTATTCCGGCGGTGAATATTTTCCGGCAGTATCATCAGGTAATTTTCATGCCGAATCAGGGATATGCGGCAATTGGACAGACACTGGCTGTCATGGATGAGACTGATCTGTCTCTGCCGAAAGATGAAGTTGCACGAGAATTCCTTACAGCCAGTTTCCAACAAATTCAAGCGATGAAATCAGAAGGAAAAGCGCTTACTCAGAACGATTATGTCTTTCATATTGCTTTGGAACAGGCGAAAAAACTGGGGTTTGATCCGGTGACTGCCAATGTGCTTTTTGACCGTGTTTCAAGGGATCTGGTTTCTGTGCACAAAACGGAACTCCTGGCTGCATATCGAGACCAACTGCAGTTGGGATTGGAACGAACGCGACTGAGTCTTCCGCGGCTGCCTTATATGTATCTGCTCGCTGTTTTCATCGTTATCTCACTATTTCGCTGTTCCCGCTATTCATTGACTGGATTTGTTTTGATATCGCTGCATAATCTTCATCTCATGATTTCTATCATGAACCAACCGGAACGACGATATATCTGGAGTACAGAAATCTTTTTTCTGATGGGAGCAGCCTTGATTGTGTACAATGTGTTTCGATCCGAACAGCACCAAACACATCGTGTAAGACACAACAGCCAATAATCATTACGATATATTGAATCTTGACTATAAGGAGATTCCGATTTTTTCCCGTTATTCAGCGGACAGATCTGCTTGTTAGTTTATTGGATAAACACAACGGAAGCCACGATTAAAGCCGGGTGAATTCTGCCCGTGCCATAGATGATTTCTGACTTCCATCGTCTGTGGAAAATCGCTGGAGCTACCTCCTTTGAGGATCCGGTCTGCCACATCGGAAAGAATTGCGTCCTGATAAATTTTTTCCGGTATTCTTATGTCAATATAGGTCTCCCGAATCAAAAAATCAAGTGTCCATTCCCGCACGTTTCCGCCCAAATCGAGAACACCAAATCGGCTGGCACCGTTGGGAAGCCAACCTGCCGGTGTTAATCCCTGGTAATATCCGTCATAATTTGCCTTATCGATCGATGGTTCCGAATTTCCCCAGGGATACAGATCTTTTTGTGCATAACCGGCGGCGAGGTTCCACTGCATTTCTGTCGGAAGTCTTCCGCCTTGTGATTCACAAAAAATCAGCGCTTCTTTCCAGGAAACGAACGTTACAGGCAGCCATTGATAGATTGGCGAATTGTAATATTTCAGAAAATAATTGCGATAATGAGCCGGATTGCAGTTGCCGTCCGCGACACATTGATGATAGGCTTTGATGGTCACCGGAATTTGGTCAATCCAGAAATCTTCTTGTACGACGGTGCCCGCGGCAGGTATTTTAATCTCCAGATGGGAGCGATCATCAGAAAAACGATACGTTTTACTGTCGAGCTGCCTGGCGGCGATCCATGGAATGTAGGGGCGCAGCAACCGGTAGGGGGAAGTTTTAATCATGACTCCGAAAAAAAGGAGCAATGCGGCTGCAAAAAACAGGAATGACAGGGTGGTTATACGATCTGTTATCTTTTTCTTCATCATCGGTGACAAATCAATGCATGGTATCCAGTATATTTTGGACTGCATGGACAGTATCCGCGGGGGTATTGGCATCCAGTTCAATCAGGATGTTCTCTTTGCTCAGAACAGTATTGCCGTGTTCCGGATATAAGGCGGATTGCAGGTAAATCTTCGCATCATTAAGAGTTTCTTCCTTGGCAAAGATATACAATCTGCCAAAATGTTCATCCATGGAAGATTCAACGGTAAATTTCGTGGCTGAGGAGACCTGTTTCGCCAGTCCGTTGATTTCATTCTCACCCAGCTCAAAAAAATACTGGCGGATTTTCAGACCGCCTTCTGCAAGTGCTTTGTAGACTTGTTCTTTTGAAAAACGGGCAAATCCAACCGGTGTCATCGTCGAAAACGGTACCGGAACGAATTGTGTCGGTCCGGGTGTTGCTGTGACGACGACGTATTCCTTCACAATGACAGTTTCAACCGTGATGTTAACGCGCTGCAGCGCTGCCATTTCTTTGATTTTTGCAACGGTTGTCGCGTTGACATCTTCCTGCGTGTAAAAGCTCTTGCATCCTGCGCATAGATATAAGACCAATAAGAATAAGAGAAGTTTTTTCCACATAAAGTCTCTCCATTATAGCTGAATACGAATCAGAAATTTTCGAAAAACACTTTTATCATACGCGATCGGTTGATCGAATTGCTTTCAATCCATCCGGAAAAATCTCATGGTTTCTCAGTTCCGATCGGTGTATTGAAAACCGTGATACTGTAAATCAAATTATCCCATAAATCATACGATTCGCTCTTCCAGAAAATTCGAAAGGTTTTATGTTGGTCTGCATATTTTTCAAATATGTTGATCGATTCCTATCGATTCGAAATGCGGGTAGGTTTTTCGTTGATGCGACACGTAATCTGAAATTAAAATTGCGATGAATTTCTTTGTAATAATTGAATTTGTGGTATACTAATTCCGTTCTATGGAGGCTATGGCTCAATGGCGGAGCATCTGACTGTGGATCAGAGGGTTGTGGGTTCGACCCCCACTAGCCTCCCCATGTAAAATGAAAATCTGGACTGTAAAATGGTTCGGATTTTTTTATATCAAATTTCAGGATGCAAACGCTTTTTTATATGAAAATGTTCGGAAAAAGCGATTAGTTGCCTGTTTAAAGATCCATTGCAGCTTCATCCGGCAGAAATTGTTCGATTCCAATATAGAGGATGCCCTGTTCATCATGCCAGGGTATTATGTCATCCCTGACAACGACAATCTTTGTGAACGAAACTGCGATCCGATTCAGCGAATTTGTCTCCAGTTTTCTTTTTTCTTCGTCAGCAACTGTCAATGCAGATTCGGCTTTTGATATAGCTTCAGATTATCAATTTGAGCCATTCGGAAGCTAAAAATGCGGATTGCCGCACTTTTCGTTTGTATTTACGATACCGCTGCAGAAAAACTGAAAGTATCTGTTTCAAATTTCCATGGTCAATTTAATGGAAGAAGTTCCGAATGAATTATATTCCTGAAAAGATCATAAAATGGAGCAGAAGCTTTGCCAGAATTTAGAATTGGAAAAGAAGCATGTTGTCCAGAATATTCACTGGCAACAGACTTGTTTCTGCGTGAATTATGATGATTTTTCCGATCCTTTGCTCGAATCTCTTCATATCTGAGTGTATGAGCTGATAATTCCTTAATATGAGACAGAATAGCTACCATAGCTTCCGCTCCCGACAGTGTCCAGCTGCAGCCACGGGTTTTCATTCGGATGGCAATGGTTTTTCCTACATTTGACTCCATACAACCCAGGCTGGACAAGTTTTGATAAGGTAATCCTCGTGCCGACAATGGCAATATTTCGTCTTGATGGTTCTTCAGGTAATCGAAGCAACGATTTTTGGCTTTTCTTTTGGAAGCTGAACCCTTATCCTTTAATGTTTGAAGTTCCTGCGAGATGGCATTGAATCCGTCTTGATACAAGGTTTTCAAAGTATCGGATACATCGATTTCTTGTCCATAAGCTGCTCGCAATACATCGTTGATGTGAAATGGATCCAATACACGTTCCATACGCTTGACTCCAACCAAATCAAAACTTGAACCGACCCAGTTACCGCCATCACCACCGACTGCCAGCAGACTGACGCTTCCCAGATCATATTTCGAATAGATCTTTTCTCGTATCATCTCCTGCCACTTTTCTGTGGTGATATTCATTGCCATCATCATCAGCTTATTCTGTAATCGATAGCGGTCCCCTGAGATCCATTCCTTGCCGGTATAGGCGATTGCCATCCGTATTTCTGCTTTACGCTTTTTCTCTTTCTGTAGAGAGATAAAAATCCCATCCGATTCACAATTCAGAATTTCACTGCGAATTGTTCCTGCTTTTTCTGCCTGGAAGGCTTGATCTTGTGCTGCTATTCGGCTCCCCACTTTTTTCACATCTCGCCCTATCGTTGATGGGCTGATCACTTTCCCGCTTATATAGCTGTTGATTTCTGCTGCCCGCCGATAGGTCGATTTCCCTGCGATTACGCAATTCTGCTCCATCATCTTCTCATCCCGACGCTGATATTTCTCCAGTCCTAACAATTCATCCAATGGTTTCCATCTTTTCCCATCCTGTAGTTTGTAGACGCGCCGCTTGATTTTTACTTCTCCAAATTCCATCCCCACGCTTCTCGTTTCACGCCCGATTGTTTTTATCCCTTTGGCTTCTTCTTTTTGTAATTGATCGTCATAATTTTGCAGGATCTCTTCGCTGATTATTTCGCTCAGCCGTCTTATGGTTTCGCTCACTTCTTGTCCAAAATTGTTAGATTGAACCTTGAATTCGGCCTTTGTTCTCTGGCCTTTTTCTATTTCTATGGTTATACTAAATTTGACAACTTTTGTCATTGGAAGTTCCTTTCGTGTTTTTTGACCAAAACAATTTTATAGGAACTTCCTTTTTTTTGCCCTAGCAATTCGGATCTTTGATCGATCTTTTGATTAATAAGAGTTATCTTATTGTTGATTTATTTTTGTGCTACGCTCAAAAATAAATCAACAATAAAAAATCCCCATCATAGTTCGAATTGCTGCTTTTTCCTTGACTATGGAAATTTGAAACGCAGACTTGCTATCGCTGATTTCTGAGTATATCGGAAAATACACGGTAAAATTTATGTAAAAAAGGAAAATATCAGGATTTCGTTTGGAAAAAAAGGAGAGAACAAACATGATTACCGAACCGATGCATGTATCTGATGAAACCTATGAAAAAGCAGTACTTCAATCAACCCTGCCGGTGATTGTTGATTTTTGGGCACCCTGGTGCGGACCCTGTAAGATGGTTGGACCATTGCTGGATGACATAGCAAAGGATTACGCAGGAAAATTGGTCGTTGCTAAAGTGAATACCGATGAAAATTCGGAACGTGCAGTCTCTTATAATGTGCAGACTATCCCCACATTACTTTTTATTAAAAATGGAGAAATTCTGAAACGACATTCAGGTTCGCTTTCTTATGCTGCATTGCGTGAAATGGTTGATAGTTTCCTGGCAATTTGATGGTGCTAACCTCTTCAGACGTTTTTTCCGAAAAGAGATCTGAAACTGAATTTGGTTTCAGATCTCTTGTTTTTCATCAGGCAGTCTCTCGATTTGCCGGTCTTTTGAAATTTAGAAAATCCTCTTAAGAAAAAGAAGCATATTTGATGTTTTGATAATCTTTTATGCGCAATAAAAAAAACAACAAATATTCTTTTCCATATTTCGAATTACTGTTTGGAGCTTTTGTTCTTTGATGTTCGTTAATGTTATAGAATAAAACAAAGAAGGATTTTTTTTCATTTTTTATTCAATTGGAAAAAGGCATAAAAGAGTCAGTGGATCACAATGTTCTTAATGTTGAAGAGGGTTTATTTCTGGTTCTTTTACAAAAAAAAAACAAAATGACGACTTCATTCGATAGAATGTAAAGCAGCATTAATTTCTCATCCAGACAAACGAAAAGAGGGAATCATGAAGAAAATATTTGGAGTAATTTTATTGATTTTCAATATCA
>Ga0208826_1002201_pt1 | contig 14825 bp, 9 predicted proteins | sample AD_UKC115_MetaG_FD_184451 | JGI IMG/M metagenome (GOLD analysis project Ga0208826, IMG submission 184451) | Active sludge microbial communities of municipal wastewater-treating anaerobic digesters from Hong Kong - AD_UKC115_MetaG (SPAdes)... | ecosystem: Engineered > Bioreactor > Anaerobic >...
GGCATTATTAACATAACAATCAATATGGCAGAAAAATTATTCGCTGAGTTTCCGCCTGTTTCCACCCAACAATGGGAAGAGGTGATCGCTAAAGACCTTAAAGGCGCTGACTACGAGAAAAAACTCATATGGAAGACATTGGAAGGATTTCCGGTGCGTCCATATTACCGAGCAGAGGATTTGGAAAATTTAAAACACTTGAAAAGTTTTCCTGGTGAATTTCCATTTGTAAGAGGTACAAAAACAGACAATAATTGGCTTATAAGACAGGATTACTGTGCTCTGGAAAGCTTGGAAAAAGCCAACAAACTGGCAATTGACGGATTGAACAGAGGTGTTGAATCTGTGGGATTTTGCATTGATGGCAAAAAGGCACTTTCTGTTAAAGAAATAGCCAAGCTTCTTGAAGGAATAGACGTCACTAAGACTGAGATTAACTTTACAGGTTGTTCGTGTGCCTCACCTGAAATCATAAAATCTTTCGTTTCGTATATCAGTAGTACAGGAGCCAAAGCAGATGAAGTCAAAGCCTCCTTCGATTTTGATCCTCTAAGAAATTTAACCACAACAGGAGCATTCGGATGTCCTAATTATAAAGCAACTATAAAAGAATGCATTAATGCTGTAGCTGATTTTCCACTAATCCGAGTAGTTGGAGTAGAAGGTTATGCCTTCAATGATGCTGGATCAACATGTGTCCAGGAGCTTGGTTTTGCTCTTGCCATTGGCAATGAATATATGTCAACTATCACTGATCTCGGTTTTTCTCCAGAAGAAGCTGCCAGTAGAATAAAATTCACATTTGGTATTGGATCAAGCTATTTCATGGAGATCGCCAAATTCCGTGCAGCCAGGATGCTGTGGGCAAATATAGTTAAGGAATATGGTTCGGAAAAAGAGTGCTCGCAAAAGATGGTCATACATGCTGTCACCAGTAGGTGGAACCAAACAATTTATGATTCATATGTCAATATGTTGCGCGACACCACTGAGGCTATGAGTGCTGCACTGGCGGGTGTAGATTCGCTTGAAGTACTTCCGTATGATTATTCTTTACGCGAGCCAGGAGAGTTCAGCAACCGCATAGCAAGAAATGTACAGATTATCCTCAAAGAAGAATCTCACTTTAATAAAGTAACTGATCCTTCTGCCGGTTCATACTTCGTAGAAAATCTGACAACATCCTTATCTAATGAGGCATGGAAGCTCTTTTTGAAGATCGAAGAGATGGGAGGCTACATTGAAGCCTTTACCAAAGGTTTTGTTCAGTCTGAAATTAAGGCAGTATCCAACAGAAGAGATCTTAATATTGCTACTCGCAGAGAAATACTTGTCGGTACCAATCAGTATCCTAATTTCACGGAAAAAGCAGATAAGGATGTTACATTTGATATTGTTACAAGGGGGTCAAATATGGAAAAGAGTCCTTTATCTATAGCCGAACCTATAGAGAAATACCGTGGAGCACAAGCTTTCGAGGCATTACGATTTGCCACAGAGAGAAGTGGTAAGGAACCTAAAGCTTTTATGCTGACTTATGGCAATCTTGCATCTTGTCGTGCACGTGCACAATTTTCATGTAACTTTTTTGCTGTAGCCGGGATTCAGGTTATTGACAACAACCAATTCTCCACAATCGAGGAGGGAGTCTCTGCAGCACTTGAATCTAAAGCAGAAATTGTAGTTGCATGTTCATCGGACGAAGAGTACGCCGAAAGTGTACCTAAAATCAAGAATCTTTTGGGAGACAAAGCAATACTTGTGGTTGCAGGAGAACCTGCCTGTAAAGAGGAATTAATCTCAAAGGGAGTAAATAATTTTATAAGTGTCAAGAGTAATTTGCTTGAAACTCTAAAGAGCTACCAGACACTTTTAGGTATTTTCTAACATTTTACAATATAATTTATAAAATATGCGTCCAAAATTTTCAGAAATAGAATATAACAAAGAAGGTCATGTAAGCTTAACCGGCGATAGTTCAGTTTGGATGACTTCAGAACAGATTCCAGTAAAAAACATATATACAGCTGCCGACCTTGAAGGCATGGAACATCTTAACTATGCTGCAGGTATTCCACCTTTTCTTCGCGGTCCATATAGTACTATGTATGTTCAGAAACCCTGGACAATACGTCAATATGCCGGTTTCTCTACTGCAGAAGAGTCAAACGCCTTTTACAGAAGGAACCTGGCTGCCGGTCAAAAAGGACTTTCAGTTGCTTTCGACTTAGCCACACATAGAGGATATGATGCTGATCATCCAAGAGTTGTTGGTGATGTTGGAAAAGCCGGAGTCAGTATCTGCAGTGTAGAAGACATGAAGGTGCTTTTTGATCAAATCCCTCTCGATAAGATGTCTGTCTCCATGACAATGAATGGAGCCGTATTGCCTATTCTTGCATTTTATATTGTGGCTGGGCTGGAACAAGGCGTCAAACTTGAGGAGATGTCTGGAACAATTCAAAACGATATTCTCAAAGAGTTCATGGTTAGAAATACTTATATCTACCCTCCTGAATTCTCAATGCGGATAATCGGGGATATTTTTGCATATACTGCCAAGCACATGCCTAAATTCAATTCGATTTCCATTTCTGGTTATCATATGCAGGAAGCAGGTGCTACATGTGACATCGAAATGGCCTATACTCTCGCTGATGGACTGGAATACCTTAGGACAGGAATTGCAGCAGGGATGGAAATTGACCAGTTTGCGCCAAGACTTTCTTTCTTCTGGGCTATAGGAATGAACCATTTTATGGAGATAGCCAAGATGAGAGCAGCCAGAATGTTGTGGGCAAAACTGGTACGTCAGTTCAATCCTAAAAATCCCAAATCCATGTCTCTCAGGACTCACTGTCAAACTTCCGGATGGTCTCTTACAGAACAGGATCCTTTCAACAATGTCGCCAGAACATGTATTGAAGCTATGGGGGCTGCATTGGGTCATACTCAATCGCTTCACACGAATGCACTTGATGAAGCTATTGCTCTTCCTACCGATTTCTCAGCACGCATCGCACGTAACACACAGATATACATACAAGAAGAAACAAATATTACAAAATCTATTGATCCGTGGGCAGGTTCATATTATGTTGAGAAGCTTACTGAGCTGATTGCAGAACGCGCCTGGGAACATATCAAAGAGATTGAAAAACTCGGCGGTATGGCCAAAGCTATTGAAACCGGTATTCCAAAACTTAGGATTGAAGAGGCAGCTGCAAGAAAACAGGCCAGAATTGACTCTGGTCTTGACATAATTGTAGGGCTCAACAAGTATAGACTTGAGAAAGAAGACCCTATAGAAATACTCGATGTTGACAATACAAAAGTTAGAGAGTCCCAGATAGCAAGACTCAAAGAATTACGCGCAAATCGCGATGAGACTAAGGTTAAAAACGCTCTTGCAGCTATTACCGAAGCCGTTAAAAATAAAACTGGCAATCTGTTAGAACTTGCAGTAGAAGCTGCTAAAGCTCGTGCCACTCTCGGTGAGATATCATATGCTTGTGAAGTTGTGGCAGGAAGATATAAAGCAATAACTCGTATGAACACTGGTGTATATTCAAGTGAAATTAAAAATGACAGCGATTTTGAAAAAGCAAAGATGCTTGTCGCTGAATTTGCAAAAAAAGAGGGAAGACAGCCTCGTATTATGGTGGCCAAACTTGGGCAGGATGGGCATGACAGAGGAGCTAAAGTTGTAGCCACAGGCTATGCAGACTGTGGATTTGATGTCGATATGGGACCTCTCTTCCAGACACCTGAAGAGGCAGCCAAACAAGCTGTTGAAAACGATGTGCATGTAATTGGGATCTCTTCTCTTGCAGCTGGTCACAAAACATTGGTCCCTCAACTTATAAATGAACTGAAAAAACTTGGCAGAGAGGATATTATGGTAATAGTAGGAGGTGTAATACCTCCACAAGATTATGATGCACTCTACAAAGAAGGTGTTGCAGCTATATTTGGTCCTGGAACACCAATCTCTGTCGCTGCCATCAAACTCATGGAACTCCTTATGCAAAAGTTTGAACAGTAACAGTTTTTAGTAGTAATCGAAAACAAAAGGTCGCCTTGACAAACAAAAAATGTTTCGGCGACCTTTTTTTTCGATTATTATTTTACCCTGTAAAAATCTAAATCCTGGAAATCATAACTAAAGTCTGTCTCAGGAGATATGGCTTTCATCTTAAATCCTGAAGGTACTCCTTCAATATTTTTCGAGTACCACACAAAAGCATCTGCGTCGAAACTTCTTTCATCCCATTTCACAACAAATGTGTCGCCTGTATAAAAGCAGAGTGTACCTTTGAGTTGTGGCGACATTTCTGATGCAAATCTCAATACTCCGTTTTCTAAAGTTATATTAACAATCCCAAACCAGTTGTCTCTGTATTTGCCTGTATAACTCTTCAACTCTTCGCTCCCCGGAGCAAATTTAGCAGAACTTGCAACTTTGTTCCAAACTTTGCTAACTTCATCACGAGCTACCGAAGAATATCTGCTAAGAGCCTCTATGTTTTCTTTCAACCTGTCTCTTCCCTTAATCCCAAGGTAAGTATCTTTAATAGTATTAGTTATAGTAACATAGGCGCCAGATGACTGTTGATTGGTAAGCACAATTATTCCAAGTTTAAGCTCCGGAATCATGGTTATCTGAGTAACTACACCTGAAAGTCCTCCTGTATGTGAAACCTGCTTGTATCCATTTATGTCATTTATTCTCCATCCCAATCCATATGCGGCAAAGTTGGATTTATAGTCATAACTTGAGGCAGGAATTATTGTCTGTGGGCTCCACATCTCACGTCCTACCTTCTGCGAAAAAATAGATTTAGATAAATTATCTCCGTATTTTCCTCCATTCAGCTGCATCATTACCCATTTGCTTAAGTCTGATACGTTACTGAAAATTCCACCTGCTGCATTACCGACAGGTGTGAAATTCATCGGGATTCTTTGCACTTTCCCATGAGTATATATATGAGCATCAATGACATTACTCTTGTCTTTTATGCGGCTGTAACATGCTGCACTCCTGCTCATTCCAAGAGGAGTCATAATTTTGTCTTCTATAAAATCCTCCCAACTCATGCCAGAGACTCTTGAAACAACTTCTCCGGCAACCAAATACATAAGATTATCATAGTCATACTTAGTTCTGAAAGAAGAGACAGGCTTAAGATATCTCATGTTATAAATTATGTCATTCAAGGTAAATAGAGTACCGTCCGGCCAAAGCATAAGATCTCCTGCTCCAAGTCCCAAACCACTGCGATGTGTCAGAAGATCTCTTATTGTAAATTCATTTGTGACATACGGATCGTAAAGTTTGAATTCAGGAATTATGTCTGTTACATGCGTGTCCCACCCGATTTTACCTTCATCTACCAGTATGGCAAGAGCTGCGGCTGTAAATGCCTTGCTGTTGGAAGCAATAGCAAAAAGTGTATTCTCATCAGTCTTTTTCCCAGTGACAATTGAAGAGACACCATATCCCTTCATATATACAATTCTGTTGTCTTTAACAACTGCTACTGCTATTCCCGGAACATTAAACGATTTCATAGTATTATCAACAAGACTGTCAAGCCTGGCAGAAGATATCTCCTGAGAATAAAGAGTTGCCGAGCAAAAGATTAAAATGCAGATAATTGCTAAAGTTTGTTTTATTAGACGAATGGTTTTCATATCTGAAATTATTATAAAAATCTCATATCAACTCTTTAAATGCACTCGAAAGGTATTCGGCTATATCTCCTGATATTAGAGAATACTCACTTGTGTTCATTGCTGCAAAATCTCCGGCAAGACCATGCAAAAACACGCCGATACATGCTGCCTCGGATGCAGAATAACCTTGAGCGCGTAGAGCAAGAATAACTCCTGTAAGAACGTCCCCACTGCCAGCTGTGGCCATACCTGGATTACCCGTTGTGTTTTTGAAAAGTCTACCATCAGGTGCTGATATTGTAGTTTCATGTCCCTTTAGAACCACTATTGCATGATACCTTTCCGAAAATTGACGCTGCATGTCTATCTTGTTGTTGTCATCAATCTTTGCTTCCATAAGCCTTGAGAATTCGCCGAAATGAGGTGTAAAAACTGTTTGTTCAGGGAGTAGTTCAAGAAGATCTCTGTTGGATGCAATAATATTAATAGCATCTGCATCAATAACTAACCTGGCTGGTTTGGATCTCAGTAAGATTTCTGTTGCTCTTACAGTTGATTCTGCTCTTCCTATACCGGGACCTACTGCAATTGCATCAAATTTCTCAATTGGTGGAGGAACTGAAAAACAATCAGAAGAAGAATCGACACTACACATGACTTCAGGAATTGATATTTGCATGATCTGATAACCACAGGATGGAACATGTGCGGTTAGTAAACCAACACCTGAGCGCATACATCCCCGAGATGCCAGGACTGCCGCACCCATCATGCCGAAAGATCCGGCTATTATAAGTGCATGTCCATAATCTCTCTTGCTTGAGTCTGCATTCCTCTCTCGCATGAGAGTCCTTACATATTCATATGTAAGCAATTGGATACTGCTAGATTTTATTTCCATTCATCAGGCATTTTAATGGTGAAATATTCAAAACAGCCTCTGTCTGCCATAGTCACAAAAGCTGTTATTTTGCTGTCTACATTTATAAGAGCTATGTTAGAGCATAATTTTCCTTTAAGGAAGACTTCCTTAAGCATTTCCCCTTTTGGAGACAAAATTACTACACTGCCTTTTCCATGTCTCGTAACATAAAGGTTTCCCCATTTATCACACCGCATACCGTCCATGCCAAAATCAGTAAATTTATAAAACAACCTTTTACCAGAAACTACGCCATCAGATAATATGTCATAAACCCAAATTAATCTTTGGACAGATTCATTTACGTAAAGCCTGTGACCATCTGGGCTTACCTCTATCCCGTTTGTTGTACCCATATTGTCTTCGAGTAAAAGTACTTTACCTGTCAGATCTATCATCCATAATTTCCCGGTAGAATCCTTCCAATTGGGATCACTGGCATATATAAATCCCGTAGTAGGAGATATGGCTATATCGTTCGGCTGGTTCATGGAGGGCTCATGCGCAAAAAAATCAATTTTTTTTGATAAGGGATCCACCTTTAATATATTATGTCCCGTATAATCAGCTATATACATAAACCCTTTGCTGTCAAATCTTATTCCGTTACCTATAGACCCCTCAGGCAGATGCAGATAACAAGAAGCCTTCCCATCTGGAGTTACTAAACCAACTGTGCCCTGTTCGCCAAAATTAACTGCATAAAGATTGCCTTTTGAATCGAAAGATGGCCCTTCGATGCCTTTTGTAAAAGTCCATTCAGGAAGTAAATCTTTGACCTGCTGCGAAAATAGTTGTGTATAAAAAGCTGTTGTTAAAACAGAAAAAAATAAAAACCTTAGTCTTATCATTTCAAAAATGTTATTATCCTATTGAAATTATCAACAATAATAGTACAAAAAATTTGTCATTTATTCAACAATTTCTACTTTTGCACATCGAATAAATGTCATGAGTAGAGGTTTCAATCATACAATTTCTTCTTCAAGAGTGTCTTATGACACGCTTTCTACTCTGATTTTGATGTCATCTATGATGATGCGAATGCATCGCGAGATGCTCGGTTAATTTCAGGATCTTTCGCAGGTCCCTTGGGTGTAAGCCCAAAAATCCAATAATATTTTCAATTTTTTTATAGTGCTAAGGCTCGAATTCTTGTGCATGAACATCATGAACAGATATTTTTATAAATATAACTCCCCTTTTAAATTAGAATGTGGAGAGAAGCTTGAACAACTTGAAATTTGCTATCACATAACAGATAATTTTACAACAGATAAAAAAGTCATTTGGATATGCCATGCTCTTACTGCAAACTCTAATCCTGAAGAATGGTGGCCAAATTTTGTTGGAAAAGGCAAATTGTTCGATACTGACAAATACTCTGTGATTTGCGCCAATATACTTGGGTCTTGTTACGGAAGCACCGGACCTGCTTCTTTTGACCAAAATGGTAATCAGTATCTTCTCTCTTTTCCAAATATTACTGTAAGAGATATCGTACGTGCTCACGACATTCTAAGAGAACATCTTGGAATTAGACATATAGATATAGTCATCGGTGGATCAATTGGAGGATTTCAGGCTCTCGAATGGAGTATCATGTTCCCTGAAAAGATTGACGGCATGGTACTGCTGGCATGCAATGCAAAAGTCTCTCCATGGGGGACAGCTTTTAATGAAACTCAAAGAATGGCACTTTTTTCTGACCCTTCTTTTGAAGAACAAAACAATATTGGTGGAGGTGCTAAAGGTCTTGAAACAGCAAGAGCTATCGCTCTACTATCTTACCGGTCTTATAAAGGTTACAAGTTAACTCAAAGTGAAGAAGATTGTGATAAACTATTCGCAGAAAAAGCTTGCAGTTATCAAAAATATCAGGGTAAAAAACTGAAAGATAGATTTAATGCCTACTCCTATTACACCCTAACTAAATCTATTGACAGCCATAATGTTGGAAGAGGAAGAGGAGGCGTTGAAAAGGCTCTTTCACAAATTAAGGCTAAACCTTTAATAATAGGAATTGACAGTGATGTGCTTTTCCCATTGGAGGAACAGAAATTTCTCGCTGAAAACATCCCAAACTCTCAATTTGAAATAATATCATCAGATTTTGGACATGATGGATTTTTGCTTGAGTGGAAATCAATTACGGCAGCAATAAAAAAACATATTAAAATTATTCAGTAAAATGCAAGTACTAAAATTCGGAGGAAGTTCGGTTGCAGATGCAGCCAATATCTCCAATGTAACAAAAATCGTCAAGGAGAACTTGAAAAGAGACAGAACCATTCTTGTTGCATCGGCAATTGGAGGATGCACTGATAAGCTCATCGAAATAGGAAAGCTTGCAGCAATGCAAGATGAAACTTTCAAAACTTTGATAGATGAGCTGGAAAATAGACATTTGCAAATCATCCTCGATCTTTTTCCCGTAGATTTTCAAAAATCAATATCGATAATAGTTAGAGATATATTCCATCAGTTAAGAGATGTATGTAAAGGTGTGTACTATCTCAAGGAGTTGAGCAATTCCTCGCTTGATCTTATAATGAGTTTTGGAGAAATATTATCCACAAAAATTATCAGCGAACGCTTTACCTCTATGGGTATTAACAATCTATGGGCTGATGCAAGGGAACTCATCAAGACAGAACCTTGCAATAACGGTAACAGCGTCATAAAATTGGTCAGTTATGCTAATATACGAAAAATGACCAATTCCAGTAGATTAAGACTTATTATTGTTCCTGGATTTATCGCAAGCGATACTTTGAATCATACCACAACTTTGGGACGAGGTGGATCTGACTTCACCGCAGCTCTGGTTGCTGAAGCAGTAGAAGCAAGAGAATTACAGATTTGGAGTGACGTCAACGGTATGATGACGGCCGATCCGAGAATAGTTCCGGAAGCAATCACTATAAGACACATTTCATATAAAGAAGCACAGGAGTTGTCTCACTTCGGGGCAAAAGTTATTTACCCTCCTACCATACAGCCGGCTATAAGCAAAGGTATTCCCATAGTGGTTAAAAACACTTTTTCTCCCGATGACCCAGGCACTGTTATTGAAAAAAATCCGCCTGAAAGCAGAGGAAAAATCAGAGGAATATCAAGAAGCAACAAAATAGCTCTTCTCTCCATGGAAGGCAGTGGGATGGTTGGTGTTCCGGGATATTCTGCAAGACTATTTGGTGCTCTGGCCAATGCCGGAATAAATATTATATTGATTACACAAGCTTCTTCGGTACATACTATGTGTGTGGCCATTGAAGACTCTGATGCCGCAAAAGCCAAAAAAACTGTGGATGAAACCTTTGCTTATGAAATATCCCTCAACAAAGTCAATCCATTGAAAGTTGAAAACGGATTTTCTATAATCTCTCTTGTTGGAGATGATCTTAAAAATCAATCAGGCACAGGAGGTAGAATGTTCAATGCACTTGGACGTGCCGGGATTAATATACGAGCTATTGCGCAAGGCTCGTCCGAAAAAAACATTTCCGTAGTGGTCAAGGAAGAGGAATCTGACATCTCTATTAAGGTAATTCATGATGAATTTTTTGGAGTTGAAAAGAAGCGTATTAATCTTTTTATTGCAGGATATGGAAATGTAGCAAAGTCCCTTCTTTCAATAATAAAATCTCGCAGAGAATGGCTCATGGAAAAACGACATTTAGAGATACATGTTGTTGCAATTTGCAATAGCAGGCATATGATTTTAAATAAAAGTGGAATAGAGATAGATTCAATAGATGAAAGTCTTAAAAAGGGAGATCCATCTGATATTTACAGATTTCGTGAACTTTGCTCAGACATGAATCTTCCTGACAGTATATTTGTCGACTGCACAGCAGATAGAGGCGTATCTTCTCTTTATCAAGATTTCATGCAAGGAAAATGTTCTGTCGTTACATGCAACAAGATTGGTCTTAGTTCATCCCAGGAGAGTTATGATGCATTGCAGGAGACTTGTTGTGCAACAGAAGTTAAGTTCAAATATGAGACAACTGTAGGTGCAGCTTTGCCAGTTATTTCAACTATCAAGTCCAGAGTCGAGTGTGGAGATAATATACGAAGAATTGAAGCTATTCTCTCCGGTACTTTGAATTACCTTTTCAGCCAATATGATGGCTCAGTCAAATTTGTCGATATTGTTCGAGAGGCAAAAAAAGCAGGTTACACAGAACCAGATCCAAGAATTGATCTTTCAGGAACTGACGTTGCGAGAAAGACCGTAATTTTAGCCAGAGAATCAGGATTTAGACTTGAACCGGAAGAGATTGATGTTGTTCCTATTTTTAATTCCGATCTTTTTTCATACGATTCAGAGGAATTTATGACAAAGATAGAAGAGTGCGAAGACCAAATGCTATCATTATATAAAAGTGCGCTCTCAAGAGGTGAAAGGCTAAGGTACATTGCAACAATTGAAAATGGCAATTATAAAATCAGCGTACAGTCAGTCTCTTCTAACCATCCGTTTTATAATATAAATGGCCGTGATAATGCAATAATGATATTTAGTGATGAATACACCTCTCCATTAACAGTCTCGGGAGCGGGAGCAGGAGCAAGATTAACAGCATCCGGCCTCTTTGCAGACCTTTTAGCTTAAAAATTTATACCTTTGTTGCAAAGAGAGATTAGAATAAGATGGGTACATATACAGAAAAAAATATTCGTACACTTAATTGGAATGAGCATATCCGAAGAAGACCTGGAATGTATATTGGCAAACTCGGAGATGGCTCTTCACCTGACGATGGAATATATGTGCTCCTCAAAGAGGTAATGGATAACTCAATAGATGAATTCGCCATGGGCTTTGGCAAAGTTATCTATGTGACCATTCAAGACAAAACGGTTTCAGTAAGAGATTTTGGCCGCGGTATTCCTCTCGGCAGCCTGGTAGATGCATCAAGCAAGATAAACACCGGAGGTAAATATGACGACGAAGCCTTCAAGAAATCTGTTGGTCTAAATGGAGTAGGCCTTAAAGCTGTAAATGCTCTTTCCGTTTCATGTCTTGTTCAGTCATTTCGGGAAGGCGAAAGTCATTTTGCGAAATTCAGCAGAGGTGAACTTATCGAAGAAGGTAGAATCACTACATCGGAAAAGAACGGTACTTTAGTCACTTTTTTGGCTGATGATGAGCTTTTTGAAAACTTCTCCTACAATTTCGAGTTTGTCGAAAGCATGCTTAGAAACTATTGTTACCTCAATACCGGTCTGACAATCAAATTTAATGAAAAAGAGTTTTTCTCCAAAAACGGTCTGCTGGATCTTCTTAATGAAAGCCTCACGAAAGAGCCTCTTTATCAACCAATTCACTTGAAAGGAGAGGATATAGAGATTGCCATGACTCATGGAAACGACTACGGAGAAAGCATTTCATCGTTTGTAAACGGTCAGTATACTACACAAGGAGGAACGCATCTTGCCGCCTTTCGTGAAGGTGTTGCCAAAACTCTTAAAGAGTTTTATAAAAGGGATTTTGATCCGAGTGACATACGTCAGTCAATAATTGCTGCAATAAGTATCAAAGTACAGGAACCACAGTTTGAGGGACAAACAAAGACTAAGCTCGGCTCAAAAGAGATGTCTGTCAACGGAGTCAGTATACGAAATTATATTATCGATTTTTTGAAAGACAATCTCGATAATTTCCTGCATAAAAATCCAGAGACAGCTGACACCATACTCAAAAAGATACTGGATTCGGAAAAAGAGAGAAAAGCCATCTCGGGGATTCAAAAACTTGCAAGGGAGAGAGCCAAAAAGGCAAATCTGCATAACAAAAAACTCAGAGACTGCAGAATACACTATAACGATAAGAATGAGAGAGCTGAAGAGAGTACCCTTTTCATAACAGAGGGAGATTCCGCAAGTGGTTCTATTACAAAAAGCAGAGATGTTACTACTCAAGCTGTTTTCAGCCTCAGAGGCAAACCTCAAAACTCTTATGGACTTACAAAGAAGATTGTGTATGAAAATGAAGAGTTTAATCTTCTTCAGGCTGCGCTCAATATTGAAGCAGATCTGGATAATTTAAGATACAACAAAATAGTAATTGCAACAGATGCTGATGTTGACGGAATGCATATACGACTTCTCCTTTTAACCTTTTTCCTGCAATTCTTTCCTGAACTTATCCGTCAGGGACATCTGTATATTTTACAGACACCTCTTTTCAGAGTAAGAAACAAAAAGGAGACTCATTATTGCTACTCGATAGAAGAGAGGGACAAAGTAATGAAAAAGCTTGGAACCAACACAGAGGTTACTCGTTTCAAGGGACTAGGAGAGATTTCGCCTGATGAGTTCCGTGAATTTATTGGAGATAATATCAAACTCGAAAGAGTAAGACTGGGTAATGATGATAATATTCCTCAGCTACTCGAATTCTATATGGGCAAAAATACTCCTGATCGCCAAAGTTTCATTCGCTCCCATCTTAGACAGGAAGTCATAATTAACGAATTATGAGTGCTTGTCCCTAAGATATTCCCTCCTCACCTGTGAGGGAAGTTTGCCGTAAACAGCAATAAATGCTCTATTAAGCGATCTTAAATTACTGAATCCGGATTGTATCGCAACATCCGATAGTGTTTCCATTTTTTCTGATTCAATAAGTTTAAAAGCTTGCTCTGCACGTAACAAATTAACGTATTGTCTAAAATTACATCCCTTCTCGCTATTGATGTAATTTGAAAGATAGGTTCTGTTTGTAGCTGCTTCTTTTGCAAGTTTGGTAACTGTAAGACAAGGATCTAAATATAGTTGCCTGGTCAACAGCAATTCTTCAGCCCTCTTACCACCAGCCAACAAAGAGTCAGATAATTTTACAAATTTCAAAGCAGGCTCTTTTTCAAAAAGACCAGATAGATATAAAACTCTTTTAATCGCGCATCTTAAATTTCTATTCATGTTCTTTGAGAAGTCTCTGCTCTTTGCACCAGTCTGCAGGTGTATTTCCCAAATGATATCTGAAAGCTATCGAGAAAGTTGCCATAGAACCAAAACCAGATCTAGTACACAATTCCTGAATACTTAGTGTGGTATTTTCACTAAACAGCCTCTTCACTTCCTCAATTCTGTAGTAGTTTACAAACTGATTAAAATTAAGATTGTGTCTGTCATTAATAATACGAGAAAGATATGTCTTGTTGGAATAGAGATATAAGGCGACCTCTCTGATTTTGAGATCTTGTTGTAAATAAGGCTTTTTTTGTTCAAAATAGATAATAAGTCGTTTATACAACTCATCTGCCTTGGCCTTGTCTGAAAGGCCTCTAATTATTTTGTTCTTATCGTCAGATAGTTGCTCTTCCGACTCGTCAACAACATCTTTCCTGGCCACATCTTCCTCATTATCGGATGTGTAGCTGCAGGTCACAAAAACCACATAGCCGTTAAAAAGAAGTAAAAGAGTTAAAGCTGACCATACATATATGTCATTAAATCCTGTAAATAGAAAAAACAATATCGAAATAGAAATTAATGCCTCTATTATTGACAGAAAAAGATCGTGTTTCAATCTTACTATCCTGATTCTATCACAATCGAGTGCATTTATTATTCCTTTGATTACTTTTATAATAATACCAATTGATTCAGATAACAACAATAATACCAGCACTAATGTACATATTTGATCAATCGGCTGCGGGATCATTATTCCTTTAATATCAAACAATGCTATCAATAGATATAACATTGTGGCAGTTGCTGCCTTGATAAACGAGACTCTGGCTGAACAAATATTAACACTGATCTTGCTACAAACATATCTTCGCATAGGACTTGTAACCACCATAAGCCCCAAAAGAGTCAAAATCGCTCTATGAAATATTTCGTTTCCAGGATGCTGAAATACTACAATTAGCCTTACAACTAAAATAACAGAAATAAATGAAAATAGATATCCCATCGACTTTACTAACTCTCTGCTTTTGTCTGGAAGAGACTTGTCGACAAAAATAATGAAAGGAAAATAGAGTGTAACGATGAAATAAGAGAGAACAAACAGAAGTTCAATACAGGATTGAACTTCCACAAAGTTTGACGTTAAATTCATAGCTTTTAAGTTAGATTTTGTCAAAAATAAATAATAAATTAAAACTATCCTAACTTAACAAGCTATTATCTAACAATTTATCTAAGATTAAACTTTTTGACGTTTTTAAAATGTTAGTTGAAATTATAGAAAATTACTTTT
>Ga0208826_1002204_pt1 | contig 14813 bp, 11 predicted proteins | sample AD_UKC115_MetaG_FD_184451 | JGI IMG/M metagenome (GOLD analysis project Ga0208826, IMG submission 184451) | Active sludge microbial communities of municipal wastewater-treating anaerobic digesters from Hong Kong - AD_UKC115_MetaG (SPAdes)... | ecosystem: Engineered > Bioreactor > Anaerobic >...
ATGCTGCCGCCCGTGGCGTAGTTCAGGCCCATCAGCAGGCCGGTCTGGGTCTGCTTGCCATAGGCTTCGAACGGGCCCGTCTTGCTGTACACGTGCGCAATGCGGATTTCGCCCGTCTGCGCCAGGGCAGCGGTGGACAGCGTGGCGGCCAGAGCGGCCAGAGAGATCATGGTGCGTCGTTGCATGGGATTGCCTCCTGTGGTGATGACTGCATATTGCACACTTCGTGCCAGCATGTACATCGTTGATTGGTAACGATTTTTACAAGCAGCCAGAACAATTTGTCTATTTTTCAGACATATCAATTGTCTGATTTTTGAACAATTGTCTGTGTTTTTGTCAGGGTTTGTACGGTGTCTTGCCGGGCGTTGCGTATGGGCAGATCCATCTCCTCCTGACGGATCTCGCGCACCAGGCGCAGGTCCGCCAGCGTGCCGGGCCGCGCACCAGCCGATACACGGAAGTGGTACATGCTTTGCAGGGCCTGGTGGTCTTCCTTGCGGAAGGTCATCCAGCCCTTGGGGGACTCAAAGCTCATGCCCTCCATGGTGCGTATCAGGCGCTGGGTCTCGGTATCCCCACCGGTGGTCTTGAGCGCCTTGACCAGCGCCATGGCGGCGGTGAAGCCCCCGGCGGTAAAGAAGTCGGGCGGTGATTTGAACTGGGTGTAGTGGTTGGTCACCAGCCACAGGTTGGCCGGGTTGCGCGAGAAGCCAAAGTAGTAGTACGTAGCCCCTTCCATGCCCGGAAACTGGTTGTAGGCCACCATGGCGGGCAGGATGTTGCCACCCGTGGCGATCTCAATGCCGTAGCGCTTCAAGTCCAGGTCGGCAATCTTGAACGGGTTGCCCGCCCCCGCCCAGATGATGAAGATGATCTTGCGCCCCGGCTGGTCCTTGAGCTTGTCGATCAGGCGCTGGGCACCGGCGGTGAAGTCGGTCGTGTTCGTCGGCAGGTATTCCTCGTGCACGAGCTTGGCGTTCTTCAGCGCGTCCTTGAAGGCTTTCACGCCGTCACGGCCAAAGGCGTAGTCCTGCGCCAGTGTGGCCACGGTCACACCCGCTTTGTCGATGGCCACGGCGTTGCTGATGGCGTCCTGGCTGCTGTTGCGGCCGGTGCGGAAGATGTATTTGTTCCACTTGTCGCCCGTGATGGCGTCGGCCACGGCGGGTTCGACCAGCAGGATTTTCTTGTATTCCTCGGCCACCGGCAGCAGCGCCAGAGCCACGCCCGAGCTCGTGGGGCCCACGGCAATGTCGGCCTTGTCGTCCGAGTACGCCGCCGCCAGCAGGCTCTTGCCCAGGTCGGGCTTGCCCTGGTCGTCCCTCTCGATCACCACCAGCTTCTTGCCGTTGATGGTCATGCTGCCGCCCGTGGCGTAGTTCAGGCCCATCAGCAGGCCGGTCTGGGTCTGCTTGCCATAGGCTTCGAACGGGCCCGTCTTGCTGTACACGTGCGCAATGCGGATTTCGCCCGTCTGCGCCAGGGAAACGGTGGCGGCGGGCAAGCCTGTGGCCAGGGCGGCCAAGGCCACCAGGGTTCTGCGGTGCATGGGGATGTCTCCTGCAAATGGTATGTGACCAAATGTTGCAGCAATCGTGCCAGCCCTTGCGCAACGTCACCTCCCTGTCACAGCACCGTCAAACCACCCACATTTGGCTGGATTCCAGACAATCGTTTTGCCTGAAATTCAGTCAGATGTTCAAATTCTCATCAGGGTTTTCCAGCCTTTGGTACAGCGTGGCGCGCGAAATCCCCAACTGCCGTGCCGTGGCCAGCTTGTTGCCCCCGGTGGCCGCCAGGGAGGCCGCAATGGCCCGCCGCTCCAGTTCAGCCACCTGCACGGCCAGGGGACGCAACAGGCTGTCGGGCGCGGCAGGTTCTGTCGCCATGGCGGACTGGTTGACCGGGGCAGCCGGCTCCACCCCGGCTTCGCGCAGCAGGGCGCGCAGCATCTCGGCGTCGATGGACTGCGCATCGCTGCGCATCGCTGCCTGCTCCAGCACGTTGCGCAACTCGCGGATGTTGCCGCGCCAGGGCTGGGCCGCGAGCAAGGCCATGGCATCGGGCAGCAGCTCTGGCGGGGCAATGCCGTTGCGCAGGGCGATTTCCTCACCCAGCACCTCCACCAGCGCCGGAATGTCGCCCGGGCGCTCGCGCAGCGGCGGCACGCGCACGGGCAGCACATGCAGGCGGTAGAACAGGTCTTCGCGGAAACGCCCCTCGCGCACCAGCGCCGACAAGTCGCGCGAGGTGGCAGCAATCACGCGCACGTCGAAGGGCACCAGTTGGTTGGAGCCCAGCGGCTCGATCTCCCCCTCCTGCAGCGCGCGCAGCAGCTTGGCCTGCAGGCTGGGGGGCATGTCGCCGATTTCATCGAGAAACAGCGTGCCGCCGTCGGCCAGCTTGAACTTGCCGTCGCGGCCCTTGCGGTCGGCGCCGGTGTAGGCGCCAGGGGCCACACCAAAGAACTCGGCCTCCAGCAAGGTGTCGGGCACGGCGGCAATGTTCACGCCCACAAAGGGCCCGCTGGCACGCTGGGACGCAGCGTGGATGGCATGGGCCAGCAGTTCCTTGCCGGTGCCCGTTTCGCCCAGCAACAGCACCGGGCTGGCCGATTGCGCCGCGCGCCGTGCCTGGCGCTTGACCTCGGTGGCCGCAGGGCTGGAACCGACGAAACTGGCGAAGGTGTATTTGGTGCGGCGATCCCCCGAGCCCGCACCGCGCAACTGCTGGCTGCGCTGCGCCGCCAGTTCACGGCGCGCTTCGTCCAGGTCGCGCTGCAACAGCGCGAATTTGCTGATGAGCGGTTGCAAGGTGGTCTCGGGGTGGTCAAACAGCACAATGCCGATGGCGCCAATGACCTTGCCCACATCGTCGCGCAACGGGATGCGGCTGACCACAAAGGTGCCGGCCTTGTTGGTGAGCAGGTCGATGAGCACGGCCTGACCCGTCTCCAGCACACGGCGCATACCGGTGTTGGGGATCACCTCCTCCACCGTGCGCCCCACGAACTGATCCACCGAGGTGATGCCCAAGTCCGGGAAAAAACGCTGGTAGCCCTCATTCACCCAAACGATGCGACCGCGCAAATCCACCAGAAACATGCCCTGGCTGACGGTGGAGAAAAGCTGAAACATCGACCGCGCTGCCAGCTCCAGAATGCCCTGGGCATCCAGCGGCAGCGCGGGTATGGAGTCGGAGGTGTCTGGCATGGGCCCCGATGGTAGCGCGCAGGCCGCCACGCGCCGCGGCACAATGCCTCCATGAATACCCAGGATTCCATGCGCATCGACAAGTGGCTGTGGTGCGCACGCTTTTTCAAGACACGCAGCATCGCGGCCGAAGAAATCGGCAAGGGCCGTGTCATGGTCAATGGCCAGACCGCCAAGGCCTCGCGCGAGGTGCGGCCGGGAGACACGGTGGTGCTGCGCCAGGGCCCGGTGCAGCGCACCGTGACGGTACACGCCCTCAGCGCGCAGCGCGGACCTGCGCCGGTGGCCCAGCTGCTCTATGAAGAAACGGCCGACAGCATCGCGGCACGCGAGCACCTGCAGGAACTGCGCCGCCTGGCCCCCGAACCCGCCCTGGCCCTGAGCGAAGGCCGCCCCACCAAACGCGACCGCCGTCAACTGGAACGCGAGCGCAGCGGTGGCTGGGGCGACCGCTGGAGTGCATCGGTGGACGAATAACCCACAGCGAAGCAGCAACAAAAAAGCCCTGCACCAGAACTGGTGCAGGGCTTTGGATGCTTGGCGGAAACGGAGGGATTCGAACCCTCGATGAGGCTCTACACCCCATACTCCCTTAGCAGGGGAGCACCTTCGGCCACTCGGTCACGTTTCCAGGCAATCCCAATATTATGCCTCAGATTGAGGCCGTTTTTCACTCTGCGGGCTTGTCGAGGTCGAAGGCCGTGTGCAGGGCACGCACGGCCAGCTCCAGATACTTCTCGTCGATGACGACCGACGTCTTGATTTCGGAGGTGGAAATCATCTGGATGTTGATGCCTTCCTCGCTCAGCACGCGGAACATGGTGCTGGCCACGCCCACGTGGCTGCGCATGCCGATACCGACGATGCTCACCTTGCATATCTTGGCGTCGCCCACGACTTCCTGGGCACCCAGGGGGGGCAGGACCTTGTCCTTGAGCAGTTCGATGGTGCGCGCATAGTCGTTGCGGTGCACGGTGAAGCTGAAGTCGGTCTTGCCGTCCTTGCTCAGGTTCTGGATGATGACATCGACTTCGATGTTGGCATCGGCCACGGGGCCGAGGATGCGGTAGGCGATGCCGGGGGTGTCGGGCACGCCGAGCACGGAAATCTTGGCTTCATCGCGGTTGAAGGCGATGCCGGATACGACGGCTTGTTCCATTTTTTCGTCTTCCTCAAAAGTGATCAGCGTGCCGGACTTGGCTTCTTCGTTGATGTCGATGTCCCAGGGCGTGAAACTGGAGAGCACGCGCATGGGCACCTTGTACTTGCCGGCGAATTCGACCGAGCGGATCTGCAGCACCTTGCTGCCCAGGCTGGCCATTTCCAGCATTTCCTCGAAGCTCACCGTGGTCAGGCGGCGGGCGGCGGGCGCCACGCGGGGGTCGGTGGTGTAAACGCCATCGACGTCGGTGTAGATCAGGACTTCGTGGGCCTTCATGGCGGCTGCCACGGCCACGGCGGAGGTGTCGGAGCCGCCACGGCCCAGCGTGGTGATGTGGCCGTGTTCGTCGATGCCCTGGAAGCCGGTGACGATCACCACCTTGCCGGCGGCCAGGTCGCCACGCACGCGCTGGTCGTCGATGGATTCGATGCGCGCCTTGGTGTAGCTGCTGTCGGTGCGGATGGGCACCTGCCAGCCGGCGTAGCTGACGGATTCCATGCCTTCGGCCTGCAGCGCAATGGCCAGCAGCGCCGAAGAGGCCTGCTCGCCCGTGGCGGCCAGCATGTCGAGCTCGCGGTGGTAGGCCTGCGTGGCGCGCTCGGGCGCCAGTTCCTTGGCCAGGGCCAGCAGGCGGTTGGTCTCGCCGCTCATGGCGCTGGGCACCACGACCATTTGGTGGCCTGCGCGTGCCCATTTGGCCACGCGCTTGGCGACGTTGCGGATGCGCTCGGGCGAACCCATCGAGGTGCCGCCGTATTTGTGAACGATCAATGCCATGGGAGAGCTGTGTGACGAATCCGGTGGCTGCGGCGCGGGGTGGACACTGTTTTGGTGGGCGCCGCCAGGCTTCGTGCAGTTGGGGCCAAAACTTAGGGATTGTACCAACGCAGGCCATCGCCATCGCGTACCACCATCCCGCGCCCGGCCTTGAGGTGGATCTGGTGGCCGCGCGTGCGGCAGGCGTCGAGCTGCAACAGCAGCGCCTGCAGTTGTGCAGCGCTGGGGGTGGTGTGGTGCGCCTTGCGCAGCCAATGGCGCAGCACATTGGCCTGGCGCGCTCGACCCAGTTGTTGCAGCGCGGCAATGCGCGGCGGGCAGCCCACCTGGGCCAGGTCCTGCGCCGCCAACTCCTGCAGCAGCTCGCTGGCCTGGGCGGCATGCGCTGCACTGCGGGCAAAGGTATCGCGAAACGCGGGGAAGGCGGCCTCCAGCGCAGGCAGCAGTTGCGCACGGATGCGGTTGCGCGTGTACTGCGGATTCTGGTTGCTGGGGTCTTCCACCCAATCCTGGCCACGCGCGCGCAGCCAGTCGCGCACATGGGCGCCGGGCACTTGCAGCAGCGGACGGTACCAATGCAGCCCCGCCGCCCGCCAATGCGCCGGCATGGAGGCCAGCCCCGCCACCCCGGCACCGCGCGACAAGGCCAGCAGCAGGGTTTCGACCTGGTCATCCGCATGCTGCGCCAATGCTATTGATTTGATAGCTAGCTCCGCAATACCAGCAAGCGCTACAGCCTCAATACACTGGTATCTTGCGATGCGTGCCGCATCCTCGGGGCTCTGCCCCGGTGCCGCGCGCGCATCCACACGCTGCACGACCAGGGGCACACCCAGGCGCTGGCACAGCGTGGTGCATTGCTGCTCGAAGGCATCGGCGGCGTCCTGCAAACCGTGGTGCACATGGATGGCCGCCACCTGGCCCGGCCATCGTGCCGCGCAGGCCAACAGCAAGGCCGTGGAATCGGCCCCGCCGCTGAAGGCGACCGCCAGGGGCAGCACGGGGTCAAACCCCGCCATGGCCTCATCGATCGCCAAGGTCACCGGCGGGCTCCAGAAAATTGCACTGTGCACATGCGCTGATTGTGCGACAGGACGCCCTGCGTGGACGCGCGGTAGCGCGCAGGCTGCGCGGTGCGCCGCGCTTCAGTACCCTGCGCAAGGGGAGAAGATCCGCGTCATGACGCCAGGCGGAAGCTCCCCACCACCTCGGTCAGGCGCACGGACTGGTCCTTGAGGCTTTGCGCCGCTGCGGCGCTTTCCTCGACCAAGGCGGCGTTCTGTTGCGTCATCTGGTCCAGGTGGCCCACGGCCTGTCCGACCTCGGCAATGCTGGTGCTTTGCTCGTTGGTGGAGGCCGCGATCTCGGCCATGATGTCGGACACCCGCTGCACGGCCTGCACCACTTCAGACATGGTGGAGCCCGCATCGTTGACGAGGCGCGAGCCGTTGGAAACCTGCTCCACCGAGGTGCCAATGAGCTGCTTGATCTCCTTGGCCGCCTCGGCGCTGCGCCCTGCCAGCGCACGCACCTCGCTGGCCACCACGGCAAAGCCACGCCCCTGCTCGCCGGCACGTGCGGCTTCCACGGCGGCGTTGAGTGCCAGGATGTTGGTTTGAAAGGCAATGCCGTCGATCACCTGGATGATGTCCTCGATCTTGCGCGAAGCGGCGTTGATCTGATCCATGGTGCGCACCACGTCCCCCACCACCTGGCCTCCGCGCTGCGCCACAGTGGAGGCCTGGGCCACCATCTGGTTGGCCTGGCGCGCGGCATCGGCGTTGTGGCGCACGGTTTCGGTCAACTGCTGCATCGATGCGGTGGTTTCCTCCAGGCTGGAAGCCGTCAGCTCGGTGCGGCTGCTCAGGTCCTGGTTGCCAGTGGCGATCTCTTCGGCGGCCACGCGTACCGAGCCACTGGCATCGCGGATCTGCACCAGCACGCCGGCGAGCTTGCTGGCAAAACTGTTGAAACCCTCGGCAATCTGCGCCAGTTCGTCCTCCCCATGGGCGTCGATGCGGCGCGAAAGGTCGCCCTCGCCCGAACCAATGTCGCGCATGGCATCGCGCACCTGCGTCAGGCGCCGCAGCCGCTGCGCCAGAATGCCTGCCAGCACCGTACCTGCCACCACCAAAGTAGGTGGTGTGAAAGCTGCCCGCCTTTTGCAGCATGTTGAGGTAGCGCGCCGGGTCTGCCTCCTCGAGGACGGCAGCCGAGGACTGGACGATGGCCGCCTTGGCGCGCACCCAGTCGCGCAGGGCCTCGGTGTGGCTCAGGGCCAATGCGCGCGACTGGGCACTGAGCTGGCTGTAGGCCTGGCTGCGCACCGTGAGATAGTTGGCCGTGGCCAGGGCACCCAGACCCGCCAGCAGGCAGACCACACAAATCAGCAAGATTTGACCCCGCAGGGTCTTGAGGATGGCCATGGTGCTCTCCTATGTCCGCCTGCTGAGGCGGCTTTGGAGAAGATATTACATCTGGATGCAATTGGCTGCCCACGGGTTTGCACGCACCCGTGGGCCTGGCGCCACGATGGCGCCCCACCCGCGCGAGATCAGTGGTCGGCCTTGGTGTCGGTAAAGCGCCCGTAGCTCTGCAGGCGCTCGTAGCGGCGGTCGAGCAGGTCCTTCACCTTCAGGTCCGCCACCTGGCGGAAAGCATCGCCCAGGGCACGCTTGAGCAGCGAGGACATTTGCTTGGGGTCGCGGTGGGCACCGCCCACGGGCTCGTTGACGATCTTGTCCACCAAGCCCAGCGCCTTGAGGCGGTGCGCCGTGATGCCCAGGGCCTCGGCCGCCTCCTGGGCCTTGTCGCTGGTCTTCCAGAGGATGGAAGCGCAGCCCTCGGGGCTGATGACCGAATACACCGAATACTGCAGCATCAACACCTGGTCGGCCACGGAGAGCGCCAGCGCGCCGCCCGAGCCACCCTCGCCGATGATGGTGGTGATGATGGGCACTTCGAGTTGCGCCATCTCGTAGATGTTGCGGCCGATGGCTTCGGACTGGCCGCGCTCCTCGGCGTCGATGCCGGGGAAGGCGCCGGGCGTATCGACAAAGGTGAACACGGGCAGCTTGAACTTCTCGGCCGTCTTCATCAGGCGCAGGGCCTTGCGGTAGCCCTCGGGCCGCGTCATGCCGAAATTGCGCGCAGCACGCTCCTTGGTGTCGCGTCCCTTCTGGTGGCCCAGCACCATGCATGCGTGGCCGTTGAAGCGCGCCAGGCCGCCGACGATGGACAGGTCGTCAGCAAAGTGCCGGTCGCCGTGCAGCTCCACGAAGTCGGTGAACAGGTCACGCAGATAGTCCAGCGTGTAGGGCCGCTCGGCGTGGCGGGCTATTTTTGTGATCTGCCAGGGCGAGAGGCTGGAGTAGATGTCCTTGGTGAGCTGCTGACTCTTCTTGCTGAGCTGCTCGATCTCGTCGGAAATATCGACCGCGCTTTCCGTCTGCACATAGCGCAGTTCTTCGATCTTGGTTTCGAGTTCGGCAATCGGGGACTCGAAGTCCAGGAAGGTTTTTTTCGCCAAGATGGTTCTCCTCTTGTCTTTCAGATGTCCATTGCGCATCGCACGCCCAGCGACGCACGAAACAGGCGCGCTCCAGACCAGAGCCGCCGTGCAAGGGCCGCCCCGCCGCACTGGCGGCGTCCCCCTGCCCGCAGCGCACAGCGCTGCGAGAGCGGGGGGAAGGCGCAAAGCGCCTCAGGGGAGTGCCACTCCATATCTTCAATACGTCACCGGCAGCGGGTCCAGCGAGCGCCAAATATACCAAGTGGCCACGCTGCACCAGGGCTGCCAGGCCTGGGCCACCTCGCGGGCGTCGCTGCGGCTGACCGGGTCGCCGGAAAAATAGTTCTGGCTGATGCCGTTGATCAGCCCCACGTCGTCGAGCGGCAGCACGTTGGGCCGCAGCAGGTGGAAGATGAGGAACATCTCGGCCGTCCAGCGGCCGATGCCCCGGATCGCCACCAGCTCGGCGATGATGGCCTCGTCGTCCATGCCGTGCCAGCCGTCCACATGCAGCTTGCCCGCGTCGAAATGCAGGGCCAGGTCCACCAGGTACTCGACCTTGCGTGCCGACAGGCCCGCCGCCCGCATGTCGTCGATCTTGAGCTTGAGCACGGCCGCCGGCGTCATGGCGCGCGGCAGCGCGGCGAAGCGCTCCCACACCGTCTGCGCGGCCTTGACCGAGATCTGCTGGCCCACGATGCTGCGCGCCAGCGTGACGAAGGCATCGCCGCGCGATTCCAGCACGGCGTCACCGTGCTGCGGAATCAGGCGCTTCATCACCCGGTCCTTCTTCATCAGGTGCTTGCACGCCTCGGCCCAATAGCCGGGCGATGCCGGGCCGGACGCCTCAATTGCTATCTTTTTAGTAGCTGGCACCGCTTACCCCATATGCCTTGGAAGCCAATTTCTTCTGAAAAAACATCACGCCACAGCTTCCCAGGTGGTGCCTGTGGGTGAGTCCTTGAGCACGATGCCCTGCTCCAGCAGCTCCTTGCGGATGCGGTCGGCCTCGGCAAAGTTCTTGGCTGCTCGTGCGCTATTGCGAGCTTCAATGAACTCTTGAATCTTCTCGGGTTGCAAGACAACGCTTTCTTGAGCAAATGCCTTCACACCAACCACCTCGCGTGCGTCCACAAACACGCGATGCCGACGCTGCAAAAAGGCCTGCGGATCACCCTGCAAAAGGCCCAGGCAACCGCCCAGCGCCTTGAGCAGGCCAGCGGCCTGCGCCGACTTGCTGCGATTGACTTCACCCGCCAGCTCGAACAGCACGGCCACGGCCTCGGGCGTGCCGAAGTCTTCGTCCATGGCGGCCTTGAAGCGCGCGGCATGGGGCTGCGTCCAGTCGATGGTCACCTCTTCGGGCGCCACCAGCGACAGCGCGGTGTACAGGCGCTTGAGTGCGGCGCGGGCGTCGTCCAGGTGCATGTCGCTGTAGTTCAGCGGGCTGCGGTAGTGGCTGCGCACGACGAAGAAGCGCACTGTCTCGGCGTCGTACTCCTTGAGCACATCGCGGATGGTGAAGAAGTTGCCCAGGCTCTTGGACATCTTCTCGTTGTCCACGTTGATGAAGCCGTTGTGCATCCAGAAGCGCGCCAGCGGCTGGCCGTGGGCGCCCTCGCTCTGGGCGATCTCGTTCTCGTGGTGCGGAAACTGCAGGTCGGCGCCGCCGCCGTGGATGTCGAAGCTCTGCCCCAGCAGCTCGCAGCCCATGGCCGAGCATTCAATGTGCCAGCCCGGCCGACCCTCGCCCCAGCGGCTGGGCCATTTCACCTCGGCGGGCTCGGTGGGCTTGGCGCTCTTCCAGAGCACGAAGTCGAGCGGGTCGTCCTTGCCCTCCTGCACGGCCACGCGCTCGCCAGCCTGCAACTCGTCGAGCGACTTGCCAGAAAGCTTGCCGTAGCCGGGGAACTTGCGCACGGCGTAGTTCACGTCGCCATTGCCCGCCTGGTAGGCCAGGCCCTTGCCTTCGAGCTGGCCGATCAGCGACAGCATCTGCGGCACGTAGTCGGTGGCACGGGGTTCATGGTCGGGGCGCTGGATACCCAGGGCGTCGGCGTCCTCGCGCAACGCCGCGATCATGCGATCGGTCAGGCTGCGGATGGTCTCGCCGTTCTGCACGGCGCGCTGGATGATCTTGTCGTCGATGTCGGTGATATTGCGCACGTAGGTCACGCGCAGGCCGCTGGCGCGCAGCCAGCGCTGCACCACGTCGAAGGCCACCATCGAGCGCGCATGGCCCAGATGGCACAGGTCGTACACGGTCATGCCGCACACATACATGCGCACATGGCCGGGTTCGAGCGGGGAAAAATCCTCCAATGCACGCGACAGCGTGTTGTAGATACGCAAGCTCATGGAATGGTGTTCAGGAAATGAAGGGGGGGGGTGGTTGCCGCGCCGAAAACGCAGTCGGGCACGACGGGTTCGCAGCGCCGCCAACCGCTGTGACAGGGCCGGGCGCCATGGGTATAATCACCAGTGGCAACAGGATTCGTGCATGAGACCCCCTCAGCTACAATCCGCCGAAGTATAAGCCCGGCCCGGGTTCGGGCGCTTTCATCCCCCTGAACAGCACCCATGACGCACGTTCGCCGCACTCTCCCCCGATTCCTGCGCCTGCTGGCCCTGGCAACCCTGGTGGGAACCGGCCTGGCCCACGCCAACGACTACAACGAAATCACCCAGTTGCTCAAGGCCGGCAAGCCCGCCGACGCCCTGGCCAAGGCCGACCAGCGCCTGGCTGAAACCCCGCGCGACCCTCAGCTGCGCTTTCTGCGCGGCGTGGCCCAGGCCGATGCGGGCAAGCACAACGAAGCCATCGTCACCTTCACCAAGCTGACCGAGGAATACCCCGAGCTGCCCGAGCCCTACAACAACCTGGCCGTGCTGTACGCAGGCCAGAACCAGCTCGACAAGTCCCGCGCCGCACTGGAAATGGCCATCCGCACCAACCCCAGCTACGCCACCGCGCACGAAAACCTGGGCGACATCTACGCCAAGCTCGCCAGCCAGGCCTATAGCAAAGCGCTGCAGCTCGACGCCAACACAGCCAACTCGGTCAAGCCCAAGCTGGCCATGATCCGCAGCCTGTTCAGCGCCGACGCAGGCCGTGGCGCACGCCCCGGCGCTGCCACTCCCGCAGCGCCCACGGCCGCACCGGCCCAGCCCGCCAAACCCAGCACCACCGTGGCCGCAGCCCCTGCCCCCACCCCAGCACCCGCCCCGCAGGCCAGCGCTGCCCCTGCGGCGCCAGTGCCAGCGGCAACGGCCAGCCCGGCACCTGCGGCTGCGCCCACACCGGCACCCGCGCCAGCCAGTACCAAAGTGGCCGACGATGACACCGCCGAGCGTGAGGTGAAGGCGGCCGTCGAAGCCTGGGCTGCCGCCTGGTCCGCCAAGGACATGAAGGCCTACCTGGGCGCCTATGGCAAGGACTTCAGCCCACCCGGCCGCCAAAGCCGCTCCGCCTGGGAGAAAGAGCGCGAATCGCGCATCGTGGGCAAGTCGCGCATCAGCGTGAAGCTCTCCAACCTGCAGGTCAGCGTGCAAGGCGACAAGGCCACCGTGCGCTTCCAGCAGGCCTACAGCGCCGATGCGCTGAACGTGTCCAGCCGCAAGACACTGGATCTGGTGCAACAGCAGGGCCGCTGGACCATCGTGCGCGAGTCCACCGGCGGCTGATGCAGCGTTTTTCGTCCCTAGTGTAGTGTTTCACTCTGATTGGTACTTTCAGCCAGTGGCCAAGGGGTCAGCTGCTAGGCGCAGGGGCGCAGGCATAACGGGTTACGTCAAGCCACTGCAACAACGCAGATGGCCCCTTGGCCACTGGCCCGAAGGGAGCCCCGAAAAAGCCGCCCAGCGTCGTTGCAGCGCTTGGCAAGGGCACCACCATTGCCTGCGCGCTGCGCCTAGCCGGGCAGCTTTTTCGAGGCTCTGAAAGTGCCAATCAGAGTGAAACACTACACTAATGTGCCGCCCACCGGCGGCATGGTCTTCTTGCTGAGTCTGCGCATGGGGTCTCTGGTGTCTTTGCGCGGCGCACTGGCTGCGCTGCTGTGCCTGCTGCTGGTGCAGCTGTGCGGCCATGCGCAGGCCAAGAACCTGGGCTCCACGCCCAAGCTGCGCGCCAGCGCAGCCCAGGGGGCACCGGCCAAGTCGGCTTCCCGTGGCACACAGGCCGCACGCAAGCCCCAGGCCACACGCACCAAAAAAGCCCGGCCTGCACCGCCCGCCCCCGCGCCCCTGCGCGACGGCCAGGCCGAAGAGCGCTTGCTGCAGGTGCTGGAACTCACGCGCCAGGGGCAAACGCGCGATGCGCTGACCCAGGCCGAGCGCCTGGTGCGCGACTACCCCAACTTCCAACTCGCCCAGCTCGCCCTGGGTGACTTGCTGGCCGCCCGCGCCCGCCCCCTGCAGCAGCCGGGCGATGTGCCCAGCGCGCTGCATGCCGAGGCACGCACCACGCTGCAGGAGCTGCGCACCGAACTCCAGCGCCGCGTGGAAGCCCGCGGCGCCCGCCCTGGGCAGCAGAAAGTGCCCTCGCAGTTCCTTGAACTGGCGCCGCGCTACCGCCACGCCATCGCAGTGGATGCCTCGCGCTCGCGCCTGTACCTGTTCGAGAACACCCCCCAGGGCCTGCGCCTGGTGGCCGACTACTACGCCTCGGTGGGCAAGCTGGGCATCGAAAAGTCGGTGGAAGGCGACCAGCGCACCCCGCTGGGCGTGTACTTCATCACCAGCCGCCTGGACCCGGCCACGCTGCGCGACTTTTATGGCGCCGGTGCCCTGCCATTGAACTACCCCAACCCGCTGGACCAACTGCGCGGCAAAACCGGCAGCGGCATCTGGCTGCACGGCACGCCGCCCGACCAGTTTGCCCGCGCACCGCAGGCCACCGACGGCTGCGTCGCCCTGGCCAACCCCGACCTGGAACGCCTGCTGCGCACCGTGGAGCCGCGCACCACGCCCGTCGTCATCGCGCGCCAGCTCGACTGGGTGGCGCCGCAGAGCGTGCAGGCCGAGCACAAGGCCTTCGAGGCGGTGCTGGACGGCTGGCGCAATGCCAAGACGGCGGGCGACATGCAGCGCCTGATGGCGTTCTACGCCCCCGACTTCCAGGGCCAGCGCAAGACCACCCTGGCCCAATGGGCCACCGCGCTGCACGCCGAAACCCAGGCTTTGGGCGGGCGCGAAATCGAACTCAAGGACAAGGCCATCCTGCGCTGGACCGACAGCATGGACACCATGGTGGTCACGTTCGGTGAAGTGGCCTCCGGGTCGCGCACCGGCCCCGTCAAACGCCAGTTCTGGGCCCGCAGGGGCAAGCATTGGCAGATCATTTACGAAGGAGTGATTGGATGATTTCCAGAAGAAATTCCGCTCTGGCGCTTGCCAGCATTGCCGCAGCAGCTACTATTTTTGTAGCACCTGTACACGCCCAGAACGCCCCGCGCGTCAAGCTCGCCACCAGCTTGGGCGACATCGTGGTCGAACTCAACCCCGCCAAGGCCCCCAAGACGGTGGAGAACTTCCTGAAGTACGTGGCCGACAAGCACTACGACGGCACCATCTTCCACCGCGTGATCGACGGCTTCATGGTCCAGGGCGGCGGTTTTACGGCCGACATGGTGCAAAAGCCCATGCGCCCGCCCATCCCGCTCGAAGCCGCCAACGGCCTGAAGAACGACACCTACACCATCGCCATGGCGCGCACCAACGTGCCCGACTCCGCCACGGCGCAGTTCTTCATCAATGTGAAGGACAATGCCATGCTCAACGCGCCCCAGCCGGACGGACACGGCTACGCCGTGTTCGGCAAGGTGGTCTCGGGCACCGAGGTCGTGGACAAGATCAAGGGCGTACCCACCGGCAACAAGGGCCCGTTCCAGAACGTGCCCACCACCCCCGTCGTCATCACCTCGGCCACGCTGGTCAAGTAACTGAACCCCAAGGAAACCGCCATGAGCAACCCGCAAGTCGAACTGCACGTCACCATCAACGTCGCTGACACCGCCACCCCCGGCGTCATCACCCTGGAACTGGACAACGCCAAGGCCCCCCAGTCCACGGCCAACTTCCTGAACTACGTGAACAAGGGCCATTACGACGGCACCATCTTCCACCGCGTGATCAAGGGCTTCATGAT
>Ga0208826_1002208_pt1 | contig 14795 bp, 16 predicted proteins | sample AD_UKC115_MetaG_FD_184451 | JGI IMG/M metagenome (GOLD analysis project Ga0208826, IMG submission 184451) | Active sludge microbial communities of municipal wastewater-treating anaerobic digesters from Hong Kong - AD_UKC115_MetaG (SPAdes)... | ecosystem: Engineered > Bioreactor > Anaerobic >...
TTCTGAATGTGGCCTTTCAAACATTGATACCTACATTCAAAGTGGCAATGTTGTGTATCAATTTAAAAGCACAGACACCAAAAAATTGGATTCTATAATTAGGGACAAAATAGCACAAGAATTTAGTATTGAAGTCCCTGTAATAACACAGACAATTGACGAATTCAGACTAATAGTCAAAAACAATCCATTTGCAAAAAACAAAACGAAAGACGCTTCATTTTTTCACATAACATTTTTATCAGACAAACCTCAAAAGGAAAATTTAGACAAAATTACGAGCATACGTTATCAGCCTGATGAGTTTGCTATAATTGACAAGGCAGTTTACCTTTATTGCCCAAATGGATACGGCAACACGAAGCTTTCAAATAAGTTTTTAGAAACCAAACTAAAAGTAGCAGCAACAACCCGAAATTGGAAAACAGCAAATGAACTCATAACAATAGGAGACAGAATAAATAAAAAATGATGAACAAGAATTTAATCATAACAAAAGAAAGAAGTATTATAGCTAATACTAAAAAAGTTTGGGACGTTTTAACAGAAACCACAACTGATTGGAATGGTGTTACTATAGAAACAACAAGCGAATGGAAACCTAATTGTGAAATCATTTTCACTTTTGTTTGGGAAGGGAAACAATACGCTGACAAAGGAGTAATTATTGACTTTGAACCAGGAAAGATATTTTCACATACATATTGGAGTGCATTTTCTGGATTGCCGGACGAGAAAGAAAATTATTCAAGAGTTCAATACGAATTAACAACAACCGAAAAAGGGACAAACTTAAAATTAACTCATTCAAATTTTGCGACAGAAAGTATGTATGAACATTCAAACAAAAATTGGGAAGACACATTGGATAAAATAAAGGAAAAGTGCGAAAGAAAAGTAAATTTATAGGGTACATTTTTGAAAATGTCCATTTAATACAATTTTTCACTTTTCTCAAGTTTTATTATTGTAATTAAAAAGAAATATGAAACAGTTCTTTTTATTCGCATCTATAGAACTGGTAAGTGGACTGCTATTAACTAACGTCTATAATTCTATGATTGGCGTAACATCATGGGGAACAGGTATTCCTAAATCTATTGAAACATCAAGATGATATTTTAAAGCAGTAAACCACGGAAACTTTTTCAGAGTATTCTCCCCAATCTATCAGATATTAGAGGTGTTGGCGTTGATTTTTTTTTGGAAAGTTTCTAAAACCATCCCTTTACATTTATGCGGAATAGGATTGTTTCTATTTTTCAACGTCTTGGTTTTTCAGTAGCAGATGTTCCGTAGATAGAAGACGACTGACATAATTTCACCGCATTGAATATTTCAGAAAACCATACTGCCCGTGTTATGCAGAGTACTTTTATTATAAATCAAAATCCTGACTGGTTATTAAAAATTCATACCAGTAATGTGCAGATTCGTGAAATGGAAAAAGGGAAGTTACCTATCCGTATCATTTGCACGGGACGTGTATATCGGAATGAAACAATAAGTGCCAGATCTCATTGTTTCATTCACCAGGCGGAAGGTTTATACATTGACGAAAATGCAAGTTTTGCAGATTTGAAACAGAGGCTTTATTTTTTTGCACAGGAAATGTATGGCAAAGATATAAAGCCGAGGTTTCGCCCTTCTTATTTTCCATTTACGGAACTCAATGTCGAAATGGATATCACTTGTTTTATTTGCGGAGTTAAAGTTTACAGGATGTGCCAACAAACCGGCTGGGTAGAAGTTTTAGGTTGTGGTAAGGTGCATCCAAAAGTTTTAGAAAACTGCAGTATAGATTCTAATAAATACACCAGCTTTGCATTTGGAATGGGCATTGAACGTCCTGCAATGTTGCTCAACGGCGTCAATGATATTCGATTATTCAGCGAGAATGATTTCCGGTTTCTGAAACAGTTTGCTGCTATGACTTAGGAGATTGATTTTTTGCCATAGTTTATGATACACGAACCAAGACAAAGCGATGAAGTCTGTTTTCAAAACCGGAAGTTTTGAAGAACATGAAATAAAACCTATTTTACTCCTTTCTCAGGATCCCATGCACCCTGCAATTTTCGAACAAAGATCATTTGACCGATATGATAAGCATTATGTGTATTGATATGTGCAATGGCATCAGCCATTTTCTGCAATGCAGTATCATCTGCCTGCTCCACCACTTTTTCGATTGCTGTCAGCACACTATCTAATCTTTGCACTGTCTCTTTCCAATTTGTTGCGTCAAAGCTGTTGAAGGTTTCATCATTGTTGCCATTAAAAGCCGGCGGTTTCATTCCTTTGAATTGATATAGCTGCTGGAGATTCCAGAAGATAAGATGATTGGCTAACTGACCAACAGAATGATTGCCACTTCCATCGGTCCATTTTGCCTGTTCTGGGGTTAATCCATCCACCGCAACATTTACAGGAACAAACCATTCCTTCACATCATGAGTGGAATGTAATTGCGACAGCAAAATACTTTTCAGTGTGGGAGTTTTTGTATTCTGAGCATAAGCACAAATACTATTTATCAGCAAAATGGCAAAGAGTATTTTTTTCATAATAGAATATTTTATGAAATAAAATTATCGAATTGATTAAAGTTGACTGATTATAATGGGTAGCTGGTAAAAAAAACAGTATGGAAGGCTTAGATGTACTGCAATTCTGGTCTATTGTTGATACGAACGATGAGGTAGTATTGCTTTAGCTTCTTAATCATATAATCCTTCGCAATGACTTTAAGACAACATGAACTGTGTAAAAATCCAAATAAAAAAAACTTTTTTACATTTTTGCTGAACAGTAGTTTGGTAGATAAAGCTGTTGTTTTTTACCACTGCAAATACCTGTTTTAGCTATTTATTCATTACGTCAACGTAAATAAATTTTCCCTACTGGTTGTTGTCCAAACCGATCGGCATCAACTCATCCAAAACAGAAAGCTACACCCAGTGAAGCTAAAAAAGAGGCTATCTTTTCTGGCTGTCTTTTTCATTTAGGCCAGGAAGAATAAGATCATTGGAGCATATAAGATGTATTGACGCAACAGTTATTTTTATAAAATAAACTTCGTAAAAAGATCATTAAACAAGGATACTCAAAGCCTAAATTTTTATTGGAAAAAATACAAAAAGGGTTTAGGTTCGCAAATATAAATGTTAAGTGCAACCCTATTAGAACACCCTACATAATTAAAACTATCTTGACAATCCAACAAACATATCAAATCTTTCAAAGCAAGCAGAAACGGAATTTCATTATTACGGTTTGTATTGTGCTGTTCATTTTTGCTAACGTAATCTTGGATTTCGCATATACATTGGTTCAAAATTCTTCATTTTACATTTCGGAATCATTATTATTTAGTTCTTATTGGCTTTTATTTTTTCCTTTACTGACACTCGTTTTAAAGACAAAAAAAGAAAGGTTAGAGATAAAATTACTATCTATAAGCTTGGCGATTGTATTTCACTTATTCTTATATCCTGCATTGGTTTGGATTATCTCAAAAATAATCTACAACCACACTTTTGACTATTGGCAGACTTTCAACTTCGGACTATCGGCTTATTTTATAAAGACCGTCATCATTTACGGATTTTCGTTTGTGGTTTTTACATTACTAAGCAGAAGAGTCCAATCATCACAAATAGAAAAGGAAGTTGAAGAAGAAACTGAAAAACAAAATTTTATAAGCTCTATTTTGGTTACAGACCACAATAACAAAAAGTTACTATTACAAATTAAGGATACCTTTTATTTTTCGGCTAACTCGCCCTACATCAGCATTTATCATTCCTCAAAAAAGTATCTGCTTACCGAAACCTTGAAATCTTTGGAAAAGCAATTAGACGACAATCAGTTTGTACGTATTCATAAATCCTATATTGTAAATATTCATAAAATTTCATCTATACAATCCCGACAAAATGGCGATTATGATATTACACTTTCCGATAACACCATTTTGAGAGTAAGTCGCAGTTATGCAAAAAACTTCAAATCAAAATTTCATCAACTTACCACAAAATAAACTCGTCTTACTATATTTTATTTGAAACGCAATGCTTTAGGATTCAATCTTTGCAAAAAAAGCTTGAAGTATGAAAATTTTATCAGCATTAGTCTTATCCTCATTTTTGATAAGTTGCAATGGACAAAATCAAAACAATACAACTTTATCTAAAACAGAAAATTCAACAGAAAGAGTTGGCGGAGAATGTGAAGAAGGCTATTGCGAATTAATGTATTTGGGAATACCCGAAGAAATCAATTCGGTGGATACAAGTGCAGGTTGGCATGAAAAAGGGCAAAAACTGATAGTAACAGGAACTGTATTTCAATTAGACGGCAAAACACCTGCACCAAATGTTATTATCTACTATCACCATACTGATAATAACGGATATTATTCGCTACGAAACGACAAACCCGAAAACCAGACACGGCACGGACATATTCGTGGTTGGATGAAAACCGACAAAGACGGGAAATACACGCTTTATACTATTCGCCCAGCACCCTACCCCGATGGTAGTCAGCCCGCACATATTCACTGGCTTATAAAAGAACCCGATGTGAAAAATGAATATTGGACAGATGATCTGATGTTTGATGACGACAAGTTGCTATTGCCTTATATTAAAAAACACAAACCCGGAAATTGGGGTGGAAACGGTATTGTAATAGTGTTATTAAAAGACAGCATTCAAATTGCTGAAAAAAACTTCATATTAGGATTGAATATTCCAAATTATCCTAAAAAAACTGATAATGAAGTGCAATCAGGCTTAAACCTTGGCGAGGGACAACCATCATTTGACCCATTTCACGCTTATGGACCCGACAAAGGCTCTACTGCCTGTCCTGTTTGCAAATATGGACGTTATCACGGCATACTTTATTTTGTAGGTAATAATCCAAATTGGAGAGAGATAAAAAGTTGGTTGCATTTTTTAGAACAGGAAAGCATAACAAGACAAAAATACCTAAAAGTTTATTTTGTTTACGGCAACGAGAAATCATTCAATAAAGAAAATAGAAAAAAAGAATTGGAACAATTAGGTGATGAACTCAAATTAAAAAATATTGCGTTAACTTTTGTTCCCTCATTTTCTGACACAAAGTCAAATGTTAATTTGTGTAAAATTAATCCAGACATTGAAAATACTTTTATCATATACAGGCGGGGAAACATCGTAGACAAATACATTGACTTCAAACCGACAAGTAAAAACTTTAAACTTATATCCGATATTCTTGACAAAACAAAAGGGGAATATTTTGACTTACCTGAACCTAAATACGAATGATAAAAGGGTATGCACCTAACTGGGTATTTGCAATAGTGCGGCTTGACGTTAAATACTCAACTTTGGTAATTCTATATAACTCCCTTTCCCGCAATGTCTCCTTTTAGAGCTTATGTAGCTTGGCTAAGGGACATTGCGGTGTTAGTAGTACAAAGCCCAATCTCTTTTCATGATTTTATTCATGCCTGTTCGAAAAAGAATACAGAACAGAAAAGTTTATTCAACAAAAATCAGATTATACACACTGGAATCCAAGTAAAGGAAACAAGTTGGTTGAACTGCCTGAACAATTTGAGCATAGTTCTGCAAAGTTTTATCTTGCAAGTGAATAAGGTATATATACGGTTACTAATTTTATGGAACTGCAGGATATTGATTGAACAAAGGGAATGGTGGAAAAGAACCGCAATGTCCCTTAGCCTGGTTGCAAAAAAGCTATGCTAGGAGACATTGCGGAGAAGAAAAGAAAATCCAGAAAACAAAGCATTCTTTTTCCCCAAGGCCTTGATGAAATCATTGAAGAAAATAATGATGTGAGATTTATTGACCTCTTTGCTGAAAGCATTGATATCCCTTCGTTTTCATTTAACATGAAAGAATCAAAAGAAGAACGTACAGCTTATCATCCCAAAGATTTGCTAAAGCATTTTATTTATGGATACCTCAATAGTATCCGCTCATCAAGAGCCCTGGAAAAGCAATGCCATATCAACCTGGAAGTTCACTGGTTATTAAAAGAACTTGCGCCGGACAAAAACACTATTGCCAACTTCCGTCGTGATAATGAAAAAGCCATTCGCAAAGTGTTTCAATATACGGTGCACATAGCCAAACACTTTGAGCTGATAGGTGGTAAACTGATCGCCGGCGGCAGCACCAAACCCTGGGCACAAAACTCATAGAAGAATAATTTAAATGAAAAGAAAATCATTGTTCTGATAAATGGCAAAGACCTTGCTGAAAAATATGGTGCATTTGGTTTCCTGATGATTATTCTTTTTGACAAAGAAGGCAAAGTATTATACTCTGGGGGCGTTGACCAATCCAAAATTGAAAGATTGCTTGAAAAGGCTTTATAATTTTTTGCATAATTTAATTATTGAAGACGAAACACGAACCGCAACAAAAGGCTTAGCAATTATTTTGAACTTCTTTCAAAAAAGTTACTTTTGATAAATTCGTCAAAACTTTCTAAAATATTTTTATAATTGCTGCAACATCTCATTTAGTATGATTTCTGAATCAGCAGCTATTTTAAGTGATTTAAATAATAGATTTTCAAGAACATCGAATTTTTTTGTAACTATAGCTTCTTCTATTTTAATGAGTTCCTCTTTTAAGCTATTAATTCCCATAAAATCAGCCTGAGGTTTTAAGGAGTGTGCATTGATACGAAGCTGCTCCCAGTCTTTATCTGCAAGGTTACGTTTCATTTCCTCAAAGTTCTTTTGCGCCACATCAAGGTATAAGGAAATGTAACGCTTCATTTTTTCAGGGTCATCTTTTGTGAAATTTCTTAAAAATGTCAGGTTTGTCATTTATACATTGGCTTTAATCAGTTCAAAGATTTCTTTAAAGGCATCCTGGCTTTTAATCACATAATGCACAGCCCCGTGCATGATTGTTTGTACTGCTGTTCCGTAACTTTCCTGGCTGGATAACATGATGACGGGCAGTGCTTTATTTCTCTTTTTTATTTCCTTCAGAATATCAATGCCATTGGCCGCATCTTTTTCCATTGAGTTCAGATAAAAATCCAGGACTACAGCATCAGGCTGTACATCCAAACTCTGTAAACAGGCTTCACCGGTTGCAAAAGATTTTATGTGAAAACCGGCATGTTGTTCCAGTAAATAATCCGTTAGCATTTCAGATAGTAATGGCTCATCATCTACAATAAAGATGACTGGGTTGTATTTTTTCATGACTTTGTATTTTTTAAGGTATAAATTTTTTGAATCAATTCGCCGGTATCAAAAGGCTTCCCGATAAAATCATTCATGCCTGCCTGCTGGCACAATTCTAACTCTTCTTTAAGCACATTGGCTGTCATAGCAATTATTGGAGTGTTGGCTTTGACGTTATCTAAAGCTCTTATTTTGCTGGTTGCTGCATAACCATTCATAACAGGCATTTGCACATCCATCAAGATTACATCAAAATCAGTCAATTTTAATTTTTCAACAGCAATGGCGCCATTTTCGGCCACTTCGACTTTAATGTCTTCAATGGCATCTTCTAACTCTTCCTGCGCCACTACCGCATTGAATTGATTATCTTCCACCAGCAGGATGCGGATTCCTTTGAGACTGCCAGCTACATTCACATTTACCTCTTTGACCGCGGAGTTTTTTGTAGCGTCATTGACTGGATCATAAGGGATGATAAAATGAAACTGACTGCCTTTACCTTTTTCACTTTCTACCCATATTTTCCCATTATGCAATTCTATCAGTTTTTTAGAAATGCTTAAACCTAAACCGGTACCGCCAAATTTTCGACTGGTATCGCTATAAGCCTGCTCAAATGATTCAAAAATTTTATCCTTTCTGTCTTCATCTATACCGATACCCGTATCTGAAACGATAAAGTGCAGGTTTAATTTGGCTCCTGTACTTTCTGATAGAATGGTAGTAGCAACCATTCCTTTTTCTGTGAACTTGATCGCATTGCCGATCAGGTTAATGAGGATCTGCCGCAATCGGTTGGCATCCCCCTTTACCGTGAGTTCTTTTACCGGAAAATCTATTTTAAGCTCGAGGCCTTTTTCTTCGGCTTTGAACTGCATGATGTTGTGTACACTATTCACCAATTCATTTACAGAAAATGGTTCATGTTCCAATTCTATTTTTCCCGCTTCAATTTTAGAAAGGTCGAGAATGTCGTTAATGATTATTAATAGCGAATCAGAAGATTGTTTAATGCCTTCCAGATATTCCTTTTGATCTTCTTTGGGATTGCGTCTTATTAAAATATCGGTCATACCCTTGATGGCATTCATAGGTGTACGTATCTCATGGCTCATATTGGCAAGAAACTGTTGTTTGGCTTTTTCACTGGCTTCGGCTTTTACTTTTTCAGCTTCTATGATCTCATTCTTTTGCTGCAATAATTTTTGGGTTCTTCTGGTATATCTAAGTTTGGCATATAAACCCAGGGCAAGCAACAAACCTGAAATACCCAATATGATAATCCAGTTCCTGGTAGACTTTTGTCTATTGAGTTGGACTTGAAAATCGAGTTGAGATTTTAACTGTTGCTGCGTAAATTGATTTTCCAGCTCTAAACGGGTTGCTTCACTACTATTTCGCCATACAGCTAATGTATCTTCAGTCTGCACATGTAATTTATAATTCTTCAGTGCATTATTGTAATCTCCAATGCCTTCATAGGCTTTGGAAAGTAATTCATAGTTATCTGAAACACCCTTATTGTACTTTTGTTTTTCCACTTTTACAGCGTTGATCGTTTTAATAACACTATCATATTTTTTCAGCCCCAGGTAAGCTCTTGCTTTTTCTGTAAAAAAAATGGGATCCCGCTTATGTTGTTTACCTTCTCCATTAAAATATGTTTCTACTTCATTCAATTCATCCAGTGCCCCGACATAGTCTTTTGATAAATTCTTAACACCTGCATTGTATGTTTTAGCCACATAATAACAAGGCTCACAGTGTTTAACGTTTTTCATAACGTACAACGCAGAATCTATAAAGCGCTGGGCTTGAACTTCATCTTTTAATCTTATCATTAAATTGGACTTACTCAGATAGGAGCTTCCCAAATCCAATGTATCTTTTAGCGCATGAGCAACCTCAAGGCTTATATCCAGGTATTTTTCTGCTTCTTTATAATTACCTAATTGTGTATGAATACCACCAAGTATTTCGGCGGTTTTTGCATAAGAAATGTCTATTAAATGTAATTCTTCCGATATACGCAAGCTTTCCAGGAGGTAGTTTATTGCTTTTGGATATTTTTGTGTAAACCCAAACCATTCGCCTAAAGAAAAAGTGATTTCCCGAAGTATTGTTAGATCGGCAGGAGTATTTGAAAGCGTATTTTTTTCTTTATTGAATTCCTTTAGTACATCTTCTTCTTTCACATCTTCATCACAGTTATTATAATATAAAGCAAAGTATGCATCAAGAACAAATAGCTTTTTAGAAGCATTTGCCACTTTTGCTGTTTCTATTACCTTTTTTGCAGTAATACAGATACTATCTTTATTACCATAATAAGATTCTAAGTCCCACCTATATAATAATGGCAGGTATCCCTTTTTGTTGTTTTTTATAGCCAGTTCTATGGCTTCTTTCATATCCTTATTCCATTTCTCCCACCAGGTGGATTCCTGCCCAGGCACGGAGTCGGTATCTATTCGCTTCCAGAATGCATCCAATCTCACCGTTTCAGGTTTCGATTTATCTTTCCATATTGCAAATAGCTCAGCATCCGTTTTAGTTTGCCCAAATACTATGGAGGGAAAAAATACTGCGGCAGTTAAAAGCAACAAAAAAGGGAATACAAATTTGATCGGACGCATCTAAGGTTAATTACGGTTGAATAAAGCTATGATATAAATTTTGCAAGAGCTACTTTTGAATTATCAATAGGTATTTGGAATTATCAGACGGTTTCAAATACTACTGTATATTTACTTCAAGTGTTATTTTTCATGAGACCAATAAAAGCTTTAATAGTTGAAGACAATGCCTTTATGGCAACGGTTTTGTGCGATCTGCTTAAAAAACGTAAAAGTGAGATTGTTGTTTTAGATATTGCTAAAACCGGTAGCCAGGCATTAAAGATGATCGCTTCCTCAAAGCCAAATGTTGTTTTCCTGGACATTGAATTACCCGACATGACAGGTTTTGAATTGCTGCAACAGTTGAAGTGCATCAATTTCCAAACTATATTTACCACTTCTCATAGCCACTATGCCATTAAGGCTTTTAGGTTTAATGCCTTAGATTATTTGGTTAAACCGATCAATGAAAGTGAACTGGAAGAAGCAATAAAGCGTGTATTTAGATCTGCGAATAATAATATCGGGGTTAAGAATGCCCTGTTTAATTTTGAAGCGCAATCTCCCAAAGATCAAAAACTGGTATTGCCCCAGCAAAATGGCACTTTAAGAATACCATTAAAACAAATTAGTCATATTGAAAGCGAACGTAATTACAGTTATATTCAGCTATCAAATGGAAAGAGGGAGTTGTCCTCGAAAACCCTGGCATACTTTGATGACATACTTATAGATAAAGGTTTTTACAGATGCCATCGTTCATATTTGGTTAACAAATTCCATATTCAAGCATTAACAGATGGCAATTTTGTTTTGAAAAACGGGGTTGAAATACCAATTTCAAGACGAAAGGGAACCGAAGCTAAATCGTGGTTTTTTGACTCGGATTAAAATGATTTACAAATAATATTTTTGGAGCACTGCTAAATATTCAAGTAAGACTTTAGCCTGTATATCCAATAAGAACAAAACGTATATATAACTCCCTCAAAAGTATTTGCAAAAGCAGGACGTTATGAATTTAACTTTAGCAATAACGATGAACTTTTATATCTTTAACCAAGCATCGGTTGTCGGCTGGCGTTTTTCAAAATCCGACACATCGCCAATACTTCAATGTTGGGCGCAATGAATATTTAAATTTTTCAATTGAACAGCATAGAAAGCCAATTACAAAAACTTGGATTAGCATTACCAGAAGCCAAGCCTCCTGTCGGTAATTATTTGGGTAGTAAGCGGATTGGGGAATTATTATTTGCCTCTGGTCGTGTTAGTGATTGTGTTGGTGCTGTTGGGTCAGACATTACAATAGAAAAAGCTAAAGAAGCCGCTCGTGATACTGTTTTGATAGTTTTATCCATTATCAAACAAGATATTAAAGATTTAGACTTAATAGTTGGTGTTATAAAAATGACTGGATTTGTAAGATCATCTGAAAATTTCACACAACAACCCAAAGTAATTGACGGTGCATCTGATTTATTAATTGAGTTGTTTAAAGAGTCTGGACATCATGCCAGAACAGCTACTGGAGTAACACAGTTACCTTTTGGGGCTTCTGTTCAATTAGATATTATCTTTCAAATGAAACCAATCGTTTAATCTAATTAACTGCTTCAACATGAACTGTGAAAAATAAAATAAAAAACCAACTTTTTTACGGTTATTCTGAGCAACAGTGCCGGATGAAAATTCTTTGCTCGGCTTTTGTACAAATTCAGTATTTTAGTTTTTCATTCGGCTGATCCCGATAATTATCGCAAGCTAAATGGAATATTGAATATACTGCCATCGAAAATACTTGACCTTTAGCGGCAGGCAATCGAACAATCTTTCACCGTAATTTTATCATATATGGCTACCAAAAATCAAATACTTGACATGACACCTGTAGGAATGAAATTTATTGTGTTGCAGTCGAATGCTGACTCTGGCGGAAAATCGTTGGACCTGCATTGGGAATTGCTACCTAAATGCAATATGAAGAACCCTTTAGTACATATCCACCCAAACGCCATCGAAACTTATGAAGTGCTTGAAGGAGAAATGGAATTTTTTGTGAAAGACAAATGGATGATAGCAAGAACAGGCGACAAACTTACCGTTCCGAAAGGCGTATCTCATGCTTTCAGGAATCCGACAGAAAAAACTGTAACAGTTTACAATACTCACAAGCCTGCACTTAGAATGGAAAATTATTTTGAAGACGTTTGCAAAGTGTTGGATAAACTAACAGACAATAGAACAAAAGAATTTAAAATGAACCTGAAGTCAATGCTTTATATGAGTGTACTTATGAATAATTATCGGGAGGAGATAGTTGCCAAAAGTCCACCTGATGCAACTATTAAACTTTTGGGTTTTATCAGTAAGCTAATGGGAGTAAACTATTGAATTGTGGAATGAGCAGACTTGAAAAGACGATGTATATCGACGACTTGCCAGCCAATAACTTTGCATTGGCTATTGCAGGGCAGGCCTGTAATACATCAGCCTTTTATTCGCTATTGTACTACGGTCCCGGCTAAAAATTCTTTGCCCGGCTTTTGTACTTATCTTCGGCTACAGGTTCGCTATTGGGCTAACGGTCGGGCTGAACAAGCATTGAATTCCAGCGCAGCAGCAAGCCCTCGACGTTGTGCGGCATTTTAAAACAACTAATCACAACCCAACACAAACATCAACGAAATGAAAACAAAATTGACACTTGTATTGCTTGTTTGCCTGTGCAAATTATCGGTGGCACAAAACAATTGGTTTGCAACTTACAGCGACTCAACAGCAATGATTACAGACGCTAATAAAGAGATTCAAAAATTGGCGGATAGGATTCACAAAAACTATCCTAGCATTGACCTCCATAAAAATATTGCCATTAAAAACACAAAACCAACCTTGATTTCCATTAACAATGAAACGGTAAACATTCCGTTTTGGGCAGAAGTGATTGTTCCGCAAAAAAAATTTTTCACCGAACTTGCAGGCGGAGAAATTGAGGGTGATGAAGTATTCGGATTGTTCTTCAACGGTTTTTATCTTGCTCACGAATTGGGGCATTCTTATTTTTCCAATACTGGAAAAAAATTTGACAATAATTATGATAGCGAATATGAAGCAAATACGTTTGCCATTTTGTATTGGAAAACCATAGGTGAAAGCATGAATTTAAAAAAATGCTACGACTATTCACTGAAAATGCTGAAGGCTTTAGAAAATCCTATTCCCCAAAAAGAAGATTTTAAAAAATACATCACCGAAAATTATGACAAACTCGCTTCCGACCCATACAAATATGGTTTTATCCAATTTTCACAATTCGTAGAAATTTACGAAAAAACGAACCTGCCCGACTTTGATACTTACATCAAAACCCATAAGTAATTATAAGTATTAAAATTGTTGGTAAAAACAAATATTGTGGATAGTTACAAAGAAACATTTGAGACCTGGAATAAAGTAGCATCACTTTATCAGGAAAAGTTTATGGATTTGGAATTATATGACGAAACTTATGATTTTGTTTGCAACAACATTAGTAAGAGCGAAGCAAAAATATTGGAAATCGGTTGCGGTCCCGGCAATATTACAAGATATCTTTTGTCAAAAAAACCTGACTTTGACATTTTAGGAATTGACATTGCACCAAATATGATTGACCTTGCCCAAAAGAATAATCCGACAGCAAGATTCGCTATTATGGATAGCAGACAAATTGATAAAATTAAAGCAAAATATGATGGCATCGTTTGTGGATTTTGCTTGCCATATTTATCACATTCAGACAGTCAAAAATTCATTGCAGATTGCAATAATTTGCTTAACGAAAACGGCCTCTTATATTTGAGTTTTGTGGAAGGCAACCCAGAAAAATCAGGATTTCAAGTTGGTAGCAGTGGCGACAAAGTATATTTTTATTTTCACAACTTGGACGATTTGAAAACAATACTTACCGAAAATAAATTTGGAGATTTTACAACATTCAAAATGAATTACAACAGAACGGAAACCGTAACAGAAATTCACAACATCATCATTGCGAAGAAAAAAAAGACCGCTACTAATTTTATGGAACTGCAGGATATTGATTGAACAAAGGGAATTGTGGAAAAGATCCGCAATGTCCCTTAGCCTGGTTGCAAAAAAGCTATGCTAGGAGACATTGCGGGGGGAAAAAGTCATAATTCTATTTTGCAATAGTTCGGGCTTGACAAGCATCGCTGAACTTTTGTAACTTAACTTGTACATTTGTTTTTCAACCAGCAGCGGTTATGGGCAGATGGAATTCTATTTCCCCACCTACACAAAGCCCTGTTCGTTGCCTGTAATGCCTTTGGACATCTTACATCTAAAAATGTCATGCCAATGAAAAAAAAACATTTAGTTCGACAAAAAATTTTGGAGTCGTTGCAAAGCAAACTTTCTATCTACGACGGACAAGAACACTTGGGAAATATCGAATTAACACTTAAAGAACTAGCAAATGTTTCTAATTTGACTGAGGAACAAGTCTTACAGCAAGTTGACTATTTAAGTGAAATTCAAGAGATTAATATTAGCTGGAGCCAAGGAGTTCAAAGTTTTATAATACTTAAGAATGGGACAATTTCTTTCTTTGACAAAAAACATTTGTACAAAGGGCGCAAGGAATTTTGGAATGATACTTATGATGTTATCAAGACACTTTCAGCAGCAATATTGTTAATTATCGCGGTTACTACTTTCGTCATGAATATATTTGACACGAGACAAAATAGAAAAGATATTGAAACAATCAAAGCCGAATTGCAACAAAAAGACACTGTTAACTTTAAAAGGTAGTGCTATCTCAATGGCACTACAGGCAACAACTAAGGCTTCGTTGGGTGCGCAGCACCAACAATGAAGCCGCATGTTGAACGAAACCGGATAATATGGAGATGTCGTAAGAGAAGGATGGGTTTTTTCAG
>Ga0208826_1002210_pt1 | contig 14779 bp, 16 predicted proteins | sample AD_UKC115_MetaG_FD_184451 | JGI IMG/M metagenome (GOLD analysis project Ga0208826, IMG submission 184451) | Active sludge microbial communities of municipal wastewater-treating anaerobic digesters from Hong Kong - AD_UKC115_MetaG (SPAdes)... | ecosystem: Engineered > Bioreactor > Anaerobic >...
CTCTTGCTGCCCGGCTTGGAATGCTCAAAGAAAAGTATGCCGGGAATCAGGATGCACAGTTCATCATCCAGGGACTGGAGATGGAGATGAACATCTTCCGGAAATATTCAAAAGAGTATGGATATACGTATTTCATCATGAAAAAATCGCAATAGAACATGTAAGAGGGAAATTATATGACATAATCCACTTTTTTGAATGTCATATGTTTTTATGTATTCAGAGAAAAGGGATGAACGCAGATTATGAAACGAATCATGTACCTCTATGTCCCGGACAAAATGGCTGACTGGGAACCGGGATATATTTTTGCAGAATTAGGATCAGGGCAATATTGCAAACAGGGAATATCATACCATCTTGTTCTTTGTGGATGCTATCAAAACCCGGTAACAACTATGGGAGGTATGGTTCTAGAACCAGAAATCTCTATAAATGAGATTAATCCGGCTGCTTGAAATCTCCTCCTCCTTCCGGTTTCTCAAACATGGGCAGATCCTTCTCACATCCGATCAATTGAATGGGTAAAGGAATTATTAAAAACTGACCTTGTGATTGGAGCAATTTTTGGCGCAACCATGGCCTTGGCACAAGGAGGTGCTCTCATGAATCTTGTCAAAAAAAAAGTGGTTTGATATTCCTTCCTGATCAGATGAGGGGGATTCATACCATAAACCGGATCAGAAGAGATATTCATCAATAAACTTACTGTATCGTTAGCGCAGGAAAAATTTTCCAGGACGGCTTTTTTCTCCAGATGAGAGTTCTATATCCCATGGGGGAGTCTGAAAAAAAATCAAATTATTTTCGGTTTTTTAAGTAAATGAACCCGGTGTACACATATGCACAAACCTGCACGTATGACGTGAAACTCCTGCTCCACGTGGTTATCTACAACATCTACGATACCAAGACCGATGTCGTTGATTTCTGGGGAGTTGCGGATTATGATGGGTATATCACGGCAACCGGCCCATCTTCTATATCTGCCAATTTCACGGCGACACCGGTTTCTGGAACTCCGCCGCTGGAGGTTACATTCTCCGATATCTCGGATGGCTCTCCGTCTTCCTGGCACTGGACATTCGGAGACGGGACCGATTCGAGCGAACAGAATCCGGTCCACATCTACCAGGGGATCGGCAGATACACCGTCTCACTTGAAGTAAAAGGGCCTGCAGGAGGCGGGGCGGTCAGAAAAACAGCATTCATCAATGTGAATAGCGAACCTTCCCTTGGACCATCGGGGATGGTTCGGGTCTATTCAGAACCGTCTGGTGCAGATATTTACGTGGATGGAGTGAAACAGGGGCAGACACCGGCTGATTCCCTGATTGTCAGGACAGGACTCCATACCCTGCTCGTTCGTCTGGATGGGTATCAGGACTGGACCGGAACTGTCCAGGTGGGTCAGGGGGAGTTGAAGTTCATCCCGACAATAAAACTCCACAAAAAATAATTTTTTCCCGTTATCATACGGGCGATTGATTCATAGCAAAGAAATTCAGGGCATTCTGGTCGTATTGAACCGGTGCCTGATGGTATCCGGTATGAGGAAGACCTTTAAACTGTATAAACCAGGATCCGTTTATTTGTCCGGTAATCTGAAGAGAAAGCTCATCCGGAGTCAGGACATCTTCAGTCCCGACAACAAGCATAACATCCGTATTAATTCCTGAAAGTCCGTCATATGATCCATTCCATTCAAGGTTGGCCTGTGCTTCATTCCGAAGTCCCTGCGGCTCTGAAGTATTGCCTCCCACCGTCTCAATTATACTATGCAGGACTTTTGTTTCAGGAATAAGGAGACTATAGGTGTTGGAATCAAGGATCAGTTTCTGTACCTGGTCAGGATGGTCTATGGCCAGTTGTTGGGATATCGAGGAGCCCATAAAAGCCCCATATACATGCATACGCTCATGTACGAGTGCAGACATCAGGGCTGCAGCATCTTCCGCATATTGTGACATTGAGGGGGCTTTATCACTATCACTGCTGTATCCCATTCCCCGGTGATCATACATGTACACATGGTATTTGGAGGCAAGAATGCCAATGACCGTCTCACCTCAGTCATCCATGGTTGCCCCAAAACCTTCAATCATCAGGAGAGGTTCTCCTGATCCAAATTCCCGGTACCCGAGGGTTACTCCATTCACTTCTCCATACTGAACCGGTGTGTCATTGAATGAGACTATGGGGATGAGTGTTCCAGTCCTTTCGATTGTTCATCCGTATGCGAAAGACTGGCCGATACGAATACGGCTAATACACACAGAGCAACCGAGATAATCAGAGCAAATTAAAGATTATTTTTCATGGAACTGCTTCCTGTAATTGGAATCATACATGAGTTTTGATAGGTATTTTAAGTGACTGATGAACAGACTGAATAATTGTTCATTCATCCTGGGAGTAATTTTTCATTATTCGTTGTGATTATTGAAAAAAGTGTATGAAAAACTCTCTATTGATAAGAGGGACGGTGACGGAAATTATGGAAATTTGACTGTATAAAAAAGAGACCAGAAAAGCCATACCCTTTTTCAACAATACAATCATATACATAATTATCATTCATAGGATACAATAATGAACGATTCTGTTCTCTCACATATTATCAGGATAATCGTGGAAGCTGTTGATCCTGATTCGATTATTCTCTTTGGATCCAGAGCAACAGAAACCGCCAATGATTATAGTGATTATGATATTTGTATTTTAAAATCGGATGTTCAGGAAAGAAGAAAACTATCAATGCAATTATATCAACTCTTATGGGATACGGACGCACCTGTTGATATTCTGATAGAAACGCCTGATTCTTTTCAGAAGAAAAAAAATAACCCTCATCTTATTTATCGGGAGATTGCCCAATCGGGGAAGGTTCTCTATGAAAAACCGGGAAATTGTTAAGGACTGGATGACCCGGGCAGAGAGTAATCTTTACCGGGCTCGACTAGGCAGAGTTACGGAAAAAATTTTATTTGAGGATCTCTGTTACGATTGTCAGCAGACTGCGGAAAAATCTCTCAAAGGTCTTCTCATCGCCTTGGATATTGAATCTCCCCGGACCCATAATATCGGGAATTTATTCAGATTGCTCCATAATGCCGGGGTATTTATTCCACAACCCGTTCTTGCAGGATCAGCTCTTACAGAATATGCCGTTAATACAAGATATCCGGGTGATTATGATCCGGTTTCTGAAGAAGATTATGAAAATGCACTTTTAATGGCAGAAGAGGTCTTTTCATGGGTCAGATCGAAATTATCAACATTGGATGGCCGAAACCTGTATCCTGATTCGTGAAGCTAAGTAACCTACTTTTGTTGCTTACCTATCCGCATCTATCTTTTGTAAAATTCGACACCTTTATCCCCCCATATGATAACCCATCGCCTGGAAACAAGTGATTGTGTATGAAAACTATGGGTATTTTCGGTATATTTTTGGCCTTTTCTATGTTGTGTATGAGTTTTGGGACTGCAGAGGACATGACCGATGTCGAAACAGCATCAGTATATGTATGGAACGGAACCTGGTCCTCTCCCAATTACACCCTGAATATCTATCAGGATGAGTCCGGAATTTCGGGTGTATATGTTCCTATGAACCTTCTTGAATATGACTCCGGTTATCTTGAAGGAAATCTCTCTTCTGACGAAAAAACCTACGGATCATCAATTCAGGATAAATTTCCAGCCTCAATTTCTTCCATCTAATCGTACCAAAATTTTCGGTTTTTTCCGGGAACAGTATTACAACTACTTCGAATAATTCATACCTTCAGAATCCCAAAATTTGTGGATTTATTTGATGAGTGTGCTGAAAGGAAATACTGTTCTTATTATTCTGGTCCTCGGGTTTTGCGAATTTTTCTGACAGGGAGTCAGGATTCATGCCCGGTACACATTTCTGATGTGGGTTATCAGAGTACTGTAATCTCGACATATTTTGAGACTATCCGGAAAAATCCGGATGACCTCATGATATTTTTTAAGGAGATGCCAAAAGGGGGTGATATCCATATTCATGCATCAGGAGCGATGCATCCGGATGATATCATCAATATATCAGTCCGGCATGGATTGTTCGTAAATCCGGATTATGGGCAACTCGTGGATCTGGTGACCGGACAACCGTATAATTACACGAACACTCAGCATCTGGTTCCGGTTTCTGGTGCATATAATAATCCCACATTGTATTCTGATCTTGTCAGGTCCTGGACGATGAAAGACTTTCCGTTCACGACCCAGTCTGGTCATGACCGGTTTTTCAACACATGTGATCTCATTGATCCGGTCACGTACTATGATGGAGACGTGTATGCAAATATTCGCGACCGGGCTGCTGATGAGAATATACTCTATCTGGTACTGATGACATCGCAGACAAATGGGGACGATGTCCGGAAGGTATTATCCACGGTCGATTGGGATGATAACCTGTCTCAGCTCAGAGATGATCTCCTGCATGCCGGTCTTGCAGAAATAGTTGAACGAAAAGTTGCCAAACATGCATCATATGATCAGATTTCCGGGGAACTTTCTCATCCGGATGGAAAAAACGTTACCACCCGGTATATCTATGAGGCTCTCAGATTCTATCCGAAAAAGGAGGTTTTCACTGACCTCCTCCAGGCATTTGAGATTGCGAACAAATCACCCGTAATTTCCGGTATCACTTTGGTCGGGGATGAGGCTGCCCCGTATTCTGCAGATGATTATCATCTTCACATGGATATGATTGCCTATCTCCATTCGGTATACCCGGATGTGTTTATCGAGCTTCATGCCGGAGAATTAACCGGAGAGATTGCAGAAAAAAAGGATCTCCTGTTTCATATCGCTGATGCTATAACCATCGGGAATGCCTCCCGAATCGGTCATGGGGTTGCGATCCAGGAGGAAGAGGGCTTTGAAAATACCCTTGCTATTATGAGAGAGAAGGATATTCCTGTTGAAATTTTGCTGACCAGTAATGAACAGATTCTCAATATCAGTGGGCCTGAACACCCGGTTATTGTATACCTCTCTCATGATGTACCGGTTATCCTTGCAACTGATGATCCGGGTGTTGAATGTACGAATTTAACCCTGGAATATGTTATATTCACTCTGAATCATCCGGATGTGTCATATAACGCGATAAAGGAGATAAACAGGAACAGTATCTGGTATAGTTTTCTCCCTGAAGATGAGAAATCTGAACTCCTTACCCGGTTAGATAATAGCCTGGATGAGTTTGAAAAAGCGATAATTTTACCTTAAGAATCAATTTAATTAAAAAATTTCCCTTTGTTTATCATTCAATATGGATGGATATCACCGTGGAGAAATAACAGTAAAACACAGGGCATTTTATTCGCTAGAAGGAAAGAGACCAATTACACTATCTCCAAGAAAAGAGGTGAGATGGTTCCCTGCCGAATTACCGGGAACATCACGTAGGTGTGCAACATGTGCAAATATCCCCACACTCTCCACTTCCTCCAAAATCACAACAGAAACAGGGGACGCAATTCAGAGCATTTGAAGGTGCCTCCCAGACTGCCTCTAAATAAATACCGGCATGATTGTATTCACCGATCTTCTCGTCTGATAGTGGTGTCAGCCCATTGGCTAGGGATTTCAGCATCTCGCCATCATAAAACTCAAGCGGGTTTACATTCAGCGTGAGTACCTTATTATCTTCTGATAACGCCAGATTTAAGACCTGAATTACTGAATTGGTTTTATTTTCAGCATTAAAAAGATTAACTACTGCTTGTACGGGATAGGTAATATCGGTAAGGGACTCTAACGGAACCAATTTACTTTCCTTGCCATCGGTAATATGGAAATAGGGAATGACATCCTTTACTGTTATTATCATTCCATCTGATCCGTTCGTGATTGCACTATCGCTCCCTTGGATATAGATAACCGCGGAGGATGATTCAGCAGCAGAACAGAATCCGGTATAAAACACCAGAACCAACGAACAGAAAATTCCAAGTTGTCTACAATAGCCCATACGTCACTATTCTCTATGTTATCATTTAATTGTGTTGTTTTAACCCGGCAATTATATGGCTGATATACCTTCAAATGTTAGATATTTCAGCGAATGAATGGATGTGAAAAGAGGTTTTGAACTTACAAGCAACGTCATTAAAAAATCAGTCACCATGAAAACCATTTCATTATCCGGTATGGTGAAAGTAATTATGGGGAGATTTTTCAATACTGATTTTGGGAATGGAGATACCCCCAACTCTGATATCTGCAATTACTTATCTATACCATGCAATATTCTACTCAATATTCTTTTCCAGCCACTGTTTGAATACGTCTAACTGCTCATCCGTATGGAAATAATGCTCTCCTTCATCCATAATTTCCAGGGTACACGGAAATATTTCGGTAAACTTACGTATCGTATCAACCTCGACCAGATTACCCTTCGCTCCATATAAGATATGGGTGTCAATATCCCATCGGTCAACCGGATGATCCATTACATAACAGAAATAATCCCAATACAGCTTCTGACCGACCGGGGTGTCTATCGTTTTTTCTTTCTCTAACCGCTCTGGTGTAACCTGAAACCATATCATCATATTTCTGATGATTCGTTCCATATCAACCACCGGAGAGAGAAACAGGGCTTTTTTCAGACCAGTATCACGATAGGCTAACAGGCTGAAGTATGCCCCCATGCTGCAGGCAAAGAGCGATACCTCATTCCAGTTCTCGTGAGCATATCTCCCGATTTCTATGAGATCATGGACACAATGCTGCACTTTACACGGAGTTCCTTCTGCTTTCCGGTCTCCATGCTCCGGGAGATCAAAACTCAGAACCTGATATCCTTTCCGAGCCGCCTCATCTACGAGTAGTTCGATGACGGTATCTTCCTTATGCGACAGATTCCCATGAACGGCGATGAATAGTTTGTTGCTCTTTTCGCCCCAGAGGGTAGCCGGGATATTGCTAATTTTCATTGAATTCTTTATCATTTGCGTCAATTATTGCCTTGGATATGCTTTCAATGATTCTCTTTCCAACTACCCGGCAATGAATTAAATTTTTTATCGTTCCAGGATCCACTTCCAGACTGGCATGACCCGAATTCTCCCTTTCGGTGATTCTTCCTGGTACAGGGTGAGCACATATCCCGTTGATCCGGGAAATGAGGTGCAAGCTTCCATAAGGCCACCGAATTCCCGTTCCCGGTTTTCATCGGACAGGTTCCAGCATACCTGAATCGCCATACTCACTTTTCCCTGTTCAAATGCGATAAAATCACATTCATTCTCTCCTTTCAGCCAATATAATTCATAACCTCTCCGACGAAGTTCCACCCATACAATATTTTCAAGGAGAAGGCCGTGGTCATCTGAAAACCTGAAAGATACAGCGTTTCGGAGAGCGGTATCGATTCCATAATATTTTTGGTTCCTTGAGAGTTGTTTTTTCATTGAATATTCAAAGGGAGAGAGAGTTCCGATAAGATAGGTGTCTTCCAGGTATCCTATCCAGTTCTTTAAGGAAACAGGACTTTTCATCTGCACAACAGAAGCCAGCGAGGTAAGGCTTGCTTCTCTCGTCATATTTGAATATAAATATCGGCATAATAATCGGAATGATTTGATTTCACGAATCCCATATCTGGCAATTACATCACGGAACAATATATCATCAAAGGTTCTTTGCAAGATCTCCGGATCCGGATCTTTCAGATATTCTGGAAATCCCCCATCATCAATGTACTGTGAGAAAAGTCGGAGAGCAGCAGCATATTCACTAGTAGAATGAATGCCTGATGGATTCCACGAGAATTGATGAAACGTACAGTATTCATCAAATCCAAAAGGGAATAGTTCAATCCGTACATATCTCCCGGTAAGATGGGTTCCAAGTTCACTACTGAGCATCTGTGCATTTGATCCGGTCAGGAAAATCCGGTATCCATCATCATGCATCCTTCTTATAACCCGTTCCCATCCGGGGATGTTCTGGATCTCATCAAAAAAGACCGTTCTTACTCCAGGATATAATTCCTCCCAGATGAAAAGAAGGGATGCAAGATCCTCTGGAGTAGTACCGATCAACCGGTCATCATCAGCATTCAGATATAAGAATGAGGGAAATCCAAGGGATAATTGTTTCAGGAAAGTGGATTTTCCAGACCTTCTGACTCCGGAAATGACGACAATCCTATCCTTGTTACGGTATTGTTCAGGATCGATTCTCCGTGGTATACCTGGGTCCTGATTCGTAAATCGTTTCAGTTGATCTGCAATGACTTCTTTCAGAGTGTGATGAGGGATCATATATTACCAATAAACAAAAATCTATTTTTCGTTTATTAGTAATAATAGTTGTGTCTCCTCTTTGTTGGCTATATGCAATTATTGGACCGGGTAATGGTCTGGTCGTACTACTAAAACAACCATTGAATAAGTGAGAGGGACCTCCTAATGAGGTTTCACCAGAGGCAACCAGTTCATCCATAGAGCACAAGCCCATCTTTTTCCGAATATCCTCTCCTACACGGGGGATGGGTGGCCTCTTCTTATTGGGTATCACATCATACAAATAGTCTGTTCATCTGGAACCCTGTACTCGGGAAGGGATAGGGAAGAGAGCGATCACTCCTCTTCCTCCTTTTCATCGGGAAGAATTGAGTCTGCATATGAAAAGATAGAGGAATACAGTTCTGTAACTGCATCTGCCATGTTTTCTCTCCCAAAATAATAGGGAGATCTTCCAAGCAGCCTGATAGGAATGACCTTCACCGACTCCTTTTGGATTGGGACAAGCGGACCCTCCCCTTCACAGGTGAAAAACCCGGTAGGAGCGGCCTTTTCTGGGAGTGAGATCCCTGAAGGAAAAAATCCGGATACCGGTGTCCCGCCACTATTGCTCACCGTCTCTGTTTGAACCGACTTGACCTGCCGTACCGCATTCAACACATCATCTCTGCTCTTTCCCCTGATGTACAGAAGATTCCAGGGATCATCATCCAGTGCCTCTGCAATAAAATATCGTGCGGCGATCTGATGAATACAGGGATCATGATGGTCACCGCAGTTGCAATAGCAGTAAAATCCCTGGCCACTCGAGGGGATCAGGTCAATACCAACACGCCGGAGTTCATCAACAAAATGTTCGGAGAAATCCCCGGATACCAGTGCCCCGGTCAGAGATGCATCTGCAGCAATTGTATTTATCAGTTTATCCCATTCAGGCTTTACGAACTCGGTAACCGAAAAGTCAACATCACGAATCGTATACCCGGAGCAACTGATCCCGATCGTAATCCATCCCGGCCTGAATACCAGTCTGGAAGCCTCATGATTCCTGGCACAGTCAAGGCCCCGGGCAAGCCGTTTCTTCTCTGCAACAGCCTCCATTGCCCTGACAAAATCCCGTGCATACCATGACGTCCCAACCGGGCCATCCTGAGCTTTCAGCCGGATCTTTCTTTCTTCAGGAACATCATGAATGGATTTGATCCACCATCGGTTCTTGCGTCTCCTCATGCATCCTCCCCGCGAAAGAGACTGTCACGAAGTGATACAATCTCCAGAAGTTCTTTTGTTGAGAGATTTGTCAGATACTCATCACTCTGTGCAAGGACTTCCTTTGCAAGCGTCCGTTTCTCCTGGTTTATCAGATCTATCCGTTCCTCCAGGGTTCCGGCGGTTATCATCAGGTGAACTTGGACATTTCTCTTTTGTCCGATCCGGTACGTCCGGTCAGTAGCCTGGTCTTCAACCGCCGGATTCCACCACCGGTCTACATGAAACACATGAGTCGCTTTCGTCAGGTTCAGACCCGTTCCCCCGGCTTTCAGAGAGATGACAAAGATTATCGGGGTGGTTGAGGCCTGAAACTCCTCTATCATCTGTTCCCGTTTTTTCCGTGGTGTTGACCCGGTCAGGAGAAGAACGGGTGTATCTCCCATTTTCTCTATCATCCCTGCCAGTTCCTCAGCAAATGTTGCATACTGACTGAATATGAGTGCCGAGTCCCCTTCGGAAGCGATCTCCTCAATCATCTCAAGCAGCCGGCTCACCTTCCCGGACCGCTCAGCCTTAATCGTTTTATCTCTGCCAACACGTCCTGGATGGTTACAGATCTGTTTCAGTCGTGTGATCGCAGCAAGGATTGCCCCTTTCCTGGCAATACCCTCCACTTTATCAAGGTTCTTTGCCATATCAAGCACAACAGCCTGATATAAGGTTGCCTGTTCGGGTGTGAGGGTGCAATATACCCGGTTCTCCATCTTTTCCGGAAGATCATCGATAACATGCTTGTCTGTTTTCATCCGCCTGAGCAGGAACGGACGGATGAGGGACCTTAATTCCTGTATCAGTTCCGTATTTTTTTCCTGCTCAATCGGGCGGGAATAGCGGTTTGTAAATGCACTCTGTGAACCAAGGTATCCTGGATTTAAAAAGTCCATGATAGACCAGAGTTCGAGTAACCGGTTCTCCACCGGGGTTCCGGTCAGAGCAACCCGTCTCTCACCGGTGAGAGATTTGACTGCTACGGTCTGGTTTGCATGGAGGTTCTTGATATTTTGTGCCTCGTCAAGAATGATTGCAGACCAGGGAACGGTTTTGAGGTGGTCTACGTCCCGTGCTGCCAGATGATAGGTGGTCAGGACCAGGTCATATGAACCGACATGTCTCACAAAATCATCGCCTTTGCATCGGTCAGTCCCATGATGCACCCATGAACGGAGTGATGGCGCAAACCGCTGTATCTCCCGCTCCCAGTTCCCAACAACCGACATCGGGCATATAAGGAGGGACGGAGTCGTGGGTTTTTCTTTCTCCTTGAGATAGACCAGCCATGCAAGTGTCTGGGGAGTTTTTCCAAGCCCCATGTCATCTGCAAGGCAGGCTCCAAAGCCCCTTCTGGTACATTGACAAAGGAAGGAGAACCCCTCTTCCTGGTATGGCCTGAGTATCCCTTTAAATTTCTTTGGGACTGGAACTGCCTGATTTGTTTCGGTCCTGAAAAAATCCAGAAGATCCGCAACCCAGTCATCTTTTGCATGAATCGATACCGGTACCGCGGAATCCTCCATTTTTTTCAGGGAGAGCCGGAGCAGATCTCCTATTGTATCCCCTCCTTTGCTCTGATGCCTGCTGAAAGAATCCAGGGCATGTTGTATCGCATCCGGATGAAAGGATATCCACCGGTTCCCCAGCCAGATAAAGGGAGCCTTTTCTTTTACCTTTTCCCAGAACTCATCCGGTGAAAATGACTCATCACCGATTGCAATCCGGTAATCAAAAGAAAGGAGTTCCTGCAGTCCTATCCGTGTCTGCGTATGGGTGGGATCCCGCCGCCTTGCATGGATTTCAACCCGTGGTGTATAGGTCGTATCAGTCCACCAGTCTGGCAGGAGCACCGTTACTCCCTTCCTCCTGGCTCTTGCAAGGTCTGAACCCAAGAACGTTGCAGCCTCTTTCAGGGTCATACTTCCCCCGGTGGGTTTCGATCCGGACAGGGGACGCCATAATGCCGATGATGATGAGGTCAAGAGCCCGATACCAGCAAGGAGGATATGTTTGAGATAGGCTGCCTGGGGGAAGAGCCCGCTCTGGTGATCAGGCAATTCCCAGATTATTTCTGCCGGGATGAGAAGAGATGGTTCTGCCTCTGATCTGACCGCGAGAGTGAAATCCCATGGTTCTGTCTGTCCTTCTGGTGGATCTTTTATGATCATGCAGAACTCAAAGGGAGCAAACCGTCTTGAACTTGAGAAGGTCAGCCAGTCCTGCATCGCCCGTAAGAAGGTTCTCTCAAATCCTTTGTTCCTTATTGGGTCGGTTACCCCGAGAAGGTCAGTCATGAACTGCATCTCGTTTTCTGAGGGTTCATAAAAGGGATCTGTCTCTTCTTTCAGTGTATAACCACCAAGGGCAGCACGGATAATCACCCGCATCATCTCAACGATGAGTTTTTCTACTCTGGTCTCAGGTTTATAAATGTAGGGATCTTTTGCGACCCGGGGGATAGCGTACCTGCAGACCGTTGGCATCCGGCTTGAAAAATCTGATACCCATTCCATATCCTGAGGAGAAAGGGCAGGTACCCATACGGCATGATATCCGGCAAAGGTCCGTTCTAGAGATGGTTTGAACCGTCCGTTTTGTATGAGCCGGACGGTACTCTCCATCAGAATGGAGATGTACTGGAAGGAATCGCCAGCAATATAATTTTTATCTGTATTCTGAGCGGCTTTCCAGATTTGAAAAAAGGTTTCATACGGGCAGAGAAGAACGGGGATATACATCGGAACAAGGGGGAGTTTTTTCTCCTTTGGTGATGGCTTCTTTTTTGATGAGAACTGAGAGGAAGGAGGAACCGTTTCTTCAGCGGGGAGATAGATAATCCATCTGGTAGCCTTCAGGTCATCATATGCTCCAAAACAGTTCTCTATGAGCGTTTTAAGGGCGGTATGATCCAGGGAATATGGATATTCGCCAGGTTTATCCTTTGCGTAGCCTTTTTTCCTTACCGGAGCGGGTTTATCAGTTATATATTCGGCACATATCGCTACCCCTTCAACGGCCGGGTAAATCAGGGCATGAAAGACCGGAAGCGAAGTATCGGGTATGGTCTCTTCTTCTTTATCGTGGATTGGTGCTGGTCGTTTCGCGGTCACTCAGGGCTCCTCAGATGTGCATACATAGTCTCCTTCTGCTCACATAATGGGATTGATCGTATCGATCCATCCGTTGATATGCTCCAGGGGAGAGCTCTTTATTATAACAGTTCAGGGATCTCTCCCATCAAGATCTGAACTCCTGGGTGAGACAACAGACGGCTTCAAGAGGGAGATCATATCAAATATCCGGGCATGTATCATCCGTATATCAGATCTCTGACGATATTATCTGCGGGTCGGTAGAGGGGACCAAAGAGTATGATACGGTAGTATCAGTATCAGATAGTCTCTCCTCGAGATGTACCTGTCCGGTGGGATTGGACTGTAAACATGGCGTTGCATTGATGCTGGAGTATCTAGAGCGGTTAAAACGGGGTATTGAGGTATCAAAACCTCCTGAAAAGGAGTATGAGCGGACATATCATACGCTTCTTGATTCGGGATCGAAGGAATTTCTTCTTCCTGCTCCGGTTATTCATAACCGAACGAAAGACATGACAGCGTATTTACAGTCGCTCTCAAAGACGAACTGATATCTATCATCCTTTCCGGGCTTGAGGGGCATGATATTGGGGTGTCCCTTGACCGGCGACAGAGAATTGAGGAGAGTTCATCCGATTCATCGTTATCGGCGGTAATTGCTGAAATTGAACTGGTAACCTCAGAGGAGGTCTCCTATTCTGACTGGTATGAGATGGATGAAGAGGATATGCCGGATTACTCCGGTATCTATGAGAGTTTCTCCGCTTTGCTTGAGGCGAAGCGATATGCTGATCTTATCCACCTTGGTCGGTTCCTCCTTGAAAAAGCCGCTGCTCAGCTTGAGATGGATGATGAATCAGGTTCAATCAGTTCTCAAATTTCGGATTGTATGGAGGTTGTTGCAAAAGCATTCGAACTCTCGGATCTTCCGGTCCATCAGAAGGTTTTGTCTGCGATTGAGTTAATCAGGGAAGATGAGTACGATCTGACCGATGATATTCGGGGTTTTATCAATCGCTCACACCCTGAATCTGAATGGTCAAAGGTAGCTGACAGTCTGTTTGGGAAGGACAAAGAAGGGAAGAATACGATCGGGTCCTCTTCAGATGCTGACTTGTTGGACAATGCAGACTGGATAGAGATGGCACTTGAGCGGTCGGGAAGAGGTGATGAGGCGATTGCATTTGCACACCGTCTTGCGGAGAAACAGAACCGCGATCTTCCATACATATCATTATTGTAACGGTTAAACAAAAAAATGGAGGCGATTAAATGGCTCAAGAAATCCATTTATAAGAACCGTTTCAGTACGTATGAATCAACCCGTTTTTTCGTAAAACTACGAAAGATGCATGAAGAGTCAGGTGATGGCTCATGATCACCGCCTTGGATTCTGAAGTCTTTATGATGGATCCTACTTTGTACAAGTATAAAAAGATGACGACTTCAGCAGAAAAAGCGGGAGTTTCCGATTCTATCAGGCCGTTTATTCATGCCTTTCTGAAGGATGGGATCCCACTTAAAATCCTTTTTTCGGAAGAATTAAAGGAATTACACTGTATTCTATCAATGATAATACATAATTTTTGTAAGAATAGTACCCACGATCGAGTAACACTCTATCTCCTTTGTTTAAAATCCTCCTCCGTTTCAATTCTTGAAGAATTAACGGGAATATTTTTGAATCAGCGACTGGATTCTGATGAACAAGAAACGCTAAGGGAAGAAGATTATTCTGATCGATCGCAAGTGTTAATTTTAAACCAATATAAAATCCCTTAGAAGGAGAATATTGCCAATTATAGGGTTTATTTACTAACTTTGATTTTTGAATGCGTTTTCTGAACCAATTTATATCTACAGACAGCGATGTCCCATCAATGATTATTGTTTTTCGAAAATAATGTCGTTTCTTGGGGCAAACTGCGTTTAAAATACCATGAGTCATTGAAATAAATTGCTCTGCAGAAAATTGACTCATGAAACGATAAACACCATTAGGAGTAGGAATATTATCTATTCGTAAAAATTGCTGCAATTCTATTCTTTTTTCAATTTCATTTATTGCATAGGAAATTTCTACTGAAAAAAACATTGACAGCAATACGATAGATA
>Ga0208826_1002213_pt1 | contig 14771 bp, 12 predicted proteins | sample AD_UKC115_MetaG_FD_184451 | JGI IMG/M metagenome (GOLD analysis project Ga0208826, IMG submission 184451) | Active sludge microbial communities of municipal wastewater-treating anaerobic digesters from Hong Kong - AD_UKC115_MetaG (SPAdes)... | ecosystem: Engineered > Bioreactor > Anaerobic >...
CATGCGGTACGGGCGATGGCACATGCTCGGGACGCGGGGGCGTTCCCGCGCAGGCGGCGAGCAGCAGGGCGAGGACGAGAGTGGCCGATCGCTGGATGCGCATCGGCGCTCACGTTCGGCGAATCGAGCGATGTTGTCAATCGGGCCGATTCACGCGCGGCGTGAGGTTCGGCGGTCTGTATAATCGGCGCTCGCATACCACGATTCACCCGAGGAAAATCGATGAAGGCGGAAAAAAACAAGGTCGTGTCGTTTCACTATCACTTGACCGACGAGGGCGGCACGAAGATCGATTCGTCGCACGATCGCAATGAGGCGCTGACGATTCTGTTCGGCCACGGCCAGATCATTCCCGGGCTCGAGCAGGCGATGGAGGGGCACGAATCGGGCGACAAATTCGATGTCCGCGTGCCGCCCGAGCAGGGCTATGGCGAGCGCCGCGACGACTTCACCCAGCGCGTGCCGAAGAAATATTTCCGCGATGCCGACCACCTGAAGCCGGGCGATGCGACCGTGCTCAGCGTGCAGGGCGGCGGCTACCGCCAGGTGGTCGTGCTCAAGGTTGGGTCGAGCGTGATCGACGTCGACCTGAATCATCCGATGGCCGGAAAAACCTTGACCTTCGATGTCGAAGTCACCGATGTGCGCGACGCCACGCCCGAGGAAATCGAGCACGGCCATGTGCATGGCGAGGGTGGGCATCATCACTGACGCACTCGGTTTCGGCGCGGGCCGAAACCATGCGGGGCAACATCCGGGAGAATGGTCGTGCGACATGCCAAGTGGATTGCCGGTTTCGCAGCGATGCTGCTCGCTGCGTGTCAGAGTGTCCCACCCGCGCCGCCGCGATCCTCGGCGCCCGTTTACGATCTGATCGTCCGGCATGGCATGGTGTACGACGGCACGGGCGCGGCGCCGATGCGGGCAGACGTCGGCGTACGCGGCGCGCGCATCGTCGCGGTCGGCGACCTGTCGCAGGCGCGGGCCGCCCATGAAACGGACGCGCTCGGGCTGGCTGTCGCGCCGGGTTTCATCAATATGCTGTCGTGGGCGCCGGATGCACTGTTCGTCGATGGGCGCTCGATGTCGGACATCAAGCAGGGCGTGACGCTCGAAGTGTTCGGCGAAGGCGAGTCGCTCGGGCCGTTGACGCCGACGATGCGCGAAACGGACCAGAAACAGCAAGGCGATCTGAAACACGCCATCACCTGGAGCGGCTTCGGCGAAGGCATGCAGGCGCTCGTCGCGAAAGGCATCTCGCCGAATATCGCCTCGTTCGTCGGCGCGACCACGTTGCGCATCCACGAAGTCGGTTACGCCGATCGCGCACCGAACACGCAGGAACTCGCCACCATGCAGGCATTGACGCGCACGGCGATGCGCGAGGGCGCGCTCGGGGTCGGCTCTTCCCTGATTTACGCGCCGGCGTTCTATGCGAAAACCGATGAATTGATCGCGATCGCCAAGGCCGCGGGCGAATTCGGCGGCAGCTACATCTCGCACATGCGCAGCGAAGGGCCGCGTCTGCTCGAAAGCCTCGACGAGTTGATCCGCATCGCGAGCGAAGCGGGCGTGCATGGCGAGGTCTATCACTTCAAGGCCGCGGGCCGCGACAACTGGCCAAAGCAGGCGCAGGCGATCGCGAAGATCGAGCGAGCGCGCGCGCGCGGCCTCGACATTTCCGCGAACATGTACGTCTACACCGCCGGCGCGACCGGTCTCGATGCGGCGATGCCGCCGTGGGTACAGGAAGGCGGCCTCGACGCGTGGATCGCGCGCCTGAAAGACGCGAAGACGCGCCAGCGCGTGATCCGCGAAATGAACACGCCGACCGATCAGTGGGAAAACCTGCGCCTCGCCGCAGGCAAGCCGGAAAACGTGCTGCTCGTCGCGTTCAAGAATCCGAAACTGAAACCGCTGACCGGCAAAACGTTGGCCGATGTCGCGAAGCTGCGCGGCAAGTCGCCCGCCGAAACGGCGATCGATCTCGTGATCGAAGACGGCAGCCGCGTCGGTACGGTGTATTTCCTCATGTCCGAAGACAACGTGAAGCAAGCAGTTGCGCTGCCGTGGATGACGTTCGATTCGGACGAAGGGTCGTTTGCGCCGGAAGGCGCGTTTCTCGAATCACGACCGCATCCGCGTGCCTACGGCAATTTCGCGCGCGTGCTGGGCAAGTACGTGCGCGAAGAAAAAGCCGCCACGCTGGCCGATGCGATTCGCCGCCTGACCTCGCTGCCGGCGAAGAACCTGAAGCTGCGCGACCGCGGCGAACTGAAGGCCGGCGCATTCGCCGATCTCGTGATTTTCGATCCGGCGACGATTGCCGACCACGCCACCTACGACCATCCGCAGCAATACGCGACCGGCGTGCGCGACGTGTTCGTCAATGGCGTGCAGGTACTCAAGAATGGCGAGCACACCGGCGCCATGCCGGGCCAGTTCGTGCGCGGGCCGGGCTGGCAGGAGAACGCGACGTCGCCTGTCGCGGCGAACGCGTCGACGATGCAACCATGAGCGCAAAAAAAGACATCGTGATTCTCGGTGGCGGCATCATAGGCCTCGCTTGCGCCTACTACCTGCTCAAGGCCGGTCGTGGGGTGACGATCATCGAGCAGAACACCCTCGCCAGCGGCGCCTCGCACGGCAATTGCGGCACGATCACGCCGAGCCATGCGCCGCCCCTGTCGCAGCCGGGCACGATCGGCAAAGCCCTGAAATGGATGCTGACCCCCGACGCGCCGTTCCGTGTCGCACCGCGTCTGGATGCGGACATGTTCGGCTGGATGCTGCAATTCGCGCGCCGCTGCAATTGGCAGGACTACCGCCGTTTGGCGCGCGCCAAAGGGCCGCTGTTGCTGCGCTCGCGCGACCTGCTCGGCGAACTGGTCCGTCGCGAAAACCTCGATTGCCACTATGCCGAAAGCGGCACGATCTACGTGCATCGCGACGAGGCCGCCTTCGAGGCGATGAGTTTCATGCCGACGTTGCTGGCCGATTGCGGCATCGTCATGCAGCGCATCGACGCACAGCGCTGTCGTGCGATGGAGCCGACATTGAACGATTCCATCGTCGGCGGTTACTGGAATCCGGGCGATACCCGCCTGCGCCCGGATCGCTACGCGGCCGAACTTGCGCGCGTGGTCAAGGCGCTCGGCGCCGAGATTCACGAAGGCACGACGATCGCCGGGTTTCGTCGCGGCGCCGACAACATCGATGCCGTGTTGACCGATCATGGCGAATTCGCCGCCGACGACATCGTCTTCGCCCTCGGCGCGTGGTCGCCGAAACTGGGTCGACAGCTCGGCCTGCGCATTCCGATCCAGCCCGGCAAGGGGTATTCGATCACCTACACGCAGCCGACGCGCGCGCCGCGCATCCCGCTCTCGCTGCGCGAGCGCAGCGTGTGCGTATCGGTGTGGGAAGGCGGTTATCGTCTCGGCTCGACGATGGAATTCGCCGGCTACGATGCCACCCTCAATCGTGCGCGAATCGATGCGATCAAGCGCGGTGCGGCCGAGTATCTCATCGAGCCGGAAGGCCCGGTGGTGACCGAGGAATGGTTCGGCTGGCGACCGATGACGTACGACGATCTGCCGATCATCGGCCGCGCGAAGCAGTGCAAGAATCTTCTGTTCGCCACCGGCCACAGCATGCTCGGCGTGACCATGTCCGCGGCGACCGGCGAACTCGTTGCACAACTCGTCGCCGGCGGCGATACCGCGCTGGATGCGGCGACGTTCTCGCCGGCGCGATTCGGTTTGTAACCGCTGGCCGGCATGAGCGCGACGACTCCGGCGCGGGCGCTGCTCGAACGGCTTTCGGCGGCGGCGGTCGCGCAGCAGTTCGCCGGCATCGCCAGGTGCCTGCGCGCGCTTCCCGCGTTGGCGGGCGAGCGCAAACTCGCGCTCGACACGGCCTTGCGGCTCACGCAATACGGCCAGGCCATGCCGGCGTACATCGTGCTTTCGCAATTGCGCCGCGAGCTGCCGAACGATGCGGAAGTCTGCGCCCGGCACGACATCGAACGGGCCTACGGCATGGCCGGTCTGCACGATCAGCAAGGCCGCACCGAGGCCGCGCTGGCGGCGGCCGATGCGTTGCTGCGCACCGTGCCATGGCATCGCGCCACCCGCATGCTGCGCGCGAGCCTGCTCGCCGAGCGTGGTGAGGCGGCGGCGAGTGTCGAGGAATATCGGCGTATCGGCGAATTCGTTCCGGGCGATGTGATCGCCGGCAGCGCGCGATTGATCGCGATGCAGCACGATCCCGCGTCGAGCGCCGACGCCATCGCCGACGCGCATCGCGACTGGGCCGCGCGACACATGCCGCAGGTCGCGCCGCGTTGGGCTGCGAGCCTGCCGCATGCGGCCCCGGATCGCCCGTTGCGCATCGGCTGGATTTCGCCGCGATTTTTCTCCGGCATCGTCGCCGATTTTTTCCTTCCCGTGCTGGAACGGTTCGATCGTCGCGAGGCGAAGCACGTGCTTTACGACGCGGGCGGCATCGACGACGCGGCCAGCGCGCGCTTTCGTGCCGCGGCTGACGAATGGCACCGCATCGACGAACTCGACGACGCGACGTTGTGCGCGCGCATCCGCGCCGACCGCATCGACGTACTCGTCGAGCTATCCGGCCACAGCCCCGGCAATCGTCTGCGTGCGCTCGCACAGCGGCCCGCACCGGTGCAAGTTAGCTGGCTCGATTATTTTCACAGTACGGGAACCGAAGCGGTCGATGTGTTGCTCAGTGATGCGACGCTCAGTCCGGTCGCATTTGCGCATCGCTACAGTGAGCGCGTATTGACGCTGCCGTCCGGGCGACTGTGCGGGTCGCCGCCGGTCGCTGCGCCGCCGGTCTCGCTGCGCGATGGCGGGCCGTTGCGTTTCGCCAGTTTCAATCGGATCAACAAACTCAACGACGACGTGCTGGCGGCGTGGTCGCGCATTCTTGCCGGCGTGCCGGGGAGTGTGCTGAGGTTGAAAGCGCGCGGATTCGACGTGGCCGACGAACGCGCGTATTTTCTCTCGCGTTGCGCGAGACACGGCATCGCCGCCGAGCGCCTCGAATTGCTCGGCTACGGTACGCACGCACAGGCATTGGCCGCCTATGCCGAAGTCGATATCGCGCTCGACCCGTTTCCGTTTTCCGGTTGCGCGACGAGCCTGGATGCGCTGTGGATGGGGCTGCCGGTCGTCGCCTGCCTCGGCGAAACGATGGTGAGCCGCCAGAGCGCCAGTTTGCTGACTGCGTTGGGTCTGGACGAACTGATCGCGCGGAATGGCGACGACTATGTGCGTTGCGCAATCGATCTGGCGAACGACGCCATGCGTCGGCATGACCTGCGAACGACTCTGAGAGTGCGTGTGCGTGAAAAGCTTTGCGATGCGGATCGTCATGCGCGCGAAGTGGAATCGGCCTTGCGCGCAGCGTGGCAATCTTGGTGTCGCGATGAACTGAAACCGGAGCATTCGCCATGACGAAAACGCATACCCTGCATCGCGGCACTGCGCCGCTGCTGGTCTCCTTGCCGCACGATGGCGCGGCGTTGCCGGGCGATATCGCCGCGCGCCTCGTGCCCGATGCGAAACGCGTGCCCGATACGGATTGGCATGTCTCGCGCTTGTATGCCTTCGCGCGTGAACTCGGCGCATCGATCATCGCGTCGACCTGTTCGCGCTATGTCGTCGATCTCAACCGCCCGCCCGACGATGTGTCGTTGTATCCCGGCCAGAACACCACGGGGCTGTGTCCGATCGTGCGGTTTTCCGGCGAGCCGGTGTATCTGCCGGGGCAGGAGCCGTCGCCCGAGGATGTCGCGCAGCGCATCGAGCGGTACTGGCGGCCGTATCACGCGGCACTCGCCGCGGAAATCGCGCGAATCCACGCCGCGCACGGTCGCGTCGTGCTCTGGGAAGGGCACTCCATTCGCGCGGTCCTGCCGTTCCTGTTCGAGGGCCGACTGCCTGATTTCAATCTCGGTACCGTCGGCGGCGCCAGTTGTTCGCCGGCTTTGCAGCGTCGTCTCGACGCCGTGCTGGCGGGGCAGGAAAAATATACATTTGTCGTCAACGGTCGCTTCAAGGGCGGCTACATCACGCGCCACTACGCCGATCCCGCCAACGGCGTGCAAGCCGTGCAGCTCGAACTCGCCCAGTGCAGCTACATGGATGAGGACGCGTGCGCGTATCGCGACGATCTTGCCGCGCCGACGCAGGCATTGATCCGTCGCCTGCTCGAACAAGCGCTCGTCGAATGACGCGACCCGACAAGGCGGACGGGAACGTGCCCGACCGGCCTCGCCTCAGCGTACGGCAGGAATCGTCAGCTTGCCCGCGCGGCACGAATTGCGCACGCGACCGCCGCAGGATTTGACCGAGAGGTTGTCTTTGTCCAGGCAGATGCGCACTTCTTCCAGCGTGCCGCCGTTCTTGCATTCCACGCTGATCATGTTGTCGTCGAGCCCGGGATTGACATCGATGAAAGCCTTGACGATGTCGTCCGCACTCAGATCGGGCGACGTCGCCGGCGTTTTCAGCGCGGGGGGAATCGTCTGCCGCGAAAACGCATCTTCGGCCAGCGCGAAATAGCCCTTCGGGTCGAGCCCGGAGCAGGCGCCATGGGTTTCCCACTCGTGCTCGATCAAGTGCCGGCTTGGCATGATCGGCAGCATCTGCGTGATCGTCGCTTCTTCGGGCTCGCGGCTCGTCGAACAATGTTGTGGCCAGCTGCCATTGCGATACTGCGGCCACAGCCCGTGCAGAACGAAGCCGTAGCCCTTGCCGCATTGCTCGGCTTCGCCGGGATGAATCGCACAGTAGCTGGGCGACCACGACAGCGAGATCACGTAGTAGTCGAAACGGCCGGGCCGTGCATTCTCGTTGCGGTTGCCTCGGCCGCGCGCGTCGGCGCCGGTCGTTGCCGCGAAGGCGAGTGCGATGCCCAGTGCGGCGACGCAAAACGAGATGAGCTTCGGCTTGCCTGACATGACGGCTCCTGGGGGCGAGACACGGGAAAACACATCGCGATGATACGAGCGGGACGCCGATACGGCAATTCGTCGAGGAATTCCACCACGCGAAATCGGCGATCGGGTTATCATGCGCGCTTGTCTTCGCCACTTGAAAACCAGAGTCGACGCATGGCCAAACGTTTCGTTCGCCGCACCTCGCCCATCCATGGAAACGGCGTGTTCGCCACGCAGGCTATCGCCAAAGGCGAGCGCATCATCGAGTACAAGGGGCGCTTGCTGACCCACACCCAAGCCAACAAGCTGTTCGCCAACGATGCGGATTCGGGTCACACCTTCCTGTTCACGCTCAACGAGAAATACTTGATCGACGGCGGCGATGGCGGCAACGACGCGCGCTGGCTCAACCATAGCTGCGCGCCAAACTGCGAGGCGTGGATGATCGAAGACGAAGGCGGCGACAAACGTCGCGACAAGGTCGTCATCGAAACCCGACGCGCGATCAAGGCCGGCGAGGAGTTGACCTACGATTACGGCATCAAGCTCGAAGAACGCCATACCCCGCGCTTGAAGGCGATCTGGGCTTGTCGATGTGGCGCGAAGGGGTGTGCCGGAACTCTCCTCAAACCCAAACGCTGATGGCATTGCAACGCGATTTGTTGCGTTGCGGCGCAAGCAAGGCTGGCTTTTGAGCAAACCGATGCTAAAGTCTGCGCCGACCCTCGGCGTATGCGTTGGGCCGTCCATCCGGCCCCGAGCGAGGCATGCCTTCCCCTTGCCGGAAACAGTTCAATGGCCCAACCGCAGCGCAAAGACTTCGTGCCGACCAATTATGGTGCACTTACCACCCTCGTCGTCGTTTTCTTCTTCTGGGGGTTCATCGCGGCCGGCAACAGCATCTTCATCCCATTTTGCAAGCACAAATTCGGGCTCGATCAATTCCAGTCGCAGTTGGTCGATTTCGCGTTCTATACGGCGTACTACATCGGCGCACTCGTGCTGTTCATCATCGGCTCGGTCAGCGGCAGGGACCTGGTCGGTAAATGGGGGCTGAAAAAGAGCATCGTGTTCGGCCTGCTGTTTTCGGCGATGGGCGCACTGGTAATGATCATCGCGGTCAACGCGAACACGTTTGCCGGCATGCTCGGCGGCCTTTTCATCGTCGCACTCGGATTTTCGTTGCAGCAAACCGGTGCGCAGCCATTCGCGATCGCGCTGGGCGATCCCTCGACCGGCAACAGCCGGGTCAATCTCGGTGGCGGGGTCAATTCGTTCGGCACGATGATCGGCCCGCTGATCGTTGCGTTCGCGCTGTTCGGCAGCGCCGCCAACGTCACCGACGAGCAGATCGCGGCGCTGCCGTTGTCCAAGGTGGTGATTTTGTACGTCGCCGTCGGCTTGCTGTTTGTCGCCGCGGCGGCGCTGTTCGGTCTGTCGAAGAAGGTGCCCGCAGGTATCGATGATGAGCCGATCGAACATGCGAACAAGGCACTTCGCACGTTGTTGATCGTCACCGGCTTGCTTACCATCGCGTTCGTGCCGGTGTTCAACAGCTACCGCAGCACCGAGGCGAATCGCATCGCAGCAATCGACGCGAGCGTGGCTCCGGTGCAGGCGCAGATCGCCGCCCTGCAGGAGCGCTTCGTGCCGAACATGGGCAGCGTGGATCGTGCTGCGGTCGAGACGCAGGTCGCGCAACTCGAGCAATCGATCAAGCCGCAACTCGACGAGCGCGAAAGCGTGCGCCGACCGCTTGAAATGTATCGCATGTATTTCCTGTTTGGCGCGCTCGCGATCATGGTGCTCGCCTTGTTGTGGTCGTATCGTGCGGCAGCGATGCAACCCGATGGCTGGGGCGCTATGCGCTATCCGCAATTGGTACTCGGCATGCTCGCGATCTTCGTTTACGTCGGCGTCGAGGTCGCCATCGGTAGCAATTTGTCGGAATTGCTGAAACAGAGGGAGTTCGGTGAATACAGCGCTTCGCGCGTTGCGCCGTTCATCTCGATGTTTTGGGGAAGCCTGATGATTGGCCGCTGGGCGGGCGCGATCAACGCATTTGAACTATCGCGTTCGACCAAGAAACTGTTGACCGCCATTGTTCCACTGATTGCTTTTGCGCTGATCCTGACCGTCAACTGGTTTGCCGGAAAAGACGTTTCGCCATTGCTGTGGTACATCCTGTGCGTGCTGTTGCAAATCGTCGCGTTTTACGTGAGCGACGACAAACCGGCGCGAACCCTACTCGTATTTGGTTTGGCCGGCGTGATCGCGATGCTGGTTGGCCTTGCGACTACGGGGACGATCGCGGTGTATGCCTTTCTCGCCGGCGGCTTGTGCTGCTCGATCATGTGGCCGAGCATCTTTGCGCTCGCCATCGCCGGCCTTGGTAAATACACGACGCAGGGGGCCGCATTCCTGATCATGATGATTTTGGGTGGTGGCATCATCCCGCCACTGCAAGGCAAGCTTGCGGACATTCTCGGCATTCACTACTCGTTTGTCGTGCCGACGCTCTGCTTTGCCTACCTCGCGCTGTTCGCCTACCTCGTGCGCGGGATTTTGGCCAAACAGGGCATCGATTGCGACGCGCAGGCCGTGAGCACCGGGCACTGAGACGCGAAGGAATCGGCAACCCAACGGTGTCGAGTGATGACGTTGGGTTTCATGTGCCTGCCAGCACACGACCGATTCCGCGCTCGCCGATAGCCGTGATCGCAGCTTGCACCTTGGCTGCATCGCTTACCGAGTCGTAGCCGATGCGGAAATGCAGCTCGCCCTCGGGTGTGCGCGAGGAATGGATCGAATCGAGATTGATCGCGTATTCCTCGAACACTTGCAGCAGTGCGCGCAGCGATCCGGGCGCATCCAGCGGCAGGAACACGCTGATATGCGCCGGCGAGGCCAGGTCGGCAAGCAGATAACCCAGGCGCTCGAAGCCATAGCTGCCTGCGGCGAGCGAGACAGGATCGCAATCGTTGCGTGGCCCATCGAGCAGGCGTTCGCGCATGACCGTGCGTGCCGCATCGCTGCCTTCGCGCACGCGGTCGCGCAAGAAATCGATATGCGCGGCAAGTCGCTCCAGCATCGTGCCGATGTGCGGGTTTTCGAACTGGATGTCCTGATAGATCGAAGGGTTGCTCGCAAGCATGCGCCGCGTGACCATGCCGTCGAGTTCGTAGCCGACGCTGCGGAATGGGTGGATCGCATCCAGCCCGCCGAGTGTCGGCGCGAGCTCGCGCAGCGTCGCCGCCTGCGCCATGTGCGTGGCATGCGTCATCCCCTGCACGAGCGCCATGATGCGGTCGTGCAGCTCGGGCTGGGCCGGCACGCACTGCGCTTGTGTCGCGAGCAAGAATTCATCGAGCCAGCATCGCCACGCGTCGACGCGCGCCGCGCAGACGACCAGCACGCGGCCGCGCAACGTCGGCGTTTTCGGTGGCGCACACATCGGGTGCAGGCCGACTACCTCGGCCTGCGAGCGCAGCATCGACGCCATCGGCGCGGCCTTGATCGAGGTCAGGTCGAGCCAGAGTTTGCCGCGCTCGCGGCCCGCAGCGAGTGCGGTGTATTCGTCGATCAGTGCGGTCGTCGTGCGGATCGGTGCGGAAAAAATCAGCACGTCGGCGCGCGCGATCAATTCCGCGGGCGACAGCGCGGTGTCGCCGTTGGGATCGTGCCCGATGACGGCAAGATCCATGCGCTCGGTGAAGAAATGCTTGAGCCAGCGCCCGAACGCACCGGCGCTGCCGACGATGCCGATGATGGGGCGTTGCGTTGGCGCTTGCGTCATGGGCGAGAAACTCAATCCGCCAAATCGGCGAGGCGTTGCTTGAGTGCGGCGACGTCGGCTTCAAGCGCGGCGACGCGCTCGCTCAGTTCGGTATCGACGCTACCGCGCGCGTGCGTTGCCGATGCCGGTGTGCTGAACGCATACGCTTGCAGATCAACCGGGCCGCACAGCAGGTGCGTGTAGCGATCCTCGCGTTGGCCGCTGCTGCGCGGAATGCGCACGACCAGGGAAGGCGCGCGTGCGATAAGGCGTTCCAGCGAATCGCGCACGTCGTCGATCACTGGAAAATCGGCGAGGCGCTCGCAACGCGTATACAGTTCGCTCACCGTCTGCGGCCCGCGTAACATCAGGATGCAAAGCAGGGCGCGCTGGCGCGGCAGGGTGGCGTAGGCCGCATCGAATGCGTGCGACCAGCGCGGCGCGCGTTGCGAGAACGGATCGAGTTTGACCAGTCCGCGTGCTTCCATGTCGCGTAGCGCATGACCGATTTCGCCGGGCTCCAGATGCATCACCGGCTCGCGGCTGGTTTTCTGGTTGCAGGCCTGTACCAGTGCGTTGAGCGTCAGAGGATAGACGTCGGGCGTGATCGCGGCTTTCTCGATCAGGCAGCCGAGAATGCGCGCTTCGGTGGCGGTGAGGGTTTGCAAGGACGCTGTCTCTGCGGCAGCGCGCGTCGTCATTTCGGTCATGTCGGGTGCGGAATGATTTACCTGCCCCAAGCTTGCCGCAATGGCGCGTGTCGGCACAATAGCCGCGGCGCCTCCATCGGCTGCGCCGCCATCGCGTCAGTCTTCCTCCACCTTCGGCTTGTACGCCTCGACGAGTTTTTTCTGCACCGGTGCCGGCACCGCATCGTAGTGGCTGAATTCGATGGCGTAGCGGCCTTTGCCGCCGGTCATCGATTTGAGTTCGGTTTGATAATCGGCGACTTCGGCCAACGGCGCCTGTGCGCGGATGACCAATTCGCCCGCGCCGGTGGCATCGGTACCGTTGATCTGCGCGCGTTTTCCAGCAAGGCCGCCAGTGACGTCGCCGACATGCGCGTCGGGTACGAACACGTCGAGATTGACGATCGGTTCGAGGATTTGCGGGCGTGCTTTGGCAATGGCGTCCAGAAACGCGCGCTTGCCCGCCGCAACGAAGGCGACTTCCTTCGAGTCGACGCTGTGATATTTCCCGTCGTGGACGATCACGCGCACGTCCTGCATGGGATAGCCGGCGATGGCGCCGTGTTCGAGCACATGGCGCACACCTTTTTCAATGGCGGGCAGGAACTGGCTGGGAATCGTGCCGCCCTTCACCGCGTCGACGAATTCAAAGCCGCCGCCGCGCGGCAGCGGCTCGATGCGCAGGTGAACTTCGCCGAATTGGCCGGCGCCGCCGGTCTGCTTCTTGTGGCGATGCTGGCCTTCGGCGTTGGAGCCGATGGTTTCGCGATAGGCAATGCGTGGCGGCCGCGTTTTCACTTCGACGCCGTAGCGCTCTTTCAGGCGCTCCAGCATCAGGCGCAGATGCAGGTCGGACAGGCCACGAATCACCGATTCGTTCAACTCCTTGTTGTGCTCGTAGCGAAAGCAAGGGTCTTCTTCGGCGAGCTTGTGCAGCGAGGCGGCGAGTTTCTGCTCCTGGCCTTTGTGTGCCGGCTCCACCGCGAGGCCGAACATCGGTTGCGGAAAGGCCAGCGGGGCGAGGTGGATATGGTCTTCGTCGTGCGAGTCGTGCAGCACCGCATCGAAATGGATTTCCTCGACCTTGGCCACGGCGGCGATGTCGCCCGGGATGGCCTGATCGATTTCGATGTAGTCCTTGCCCTTGAGTTTGAACAGATGGCCGACCTTGAACGCCTTCTTGCCGTCGTCGACGAACAACTGCGAGTCTTTTTTGATCGTGCCCTGAAAAACACGGAACACGCAGAGCTTGCCGACGAAGGGATCGTTGACGATCTTGAATACGTCCGCGATGACGTGCGCGGCAGGGTCGGGCTTCGCGGCCATCGGCGCCGCCGAGGCACCCGTGCCTTTGAAAAAGGCTGGCGGATTGCCTTCCAGAGGGCTCGGCAGCAACTTGTCGATGATGGCGAGCAACTCGCGCACGCCCGCGCCCGTGCGCGCGGAGACGAAACAGATCGGCACGAGATGGCCTTCGCGCAAACACTGCTCGAAGGCATCGTGCAACTCGGCGCCGCTCAGAGCCGCTTCGCCCGCATCGAGGTAGTGACCCATCACGGTTTCGTTGATCTCCACGACTTGATCGATGATGCGCTGATGCGCGGCGGCAACGCTGTCGAAGTCGGCGACGCCGCTGGGGCTGAAGAAACAATCGACCACGGCCTTGCCGCCTTGCGCGGGCAGGTTGATCGGCAGGCATTCCGGGCCGAACGTCTCGCGTAATTGTTCGATGAGTGCGCGCGGGCTGGCGCCGTCAATCTTGTTGACGATGATCACGCGCGCGAGGCCGCGTTGCTTGGCGTGGTGCATCATGCGTTGCGTGCCGTATTCGATGCCGGCATGCGCGTTGACGACGATGGCGCAGGTTTCCACCGCGGCCAGCGCCGTCAGGGTCGGCCCGCGGAAATCCTGCGCGCCCGGGGTGTCGATGAGATGGATGTGGCACGCGCCGACATCGATCGAGGCGATGCTGGCATTGAGCGAATGCGCGCGCTGTTTTTCCAGCGGGTCGTGATCGGAAACCGTGCTGCCGCGCTCGATCGAGCCTTGCGTCTGGATGGCGCCGCCCGCATGCAGCAAGGCCTCGAACAACGTGGTTTTGCCGGCGGCGGAATGCCCGACGAGCGCGAGGTTTCGGATGCCTTCGATGGTATGGCCCACGACGCTTCTCCTTTCGAATTTTGCGCGCATTCCTGATCGCGACGATCGAGGAGCGACGATTCTCGCCGCTGCCGCCACGAATGATCGCGGCGACCCTCCGAAGGGTTCTCCTTTTGTGCGCACGGGTCAAGGCGCGCCGCCGCAGCGGGCAAGAGTCGATGCGCTGGCACGCGACGCGTCAGTGTATTCAGCGATGGTTATCGCCGCCGTTGCAATAGTCGCGCACCCCCAATGGAGCACCGTCCATGCGATCCATCGTTCTGACCGCAGTACTGATGCTGGTGGCGATTCCGGTCGTTCATGCCGAGCCGCTGGCCGAGTTGCGCACGACGCTGGCGAAATATCCCGGAGGCGATGCCATCGACGCGGGCATCGATATCAAGCAGACACAACGCAAGGGCGAGGCGAAGGCACCGACCGTGGGTCAGGTGCGGCTCAACGTGCAGGCGGGCGCACAGGGGTTGCAATTCCTTTTTCCGCCGGAATTGATGCATGCGGTCGAGCGCGAAGCGCAGGCACACGTCGCCAACGCCGAGTCGCCGATGCCGATCGCTGGAATGCTCGCCACGGCGACGCCGATGCGTGTTGCGACGGTGCTCAACGCCGCGCCGGCCATGTTGCGCGACATCGACGGGGCGAAATTGATCGAAAGCCGTGCCGATACGCTCGACGGCAAGCCCGCACAATTGCTCGTGCTCGACGTACCCGGTCGCATCTCGGCCAAGGACAAGGCTGACCTCAAGCAATATCAAGATCGTCTGAAACTGTGGCTCGATGCCGACGGCACGCCGCTTGCGAGCGAAGAAAGCGTCGACTTCAGCGGGCGAAAATTCTTGATCGGGTTCAGCGGTGCGGAAAGCTACCGCACCCGCTACGTCGTGATCGGCAAACGCCTGGCGATGAAATCGCGCACCTGGGGCAGCAGCTTCAAGGGGTTCGGCGAAGACAACGAATCCGAGACGACGGCAACCCTGAGCTTGCGCTGATCGTACGGCGCGCGCTGGCATGGACGAGGCTCGGCAAAACGTACTCGAAGATCAGTTGCATGCCGAGGTGCGTCTGCGCGCGATCGCGCATGCGCGCCGGCGTGCCGTCCGCGCGCCACGCAGTTTGCGTTACGGCGCCATCGCGATCGCCGTGCTCGTGCATTTTGGAGCGGCAATGTTCTTGTATGTGCTGA
>Ga0208826_1002218_pt1 | contig 14740 bp, 15 predicted proteins | sample AD_UKC115_MetaG_FD_184451 | JGI IMG/M metagenome (GOLD analysis project Ga0208826, IMG submission 184451) | Active sludge microbial communities of municipal wastewater-treating anaerobic digesters from Hong Kong - AD_UKC115_MetaG (SPAdes)... | ecosystem: Engineered > Bioreactor > Anaerobic >...
AAATCTCGCTGCACGGCCCGCAGGGCCCCGTGTCGGCCATCATCCAGAAGTTGTCGCTCTTGTACTTGCCGCCCTTGTTGTCGCCGATGCGGATCACGCGCTCCGGCGGCAGGCCGATCACCTTCGTCCAGATGTCATAGGCCTCGTCGTCCTCGTGATAGACCGTGGCCAGCAGTTTGTCGGCGGGCAGCTTGTAGATTTGCGTCAGCAGCTCCCAACCCCATTCGATCGACTCGCGCTTGAAGTAGTCGCCAAACGACCAGTTGCCCAGCATTTCGAAGAAGGTGTGGTGGCGCGCCGTGTAGCCCACGTTCTCCAGGTCGTTGTGCTTGCCGCCGGCACGCAGGCAGGCCTGCACGCTGGCGGCGCGCTTGTAGGGGCGCTGGTCGGTGCCCAAAAAGACATCCTTGAACTGCACCATGCCGCTGTTGGTGAACATCAGCGTCGGGTCGTTGCCCGGCACCAGCGGGCTGGATGGCACCACGGTGTGGCCCTTGCTGACGAAGAAGTCCAGAAAGCTCTGGCGAATGTCGGCGACCGAAATCGGAGGTTGGCTGTTTTTCATAAACGGTTTTGCCCTGTAGCACTTGCCCATCAAGCGCAATCAGCTCAGGATTTGATAGCGAAGCCCGGAGAATCGGGCGAAGTCCTTGTCGAAGGTCAGCACCTCGGCGCCGTGCTCGATGGCGATGGCGGCGATGTGCGCGTCGCTGGTCAGGTTGCCGGCGGTGCCGGCTTCGAGCAGCAGGCGGGCGAGGATGTCCATGTGCCGTGCACCCGGTTGCAGCAGATGCACCACAGGGTGATCCAGCCACTGCTGCACCTGCGCCAGTGCCCGTTCAACGCTCAAAGGCTCCGGGACGATGGCCGCGCGCGTGGCTAGGCGGATGAAGCCCACCAGCGTCACCCACACCATCGCCATGCCCTGCGGCTCGCGCGCCGAGCGCTCCAGCCAGTCGTGCGCCACGGCATTTTGCGGGCTGTGACGGTTGACCGCGTACAGCAGCACGTTGGTGTCCGGCAACCTCATGCCTTGCCGGCTTTCTTTTTCGCTGCGGCCTCGGCCTCCAGGCGGCGATTGAGTTCCAGAAAATGCAGATCCTCCAACTCGCCGACCAGTTGATTGGCCTTGGTCAGATCGACCAGCGGCACACCCATGTCGAAGGTGCGCTGAATGAAAGGCGGAATGTCCTCGGCCACGTGCGCCGGGGCGCTGGAAATCGGCACGATCTTGGCCACCGGCTTGTTGTGGCGCGTGATGATGACCTCTTCGCCCCGCTCGGCGCGGGCGACGTATTCGGACAGGTGGGTCTTGGCCTCGAACAGGCCGACGGCGGTGGCGGTCATGGCGGGGCTTTGGCTCATACTGGTTGAATCAACCAGATTTTACGCGACCCGGCTCCGGCTCGCCGCCCGTCACGCCGCCTGCTTGGCCACCGCCGCAAACGCACTGCCCGGCAGCCAGGCGCGCAGTTGCGCCGCCCGCTCGGGCGTGCCGGTCAGGCGCAGGGCGCCGCGCGCCGTGGCGTGCGACCAGTCCGAGTAGCCCAGCCACACCTCGGTGAGGGTGCGCACGTCGGTGCTGACGTACAGGTCCACGTCGTAGCCCGGATCGACGGTGCACAGGTCCGCCTCGTGGCCGCGCTCGACCACCAGCCAGTAGTTGCGCTGCGGCGGCGCGCGGTCGCCGAAGATGAATTCGATGGTGGTGCGCGCCGCCGGCGCCGGCTCGGGCCGCACGTTGCGGCGGATGTCCCACATCAGCAGGTTGGCGTCCAGGTGGCTTAGCGTGGCCTCGGTCGTCACCCAGCGCTGGCCCCACACGCCCACGGCCTCGACGATGGGGCGCAGCTCCTGGCCGGCTTCGGTCAGGTGGTATTCGTGCGGGTCGACGGCGCGCGCGGGCGCCGTGCGTGCCACGATGCCGGCGGCCTCCAGCTCCTTCAGCCGCTTGGCCAGCAGGGCCGAGGACATGCGCGGCACGCCGCGGCGCAGCTCGTTGAAGTGGCGCGATCCCAGCATCAGCTCGCGCACCAGCAGCAGCGTCCAGCGGTTGCACAGCAACTCCGCGGCCATGGCCACGGGGCAGAACTGGTGATAGCTGGTGGCGGACATGGGCAGCGGCGCGGGCCGGCGCTTCAGGCGTTGACCAGCCAATCTACGCCGATTCGGGCGCGCCTGCCAGTTCAGATCCTGAACCGGTGTGCTTCACAAACAGAACTTGAATCGCGCACCCGCCACCGCGCAGCATGGGTGCCCGTCTCACTTCCCTTGTTGCAGGAGATTGTCATGTCCGCCACCACCCTCGAAGCCCCGTCGATCGACTACGCCGCGATCAAGCAACGCCAGCACGCCGTCTGGTCCTCGGGCGACTACGCCATTCTGGGCACCACCTTGCAGATCATGGGCGAGAGCCTGTGCGAGGCGGCAGATGTGCGCGCCGGCAGCCAGGTGCTGGACGTGGCCGCCGGCAACGGCAACGCCACGCTGGCCGCCGCGCGGCGCTTTGCCCACGTCACCTCGACCGACTACGTGGGCGCGCTGCTCGAGCGCGGGCGCGAGCGTGCCGCCGCCGAGCGCCTGCAGGTGACGTTTCGCGAGGCCGACGCCGAGGCGCTGCCCTTTGCCGACGCCAGCTTCGACGTGGTGCTGTCCACCGTCGGCGTCATGTTCACGCCGCACCAGGACAAGGCCGCGGCCGAGCTGGTGCGCGTGGTGCGCCACGGCGGGCGCATCGGCCTGGCCTGCTGGACGCCCGAGGGCTTCATCGGCCAGGTGCTCAAGACCGTGACGGGGCATCTGCCGGCGCCGCCCGCCGGCCTGAAGCCGCCCGTGCGCTGGGGCACCGAGGCCGGCCTGCGCGAGCTGTTTCCCGGCCAGCGCATCCAGGCCACGCCGCGCGAGTTCATGTTCCGCTACGAATCGGCCCGGCACTGGGTGGACGTGTTTCGCGCCTTCTACGGCCCGGTGCACCGCGCGTTTGCCGCGCTGGCGCCCGACGAGCAAAAGAGGCTCGAGGGTGAAATCCTGGCGCTGCTGGCGCGCTTCAATCGCGCCGACGCCGATTCGCTGGTGGTGCCCGGGGCCTACCTGGAGGTGGTGATCACGCGCGGCGCATGACCGCTGTCAGTGCCATCATGGCCATGTGCTCCGCGCGCATCGTCCCGGCGGGCGGCCAACACGCACGATCGACGGTCCGGGCGGCCCCTCAAACCACCGGGAGACAACCATGACCCCCAGCGCTCGCGAATACTGGCTGCGCGTGGCCTTGCGCGTGATCGGATGCGTGTTCGTCCTTGGCGTCTATCCGCTGACCGTGCTGTGGCCCGGTGGCTGGACCTGGCATGCCGGCCAGTCCGACTACCTGCAGATGATCATCGGCATCTATGCCACGCTGGGGGTGTTCCTCTGGCTGGCGGCGCGCGATCCGGCGCGCCATGTCAGCCTGATCGCATTCACCCTCTGGTCCAGCGTGGTGCACGGCGGCATCATGGCCGTGCAGGCGCTGGCCATGCCCGAGCACGTCGGCCACCTGCTGGGTGACGTGCCCGCCTTGTTCCTGATCGCGCTCGTGCTGGCTTGGCTGTGCCCGCCGGCCGTGCGCGGCGGCCAGGGCCGCCGGGTTGGCGCAGCGTAGCCCGGCGGCGTGCTCTTCAACCGGCCAACCCAAAGCGCTGCCGCACCCCCGCCAGCAGCGCCTCCTCGCCCAGCTCCTGGCGCGCCTTCAGGATCTCGCGTGCGTCATCGCCGGTGGCGTACAGCACCTGCGCGCTGCCGTCGGTGGCGGCGCCGTACAGCGCCTGCGCCAGTTGTTCAGGCGTCATCGCGTTGCCCGCGCCGCGGTTGGCCCCAAAGGCCGCCAGCGCCTTGGCGATCGAATCCGCATACGGCCCGCCGTCGCCCTCGAAGGTGCGCACCAGCGAGCGGCCCGAAAAGTCGGTGGCCACCGCGCCCGGCGTGAACACCTTCACGCGGATGCCCAGCGGCGCCAGCTCGTGGCTGAGCGACTGCGAAAAACCCACCACCGCAAACTTGGACGCCGCGTACAGCGAATACAGCGGCATCGCCACCAGCCCGGTCAGCGAGGCCACGTTGATGATCACGCCGCTGCCGCGCTCGCGCATGCCCGGCAGCACCGCGCGCGTGACCGCGAACACGCCGCCCACGTTGGTGCGCATCTGCCGGTCGACGACTTCGGGCGTGGCCGTCTCGAAGGGACCGAACAGCCCATAGCCCGCGTTGTTGATCAGCACGTCGATGGCGCCAAAGCGCGCCAGCGCCTGGCGCACGGCGGCGTCCACCGAGTCGGGGTTGGTCACGTCCAGCGCAAAGGCCTCGACGCAGCCCGCGCCGGGCTCGAAATGCGCCGTGCCCGGCTGGCGCAGCGTGGCCGCCACGTTCCAGCCCTGCGCCGCAAAGTGCCGCACTGCCGCGGCGCCGATGCCCGACGAGCAGCCGGTGATGAAAACCGTGGATGCCATGCGCCGTCTCCTTGAATCGGTGAAGCGGCCCACGATAGCACCGACCCCCCGCTTGTGTGAAGATGGCTGCAACGCCGGCGCTCCGCGCCCGTCTTGTGCCCACCCTCATGCCCATGCCCATGCCCTGGTCCGCCTGGCCCCGCAACGTGCGCCTGTTGATGGCCATGCGGGCCGCGCGCAGCGTGGGGCAGGGCGCCATGGTGGCGGCGTTCGCGCTGTACCTGCACGCGCTGGGCTGGGGCGCCACCACCATCGGCGCCGTGCTGACGGCGGCCCTGTTGCTCAGCGCCAGCCTCACGCTGCTGGTCGGGCCGCTCAGCGACCGCGGCGGGCGGCGCGCCTTTCTGATCGGCTACGACCTGCTGCAGGCGCTGGCCGCGTTGGTGGCGCTGCTGACCAGCACGCCCTGGCTGCTGGTGGCCGCCGCCGTGGTGGGCGCCTTCGGCCGCGGCGCCAACGGCTCGGCCGGTGCGTTCGCGCCCATCGAGCAGGCCTGGCTGGCCATCGAGCTGCCGGTGCACCAGCGCGCCCGCGTGTTCAGCGCCAACAGCGCGGTCGGCTTTGCCGGCATGGGCGTGGGCGCCTTGCTGGCGGCGCTGCCGGCATGGTGGCTGGGGCCGGCGCTGGACGCGGCCGACTACCGCTGGCTGTTTGCGCTGCCGCTGGCGGGCGCGCTGTGCAGCTTCGGCCTGCTGCTGCGCACGCGCGAGCCCGTGTTGCCTGCCGCGCCCATCGCGCCGCACCCCGCCGCCGAGCACCGCCTGCGCCAGGGCGAAAACCGCCTGCTGGCGCGCCTGATGCTGGCCAACGCGCTCAACGGCCTGGGCATCGGCCTGACCGGGCCGCTGATCGCCTACTGGTTCGCCATCCGCTTTCAGTCGGGGCTCGACCACATCGGCCTCGGCCTGGCGCTGGGCTTTGCGGTGGCCGCCGCCAGCGCCTGGCTGGCCGGCCGCGTGGCCGACCGCCACGGCATCCTGCGTACCGTGGTCTGGATGCGCGCCGCCGGCCTGCTGATGCTCGTCGCCATGCCGCTGGTGCCGTGGTTCTGGGGCGCGATGGCGCTGTACGTGCTGCGCGGCGCCAGCAACCGCGGCACCGCCGGCGTGCGCCAGGCGCTGGCCGCGGGCCTCACGCGCGCCGAGCGCCGGGGCCTGGCCAGCACCGTGCAAAACCTGTCGCTGCAGCTGCCGCGCGCCATCGGCCCGCTGCTGGGCGGCGCGCTGTTTCATGCCGGGTATCTGGCGCTGCCGTTTTACCTGGGCGCGGCGCTGCAGCTGGGCTACCTGCTGCTGTTCGTCGTGTTCTTTCGCGACACCGAAGCGGCCCGCGCACCCGGCCGTCAGGGCGCCGGATAAGTGCCCAGCACGCGGTAGCACGGCGGCTGCGCCTGCAAGTCCGACCAGATCAGGCGGGCCGCACCCACGCGCCACGCGATTGGTGCGGCCAGCCGCGCCAGCCGCACGCGCTCGGCCTGGCGCAGCGCCGTCAGGTGCGGCTTGTAGGGGCGCGCCTCGGGCGCCAGGCCCGCCGCACGCGCCAGATCGTTGGTGGCGGCGTGCAGCGCGTCCAGCGCGGGGCAGGGCGCGGCACGCAGCACGGCGATGGTGCCGCGCGGGGCGTGCCACAGCTCGGGGCGCGTCAGGCTGATGTCGAAGGGCGCAAATCGCAGTCCCGCCAGCGCAGCGCGCCAGGCCTGCTCGCGCTCGGCATCCACCGCGTTGAAGAACTGCAGCGTCACGTGCATGCGCTCGGGCACCGGCCGCAGGCGCCGGGGCAGGCCGCCCCAGCCCTGGCGCGCCGCGTCGATGGCGGCCAGCGCGCCGGCATCGGGGAACAGCGCGGTGAACAGGCGCCGGGGCGCGGGGGCGGCGGAAGCCAGGCTCACGTTGCCGGCCTCATTCGTCAAACAGGTCCGCGTGGCGTCCGGTGCGCTCAAAGCGCACGGTGTCGTCGTCGATCTTGTAGATCAGAAGCCAGTCGGGCTCAATGTGGGCGTCCCGAAAGCCCTGCCAGTCACCCTTCAAGGGGTGGTCCAGGCAGGTAGCCGGCAGCGGTTGGCCGGCGATCAGCAGACCGAGCACCGCTTTCAGCTTGTCCATGTTCTTGCCGCGCTTTTGCGCCAGCTTCACGTCGCGCTTGAACTGGCCGGAATACGCGGGTTGGCGCACGACGCAGCCTCGCGTTCAGAGGCCGAGTTGCTTGTACAGGTCCTCGGCGTCCTTGGCGTGATGCACGTCTTCGCCACGTTCGCTCCTGGCCAGCGTCTCGGCGGTCAGCGCGTTGGGCACCCGCATGTCGAAGGGCAGGGTCTTTTCGTGGGCAATCTTGGTCAGTGCGATGCGCACCACGTCGGACACCGTCAGCCCCATGCCAGCCAGCACGGCGGCGGCTTCGTTCTTGAGCGCTTCGTCGATGCGCGCGCGGACAAATGCGGTGGCGGCCATGGCTATGTCACGGGTCGGGTTGAAAGCCCAAATTGTAGCTCAGTCGAGCAACATGGACCGCGGCATGGCGCAAAGATCGAATCGACCAAAATAGCGCGCACCGTGACCACGCCGCCAACCCGCACCTGCCCGTGATATCTGCCGCCGACTTCATCGCCAAATGGGGCCCCGGCGGCCCCGCCGCGCACCTGAACGAGGAGCAGGGCGCGCAAAGCCACTTTCTCGATCTGTGCGACCTGCTGGGCGTGCCCAAGCCCGGCAGCGACGTTGGCGGCGAATACGTGTTCGAGCGCCGCTCGCTGGTGCTGGGCGAATCGCGCGGCTATGCCGACGTGTTTTACCGCGACCACTTCGCGTGGGAGAACAAGGCCCCCGGCAAGAACCTGGACGCCGCGCTGCGCCAGTTGCAGCAATACAGCCTGGCGCTGTCCAACCCGCCGCTGCTGGTGGTGTGCGACCGCCTCACCCTCCGCATCCACACCCAGTTCAACGGCCACCCCAGCGAGACGCACACGGTGCGCATCGAGCAGCTCGACCAGCCCGACAAGCAGGCCCTGCTGCGCCGCCTGTGGCTGGCGCCCGAGAGCTTTCGCCCGCGCCAGACCAGCCGCGACATCACCGAGGCCGCCGCCCAAAGCTTTGCCACCCTGGCCGCCCAGCTGCGCGCCCGCGGCCACGCCGGCGAGGCCGTGGCGCACTTTTTGACCCAGTGCCTGTTCTGCTTTTTTGCCGAAGACGTGGGCCTGCTGCCCGGGCGCATGTTCGAGCGCCTGGTGGGCAACCGCCAGCTGACCAGCGAGCGCCTGACCGCCGGCCTGGCCAGCCTGTTCACCACCATGCAGACCGGCGGCCTGTACGGGCCCGACGACATCCCCTGGTTCAACGGCGGCTTGTTTGCGCACATCAGCGTGCCCAAGCTGGAGATCATCGACATCACCGAGCTGCGCAACGCCGCCGCGCTCAACTGGTCGGCCATCGACGTCAGCATCTTCGGCACCCTGTTCGAGCGCGGCCTGGACCCCGCCAAGCGCAGCCAGCTGGGCGCGCACTACACCGACCCGGCGACGATTGCCCGCATCACCGGCCCCGTCATCACCCGCCCCTTGCTGCAAAAATGGGAGCTGGTAGCGCACGACCTGCAAGCGCTGGCGGCCAAAATCACCAAAAACGGCGACGCCGCCTACCGCAAGGCCCACGCCCGCTTCGTCGACTGGCTGGAGCAGCTGCGTGCCTTCCGCATCCTCGACCCCGCCTGCGGCAGCGGCAACTTTTTGTTCATGGGCCTGAAGGCGCTCAAGGACGTCGAGCTGATCAGCATCACCCAGGCCGCCGCCTTGGGGCTGGATCGCGAGCAGGACCTCGTCACCGGCCCGCACAACCTGCTGGGCATCGAGCTGAACGAATACGCCGCCGAGCTGGCCCGCGTCAGCGTGTGGATCGGCGAAATCCAGTGGCGCATGGCCCACGGCTACGCCCCCAAGACCAACCCCGTGCTCGAGCCGCTGGAGCAGATCGAATGCCGCGATGCGCTGCTGCAGTTTCTCCCTCCCCCGCTGGGGGAGGGCAGGGGTGGGGGCCGCGGCGCATCGGGTTCGGCTGTTCTCCTTCCCCCGCTGGCGGAAGGCAGGGATGGGGGCCACGGCACATCCACATCAGCCGCGCCTGATGCCAGCGCCCCCGGCCCCCACCCCAACCCTCCCCCAAAGGGGGAGGGAGTGAATGAATCCCCCTGGCCCCGCGCCGACGTGGTGGTGGGCAATCCGCCGTTTTTGGGCGACAAGAAGATGCGCCGCGAACTGGGCGACGCCTACGTCGATGCCCTGCGCGCCACCTACGAAGGCCGCGTGCCCGGCGGCGCCGATCTGGTGTGCTATTGGTTTGAAAAAAGCCGCGCAGCCATTGCCAGTCAAGCGCTGACCGCTGCGGGTTTGGTAGCGACCAATGTCATTGCGCGAGGAGCCAACCGAAAAGTTTTGGATCAAATTGCGCAATCCACTGTGATCTATGAAGTTTGGGAAGATCAGGAATGGGTAAATGAGGGTGCGGCACTGCGCGTGTCCTTGATCGCGTTTGGACTGCAGAATATGCCGAAGCTGTTCAACGGAGCAGCTGTTCCGAAAATCAGCACTACGCTAAAGCCGATTTCGGGCGATCCGACAGCACTTGATCCTGCCGACGTTCATCAACTAACGGAAAACGCCGAAGCATCGTTCTTCGGCTTCTGCCTCGCCGGCGACTTCAAGGTATCCGGCTGCGAGGCGGCGGGCTGGCTGCGACAACCCAACGTCAACGGCCGGCCAAACAGCGATGTGCTGAAACCCATCTACAACGGCCGTGATGTCACTACCCGATGGGCGGGCGAGTGGGTGATTGACTTCGGCACCGAGCTGTCCGAGCTCGACGCTGCACTCTATGAGGCACCGTTTTCCCACGTGCTTACGCATGTGGCCCCGGTGCGAGCTAGCAACAACCGCGCTGCACGGGCGCGCTTGTGGTGGCGTTTTGGTGAAACACGGCCCGGTCTGCGGCGCGAGCTCAAAGACTTGCCTCGCTACATCACTACTGTTGAGACCGCGAAGCATCGGGTGTTTCTGTTTTTTCCGGCCAGCGTGGCACCGGAACACAGTTTGATCGTGATTCCGCGAGCCGACGATGTGACATTCGGACTGATGCAGAGTCGTTTTCACGATGTTTGGACAATGCATTTTGGGTCGCCTTATGGAAACCACCCAACCGCTAGACGCTACAACGCTACTCGCACATTTGGTACCTTTCCCTTCCCCGCCGGCCTCACCCCGGCAGACACCGCCCACCAGCGCACCGAAGCCATCGAAGGCGGCGCACTGATCCCGGCCGGCCTGCCCGGCGATTTAAAGCCAAACAAGCCCGCATCGCGCACCCAGCAAGCGCAAGCAGCTACTCAAACAATAGCAATCCGCGACGCCGCCAGCGCCATCGCCCAGGCCGCGCAGCGCCTGGACACACTGCGCCGCAACTGGCTCAACCCGCCCGAGTGGACGCTGGCAGTGCCCGAGGTCGTGCCGCTGGGCATGGACCATTCGCCATACCCCGACCGCATCGAGCCGCGCCCCAATCTGAGCGAGGCGGACGCCAAGGCCCTGCAAAAGCGCACCCTCACCAACCTCTACAACCAGCGCCCCGCCTGGCTGGCGCAAGCCCACGCCGCGCTCGACGCCGCGGTCGCCGCCGCCTACGGCTGGACCGACTACACCCCCGCCATGCCCGACGACGAAATCCTGCGCCGGCTGCTTGCGCTCAACCGCGAGCGGGCGGTACAGGCCGGCGCCGCCAAGAAGGCCGCCTCATGAACGGTCATCGTGCCTTGCGGGCCGTGGTGCTGGCCGCCTGCCTGGCGGCAGGGGGCGCGACGCCGGCCCTGGCCTGGAAGCTGACCCCGGAGGCGACGGCGACCGAGCGCGCGCTGGCGGCGTATTCGGCCAACCGCTTGCAGCGGGCGATCAACAAAGGCGCGTTTCAAGGTGTGGCGGTGGTAGGGCACGCGGTGCACGAGGACATCACCCGGCGGGCGCTGCAATGCACGGACGATGGGCAGGACCTGCCCGGCTGCGAGTACGACATCCGCTACCAGGTGGCGGGCGTTCGCTGGAACGATGACCCGGCGTTCAAGTTTTTGCCGGGGCGCGGCGAGTACGTGGGCTGCACGGCCGGCCAGACGGTGCGCATGGTCACGCAGCCGCTGTGCTGGGTTCGGGTGTTTCACCACGGCGAGAGCGCGGCCGCGCGCGGCGTGCGCCTGACCGGCGCCAACGGCAACCTGCTGGTGCGCTCGCACTTTGGCGACTTGCAGTTTTTGCACGCCATGGCCGTTGCTGACGGCGAGGCGCCCGAACAGACCCGGCGCAATGTGCTGGCGTGGGCCGAGTTCACCTGGCGCACGGCGATTGGCGAGCGGGGCTTTGGCCTGGAGGGCGTGGTCGCCAGTCTGCCGATCGACGGTTTTGCGCAGCGCTTCCAGTTCAACCGGGGCTGGCGCATCCAGGATTTGTTTGCGCTGGGCGACCCCACGGCGCGCCGTGCCGACCGCATGCAAAAGATCGCCCTGGGCAGCCTGCTGCACGTGGTGCAGGACTCGTTTGCAGCCGGCCACGTTCAGCGCGCGGCGCCCATGCCCGGCGCCACCTGCACCGGGCGCGCCGACTGGCCGGCGCCGGGCCCGGTTGTCGAATTTCACTCGTACCCGCACCAGGACGCGCGCAAGCATGGCCGCGCCGACCAGCCGGACGCGCTGGCCGCGCACCTGGCTGGCCCGCGTCCCAATGTGATCGACGTGGTGCGCACGCTGGCCGATCTGTGGCATGCGGGCGCGCCTTGGGACGATGCACGGCCGTATCTCGAATGCGTGTTTGCGGTTGCGCCCGACGCGCGGCCGTCGTCACCGGGTGACCGCTATCGACCCGACCCGCCCGCGGACCCGGGGCAGGGGGGTGGTTGAACCTCCGCAGGTCAGGGTGAGGCGCCAAAACCCGACAGGAGCCGCAGAAGGCCCGGCGTGCCATGACTGGTGTGGGTGTCGGGTTGCGCATCAACCAACCCACCCGCCGACCGACCATTGTCAAAACGAGACCAAGGGAGATTCAATGAACCCGAGCAGCAATTCAAGGGCCGACAAGGCACCGAGCGCGCGGCTGGCGCTCGCCCTGGCGGGCGGCATGGCGATCGGCACGCTGGGCGGGCTGATCGGCTTGGGCGGGGCGGAGTTCAGGTTGCCGCTGTTGATCGGCCTGTTTGGCTTTGCCGCGCTGTCGGCGGTCATCCTCAACAAGGCGATGAGCCTGGTCGTCGTTGCGTCGGCGCTGCTGTTTCGCACCAAGGCGGTGCCCTTGGCCGAGATCGCGGCGCATTGGCCCATCGTCGTGAACCTGCTGGCCGGCAGCCTGCTGGGCGCCTGGCTTGGCGCGGGCTGGGCAACGCGGATGAAAAGCCAGACGCTCTATCGCGTTCTGGCCGTGTTGCTGGTGCTGATCGCGGGCGTGCTGCTGATGGGGCATGGGCAGGTCGCGGGCGGCGGCGCGCTGACGGGCGTGGCCCAGATGGTGGCCGGCGTGGTTGCCGGGTTCGGCATTGGTGTGGTGGCGTCGCTGATGGGGGTGGCCGGCGGCGAGCTGCTGATTCCCACGCTGATCCTGCTGTTCGGCGCCGACATCAAGCTGGCCGGCAGCCTGTCGCTGGCGGTCAGCCTGCCAACCATGGTGGTCGGATTCACGCGCTACAGCCGGGACGACAGCTTTGCGGTGCTGGGCCGCAACAAGGCGTTCGTGCTGGTCATGGCGGCCGGCTCGCTGATGGGCGCGTGGATCGGCGGGCACCTGCTGGGTGTCGTCTCGAGCGCGCTGCTGCTGCCCCTGCTGGCGGCGATCCTCGTCATCTCGTCAGTCAAGGTGTGGGGCCATGCGCATGCGTGAAGCCCGTGGGCTGGACTGCGCTGCGTGGGCCCGAGTTGCAGGGCCGCGTCAGACGCCGGCGGGCGCGTCGGTCACGCCGCTGGCACCGCTTGCAGCTTGAGCCCCAGGGCGTGCATCACCTTGAGGATGGTGCCCAAGCTGGGGTTGCCTTCGCCGGACAGGGCCTTGTACAGGCTCTCGCGCCCCAGCCCCGTATCCTTGGCGAGCTGGGTCATACCTTTGGCGCGGGCAATGTCACCCAGCGCGGCGGCGATGAAGGCCGCGTCGTCACCGGCCTCGTCCATGCAGGCCGCCAGGTACATGGCCATGTCTTCGTCGGTCTTGAGGTGCTCGACCGTATCCCATTTGCGCAGCTTGATGGCTTGCATGATCAGCTCCTTCACAGTTGCCGCGCCAGTGTCTGTGCGGTCTGGAAAACCACGAATCGAATATCTCGATTGTGTGGATCACCGCCATGGCTCGATTGCATAAAACAGGATACGCATGCGCCAGTCCCCTGCGAATCCTGCGGTTTGGTTGGAGGTTTTGTTTAGGTCGGGTTGAGGAACGAAAACCCGACGGGGGCCGTGTATGCGCCGGGCGCGCCGTGATGCGCGCCAACGTCGGGTTGCGCTGCGCGAACCCGACCTACGAGGTTCGGGGCATGGCCAGCGCCTCGGCCAAGGCCTGCAAGGAGGCGCCCACCGGCCGCTCCACCTTCAGCGCCAGCAGCTCGTCGGCGCGCGTGCGGCCCAGGTTGATGGCGGCAATTGGCTTGCCGGCAGCAGCGGCGGCCTGGGCAAAGCGGTAGCCCGAATACACCATCAGCGATGAGCCGGCGACGAGCAAGGCGTCGGCGCGGTGCAGCGCGGCCAGGGCGGCGTCGACGCGCTCGCGCGGCACGTTTTCGCCAAAGAAGACCACGTCGGGCTTGAGCATGCCGTGGCCGCAGGCGGGGCAGGGCGGCACGTCGAAGTGGGAGAAGTCCAGGCCGTCCAGGTCGGCGTCGCCGTCGGGCGCGGTGGCCGCCGGGTGGTGCTGCCAGCCGGGGTTGCGCGCGTGCAGCAGGGCCTGCAGGTCGGCACGGGGCAGGCGCGCGCGGCAGACCAGGCACACCACGGTGTCGATGCGCCCGTGCAGGTCGATCACGCGCCGGCTGCCGGCGGCGTGGTGCAGGCCGTCCACGTTTTGCGTCAGCAGCAGCTCGACGTGGCCGGCCGATTCAAGCCGCGCCAGCGCGCGGTGGGCGGGGCCGGGGCGGGCAGCGCGCATCACGGCCCAGCCGATCAGGCTGCGCGCCCAGTAGCGCTGGCGCGAATGCGCGTCGCCGGTAAAGGCCTGGTACGTCATGGGCGGCGCGCGCTTCCACTGGCCCTGGGCGTCGCGGTAGTCGGGGATGCCGCTGTCGGTGCTGCAACCCGCGCCGGTGAGCACCAGCAGGCGCGGGTGGCGGTGGGCAAAGGCGATGAGGGGAGCGATGGCGTCCTGCATGAAGCGCTGATGATGCCGCAAGCGCGCGGCTCACTCACAATGCGCCCATGTCCGGCAGCCAGATCATCGTTCTCGTCACGCCCGTCTTTCTGGCGCTGATGGCGCTGGAATGGGCCGCGGGACGCTGGCGCGGACGGCCGGCGTTTCGGCTGGCCGACGCGATCAGCAGCATCAGCCTGGGCATGCTCAGCCAGACCAGCGCGGTGTTCACGCGCCTGCTGCGCCTGGGCCTGTACACGCTGGCGTGGCAAACGCTGGCGCTGTGGCGCGATGATGCCTTCTGGACCAGCGCGGCGGGCTGGCTGCTGGCGCTGCTGCTGTACGACTTTTGCTATTACTGGTACCACCGCCTGGGCCACCGCGTGGCGGTGCTGTGGGCGGCGCATGCGGTGCACCACCAGAGCCAGGACTACAACCTGTCCACCGCGCTGCGCCAGACCAGCACGGGCGCGATTTTCGGCTGGCTGTTTTACCTGCCGATGGCGCTGGCGGGCGTGCCGCCGCTGGTGTTTGCCGTGGTTGGCCTGATCGATTTGCTGTACCAGTTTTGGGTGCACACCGAGCAGGTGGGGCGCCTGGGCTGGTTCGACCGCTGGTTTTGCAGCCCCAGCAACCACCGCGTGCACCATGCCGTGAACGACCGCTATGTGGACAAGAACTACGGCGGCATCCTGATCGTGTGGGACCGCCTGTTCGGCAGCTTCGAGGACGAGGACGCGCGCGAGCCCGTCGTGTACGGCACGCGCGGCCTGCTCAACAGCTGGGACCCGCTGTGGGCCAACGCGCAGGTGTATGCCCATCTTGCGCGCGACAGCTGGCATGCTGCGCGCTGGCGCGACAAGCTGGGCGTGTGGATCAGGCCGCCCGGCTGGCGCCCGCCCGATGTGGCCGCGCGCTT
>Ga0208826_1002219_pt1 | contig 14734 bp, 9 predicted proteins | sample AD_UKC115_MetaG_FD_184451 | JGI IMG/M metagenome (GOLD analysis project Ga0208826, IMG submission 184451) | Active sludge microbial communities of municipal wastewater-treating anaerobic digesters from Hong Kong - AD_UKC115_MetaG (SPAdes)... | ecosystem: Engineered > Bioreactor > Anaerobic >...
CTTCGGCACTTGCGCTTCCAATGTCAACGAGACAGAACAGAGAATCAACAGCCCATATATTTTTTTAAACATTTTGACAACCTTATTGCTTTATTTCTAATTTTGTGAAACGAAGTCGCCTTAAGCTGAACGATGATACGACCGCAAACTCAAGACGAATTTCGTAAGTTTGGAACAAAGATAGTGCAAGCCGAGTGGAGATGCAAAGTTTACTTTGATTATTCCGAGGCGCAGACTATCTTCGTTATATGCATTTATGTAACAAAGATAATAATAAATCATGAGTCAGTTATTTGATAAGCCCTATACATTTGACCGAACAGTCCGTCTGATCGTTGGACTGCTCATCGCATGCGGCATCATTTACCTTGTATTGATCCTGCGTAATGCGCTGCTCCCGTTTCTCATCGCCTGGCTGCTGGCCTATATGATGCAGCCGCTGGTGAAGTTTTTCCAGTATAAACTCCATTTCCGCGTGCGCATACTCGCCATGCTCGCCTCCTTCATCTCCGTGATTCTGGTCATCGCCGGCATCTGCGCGCTCATCATTCCTTCTGTAACGGAAGAGTCGGCACGGTTCTACCAGATCTTGCAGACCTACTCGTTCCAAGGCAGCAGCATTCCCTTCATTCCGCAGGAATGGATCAACTTCATACAGTCGCATCTCGACATGAACAAGATCATGGCGTATCTCAGCGTCGATAACGTTGTCAACGTCGCCAAACAGGTGCTGCCCAAAGCCTGGTCGCTGCTCTCGGGCACCGTCTCCGTCATCGTCGGCATCACCGTCGTCTTCATCATCTTCCTCTATTTCTTCTTCATCCTCCTCGACTATGAGAAGATCGCCGACGGATGGATCCATCTGATCCCGAAGAAACACCGCGCCTTCGTTGCTGATCTCGCAGGCGACGTGGAACATAGCATGAACCGCTACTTCCGCGGACAGTCGCTCATCGCACTCTGCGTGGGCATCCTGCTCGCCATCGGATTCAAGATCATCAGCTTCCCGCTCGCCATACTCCTCGGACTTTTCATCGGCGTTCTTAACCTCGTCCCGTATCTGCAAACCATCGGACTGATTCCTATGGCGCTGCTCAGCTGGGTGCGATCGGCTGAGACCGGCGAAAACTTCTGGATCGTCTTCGGACTCTCGCTGCTCGTGCTCTGCGTCGTACAGGTCATCCAGGATATGATCCTTACTCCGAAAATCATGGGACATCAGATGGGACTTAATCCGGCCATCATCCTCCTATCGCTTTCCATCTGGGGCACTTTGCTCGGCTTCGTGGGTCTGATCATCGCCCTGCCGCTCACTACACTCTGCCTTTCCTATTATAAAAGATTCGTCCTCAACGAACACAATGATGTCGCTCCGGAAGAGGCAATCGAGGAGAAAATGGAGGAAGGAGATAAAAAGAAAGATAAAAAATAGCTCTTAAGCTTGCATTCTCAAAAATAAGCATTACATTTGCACCCGCATTGCGAAAGTAACCGCATGCTGATCCGCTAGCTCAGCAGGTAGAGCACATCCCTTTTAAGGATGGGGTCTTGGGTTCGAGCCCCAAGCGGATCACAAATCACGGATTTAGAGGGATACCGAAAGGTGTCCCTCTTTTTCGTTCTTATACATGCACTTGCGTTCCAATTCGTTGGTTTAGAGGGATTAATACCAATGTTTAACCCCGCGGCTAACGGGAATTAATGGGAACAAAAAAGACCTCTCGGGAAGGTTTTGTGATACAACATGTGTTACAGAAACAGGTGTGTGATACAAAAAATTGTGATACAAGCTTTCTCGCTGTTTTTCCATTTTTCCATAAACTCGAAAGCCGCATAAAAACGCTTTAATATGGTACGCGAAAGAGTTTCTGTTGTGTTTAACAGAAGAAAAACAGTTGAAAAATGTGGATTTGGCTATGTTGAAATCCAAATTTATTTGAGTCGCACAGGTCGTAAGTTCATTGGACTTGGTAAGTGCAGACCCAATGAGCTTAAAGACATGATTTCGTCATTAGAAGTACAGAATGAGCTAAAGCGCTGTAAAGACATCATTTCAGCAATGCTTTTGTTCGATGACGAAATGACAGTTCAGCAGTTTGAAAGTTATTACTTAAGTAAGAAGAAATCCAGAAGTAATAATTTCTACAAAGGGACAGATCAAGCGACAAACTTCATTATCTATCTGAAGGAGAGCATTGATAAGGAAAGGTTCAGTGACGGCACTCGTAAGCACAAAATCTGCACTTTGGAGGCAGTGAAACGTTTCGGCAAAATCAAAACATTTGCAGACCTCACTCCTAAAAACATTCTTGAATTCGACGAATGGTTGCATGATGGTTCCAGAACAGACGTGTCTGTGCACACCTACCACAAACACCTTCGTAAAGTGACGCGCTATCTGCGAATGGCCGATATGATTCCTGTTGATCCATACGAACGTGTCAAATTGAGCCGAGGTAAGAGCAAAGAACGACAACCTCTAACAGAGGATGAATTGGACAAATTGAGAGCAATTAAGTTGACGGAGCCTATGGACCATGTGCGAGACCTTTTCATCTTTGCTGCCTATACCGGCCTTGCATATTGTGATGTACAGGTGTTCAATTTCGATCAGATGACGGAAAAGATTGGAAATATATACTATATAGATGGCGAACGGCTCAAAACAGGTACAAAGTTTTTTACCCCTATCTTAACCCCGGCAATGGAAGTATTAAAGAAGTACGATTACAACTTACCCAAAATTACGAACCAAAAGGGAAATGAGTATTTACATCTCATTCAACATGCCATGGGACTTCGCAAGAGTCTGACCTTTCATGTTGCCAGACATTCCTTCGCAACTTTAGCTATTTCACATGGCGTGCCTATTGAAGATGTAGCCAGAATGTTAGGTCATGAAGACATTCGTACTACACAGATTTATGCCAAGATTCTGAAGAGCACCATCAATGAGTATTCCACAAAATTGCAGGATTCGATAAAATAAAGACGTTAAGCTACTTAATCCGCAGCGATCATCTCAACTTGATTGTTGCGGATTTATGTATTAGCTATGAGATGCATCCTTCAAAATGAAGAAAAATATACAGTAAATAACACATCTGAAATAGAACGGCGACCAACAAAGATGAATATGTTATGAACTCATATTTAGAATTAGTTGCAGACTATATGTATTGAGAGAAGTAGATCACTTGCCATCAATGAGTTAATAAAACAAAATTTTGGGCTATTTACCTCTTTTGCAACTCAGTTGCAAAGAATTATATATACTTTTGTAGTCAAATGAAAAGAATACAATACATATCATCTATTGCAATAGCATTGATAATGATGATGTTGACAGCCCCCATGTTGCATCATCATCACAACAATCAGATATGTACAATTGAGGAAATTTGTGCCATTGACGGAAATATCAATGATAATCATACCTCACATGCTCAAAATGAAGAAGAAGGATGTCCATTGCAGCAAATTCGTAATTTTACAAGCAATGTGAAGAGCGCAACAAATGCATATGACATTTCTTTATCTCAAATTCCGTGGCTATTAGGTATATTTACAAACACAATAATTGATTTTAATAATAGTGATTGCAGGATTATTGATTATCCAACTAATTATGCGGAACTGACTCAAGCAAATAATACTGCACATTCAAGAAGAGGACCTCCCCTTTTGTAATAATACAACATTTTTGAGAAGGTAATTCTTTACATATTCAATTACTATAGATCATCTAACATAGAGAGAATCCAATAAGTTTGAATTTATTGAATTGCTTGACTATATAATACTATTGGCAATTATGTATTGCTAAATATATAGTTTTCAAGATCATGTGCCTTCCAAAAATCGCGATTTCATCTGACATTCATGTGTCATTAATGTAATTAATCTTAGGAGAAGAATGGTATCTTCTCATATATAATTTACATATAATCCATTTAGTTAATTGTAAGAAATTTTAAAATCATGATCAATAAAATCATTTTATATTCCATACGACATAAATTTGTCGTACTATTACTGGTCGTTATAATAATCGGTGGTGGCTTTTACTCCCTCCGTACCATTAATGTTGACTCAACGCCCGATATTACTAACAATCAAGTCCAGATAATTACTACTGCAGAAAATCTGTCAACAGGCGATATAGAACAGTTTGTCACTTATCCAGTTGAATTAGCCATGTCTAATTTACCTGGAGTAAAGGATATTCGATCTGTATCTAGATTTGGGCTTTCTGTCGTTACCGTTATTTTTACGGATAAAATGGGCACATACCAGCCACGTCAGTTGGTACAAGAAAAATTAAGTGAAGTAAAAGAACAAATACCGGAAGGTTTTGGAACGCCGAAAATGGGACCAATAACAACAGGTCTCGGAGAAATATTTCAATACACATTGGTTCCCAAAGATTCCTCAAAATATACGCCGCAAGAATTGCGTACAATACAGGACTGGATCGTAAAACGTCAAATGGCAATGATGCCAGGGGTTGTAGAGGTGAATTCGTTTGGAGGCAGTATAAAACAATATGAAATTGCTCTATCATCAGAACGTCTAAATGCTATGAACATAACGATATCCGATGTGTTTGAATCACTCAAGAAAAACAATATCAACACAGGCGGGGCTTATATTGAGCGGGATCACATGGCAAACTTTATTCGCGGAGAAGGATTATTGAAGTCGATAGATGATATAAAAAGTATTGTTGTAAAGAAGGAAAATGGAATTCCGATTTTAGTAAGTGATGTCGCAGAAGATGTCCGATTTGGTGAGCAAGTACGTTATGGAGCCTTCACGCAAGATGGCCATGAGGCTGTAGGTGGCATGATACTGATGCTTAAAGGAGCCAACTCTGACAAAGTTGTAAGAAGTGTAAAAGAACGGATAAAGTCAGTTCAAAAGTCATTACCTCCTGGTATTACGATAAAGCCATTTCTTGATCGTTCCAATCTCATTCAACGCACAACAAGTACTATTGGACGCAATTTGATAGAAGGTGCTCTTATTGTTATTTTCGTACTAGTACTGCTCTTAGGAAGTATTAGAGGTGGCATTATCACGGCGTCGGTTATACCGTTAGCTCTTCTTTTTGCTTTTATTCTGATGCGCATTTTTGGGGTATGGGCCAATTTAATGAGCTTAGGAGCCATTGATTTCGGAATTATAGTGGACGGTGCGGTGATAATCGTTGAAGGTATTACTCATAAGATAGAATCAAGAACGAAAAAGAAAATGGAATTCAATCGAGATATTATGGATACCATAAGTTACGATTCGGCATCCACAATGATGGGTTCTGCCTTTTTCGGACAACTTATCATACTTATCGTATTTACGCCCATACTGTTTCTTTCAGGTGTGAGCGGTAAAATGTTTCAACCTATGGCTTTAACATTCTCTTTTGCCATAATAGGTGCAATTATCCTATGTCTTACGTACGTACCAATGATCTCATCTATAGTATTGCGTCCATCCAGAAAGCCGAACAGTATTATTACTCGTTTAGAAAACAGACTTGAGGAATTTAGTTTGAGATTAATGAATAAAATACATGCAGGCTATGAACCGCTTTTGAATTTCTCACTTGGTCACAAAACACTTATTCTTTCCGTTGCTATTTCTTTATTTGCTATGGCAGTAATAGCGTTTAGTCGCATGGGGGGAGAGTTTATGACTAGTTTAGATGAAGGTGATATTGCCATGCAGACATTTTTGCGCCCAGGCAGTTCTCTATCCGAAACTATAAAACGAGAAGAAGAGGTGGAACGGTTATTACTAAAGAGTTTCCCTGAAATTAAAACCGTATGTGCCCGAATTGGTGTTGCTGATATACCGACCGATCCTATGGGATTTGATTATACTGACAGTTTCATAATTCTGGAAAAAGACATGAGTAAATGGAAATCAGCAAAGACAAAAGAAGAATTGATTGAGAAGATTAAGGCTAAACTAAGTGTGCTTCCGGGTTTGAATTTCTCATTTTCGCAACCTGTAGAATTACGATTTAATGAGTTACTAACAGGTATACGAGAAGATGTTGCAGTGAAACTATATGGTGATGACCTTGATAAATTAAATGAAATGGGTGAAAAGATGGTTAGCATCATCAGCAAGATAAAAGGAGCAGGAGACGTATCACTTGAACGAACGTCAGGACTTCCACAAATAACAGTAAAGTACGATCATCAAAAAATAGCCCAATATGGACTGAATATAGAAAAACTGAATCAGTATGTGAGTGCTGCATTTGCCGGCAGTAAGGCTGGAGTGATTTTCGAAGGGGAAAAACGTTTCGATATGGTAATACGCCTTGCTCAGAAAGAGCGAAAGGGCATAGAAGACTTGCAAAATTTATATGTCGACTTGCCAGACGGGCAGCTTATTCCATTGAAAGAAGTGGCTGATATCAGTTATCAGCCAGGTCCAATGCAAATATCAAGAGATCAGGCCTCACGGCGAATATATGTTGGGGTGAATGTACGAGGAAGGGATGTTCAGTCGCTTGTAGAAGAAATCCAGAAGAAACTAGACAAAGAACTTAAGATGCCGGCGGGCTATCGAATTACTTATGGCGGAGAATTTCAGAACTTGCAAGATGCCAAGGCTCGCCTGATGATTGTAATGCCAATAGCGATGCTGCTTATTTTCATCTTACTCTATTTCGCCCTGAAATCTGTTAAGCAGGCTTTGATGATATATATGGCTGTGCCACTTGCCGTCATCGGAGGTATTTTCTCACTTGTCTTGCGTGGCATGCCATTCAGTATTTCAGCAGGAGTAGGGTTTATTGTCCTCTTTGGAGTTGCAGTACTCAATGGACTTGTATTAATTAATAGGTTTAATTCATTAAAAGAAAAAGGAATGACAAATGTAATAGATCGCATTAAAAATGGAACACGCGAAAGATTGCGTCCTATACTCCTTACAGCTACTGCTGCCATGATGGGATTCTTGCCAATGGCTGTTTCTAGTTCTGCAGGAGCAGAAGTTCAGCGGCCATTAGCTACCGTCGTTATTGGAGGGTTGTTTAGCGCAACATTGCTTACATTGATAGTTGTGCCCATCTTGTACGCTTTGGAAGAACGAATCGGTAAGCACCCTCTGCCTGGCAAGATGATATCGTCAACAGCCTTTGTTATTATGATGTTGGCAATGCCTTCGGCAATGAAAGCCCAGCAGCCTATATCACTCAACAAGGCTATTCAGATGGCAATAGATACTTATCCGTCAATTAAATCAGCCAGGTTGGATGTGAAAGCTCAAACGGAGCTGAAACGTACCGCTTGGGATATTGGAACTACTGAAATATCCACAGGTACTGAAGAAAAGGGTAGAGGTAACAATGCCATAACAACACTAATATCAGTCAGACAGAATCTCGATATTCTAGGAATAGGAGCCCGTTCTAAATATTATAGTAAACAAATAGATGTTTCCAAAGCACAAGTTAAGGTAGCAGAGATAGAATTGCGTCGTGAAGTGAGTATTGATTATGGAACGGCTTATGTGGCTCACCAACGTCTGATAGTATATGATAGACTTGATTCTATTTATAGGAATTTTGAGAAAGCCGCAAAATTGCGTTACGAGACTGAAGCTACCTCGAAGTTAGAATATATCTCAGCCCAAAACCAAGCTCGACAGATAAGGCTGATGAAGCAGCAGGCAATTCAAGATGAACAGATAGCACTAAGAAATCTCAATCGTTGGCTTGGAGACAAAATTCTTTATACAACAGACGGTAGCATTGCCGGATTGTCAACTGATATTATTCAACCATCGACAATTCATCCTACATTGCAATTTGCTGATGAAAAGATAAAACTTGCGGGAAGCAAGTATAAAATGGAAAAATCAGAATTCTTTCCTAAGTTTTTTGTTGATTACGGTCGGCAAAAGATAGGATCAGTATCGGGCTATTATTCCTATCAAGTTGGTCTAAGTATACCGCTTTTCTTTGGAGCTCAGTCTGGACGTACTAAATCTGCAAAGATACAGTGTGATATTGCTCAGCAGAACTATGATCTTCAGCAGCGAGAATTGACATCACAACGAAATACCACCACTGGTCAATATGAAAAATGGAAAAGTTCCTTGAGCTATTATAATGAGACAGCTCTTCCTTTGGCCAAAGAGCAGCAACAAGCCGCTATGCAGTACTATCTAAAGGGAGCAACAGATTACATTGGATTCATCCAAAACATGAAAGATGCTGCCCAAATTCAATTGGACTATTGGAATTGTTATAGTGAATATCTGATCACGAAATTTAATTTGGAATATTATTATTAATCATATATACAAAAGAAATGAAATACAAATTATTATATGTAGTTATCGTAGTTAGTTCTACAGTTATTCTGTCTTCTTGTGGGAAAAAAGAAGAACAGTCAAAAGAAGTTAGTACCTCTGTTCGCGATGGAAATGCGTCACAGGCCGACGTATCTCTTACCGACGCTCAAAAGGATTCTCTCAATGTTACCATTGGCAAGATGCCCACTTATAAGTTTCATGGGCTGATAGAAGCCAATGGTACATTATCCGTAATGCCACAGAGTGAAGCTTCAGTATCACCATATATTGGAGCTAATGTAAAGATGATATTTGTAAAAGAGGGACAAACCGTTAGTCGCGGACAAGTTTTGGCAAGTCTGTCACATCCCGATTTGCTTGATTTGCAGAGCCGTTATTTAACATCATACAATCGTATGAAGTTTGTTGCCCAAGAATATAATCGCCAGAAAAAACTTTATGCAGAGAAAATTGGTGCAGGAAAAGATTTCCAACAGATACAGGCGGAATATAATTCTTTAAATGCAGAACTTCGGACGACGGAGTCACAGCTCAATCTTATTGGAATAAATCCTGTCAGTGTGCGCAAAGGTAAGGCCATTATGAGCATAGCTGTTAAAAGCCCTATCAATGGTACAGTGGAAAAAATTAGTATAAAGACAGGTCAGTTTGCCGATTCTCAAACCCCGATGTTTCGTGTCGTCAATATAAACAATGTTTATGCAGATCTTCTGGTTTTTGAAAAAGATATTCCAATGGTAAAAGTTGGTCAGAAAGTTTCACTATCCTTGAAATCTGCCACTGGTGCAACATATACAGGGAAAGTGTATTCTGTGGGAACCACATTCGACAGCAACCCCAAGGCTGTACATGTGCGTGTCAGTATCGATGGAGCAAAGCGAGGGCTTATCGTGGGAATGTATCTCTGTGGAAAGATAGAATCAAGTATAAAAAACCTTGTCGCAATACCTGAAGAGGGAATCGTGGATGATTCAGGAAAATCATATATTTTTTCAGTGACACATCAAAATAACAAGTGGCTTTTTCATCCTATTGAGGTAAAGAAGGGAAGGACAGAAAATGGATATGTGGAAATTGTGAAAGCTGAAAGAATAAGCAACAATACAATTTTTGCACTTGATAACGCCTATTATATACTTTCCGAAATGAAAAAGAATGAAACAGGCGAAGAGTAGTTTATAAGAATGTATTTACTAATATTATTTATCGTATGAACCAAAAATTGTTTAAAATAATAGTTTCTGCAATACTTTTGATAGGTGCTGTTATAGTTGAAAGAATGGCTAATTTAGCCGTTTGGCAACTTCTGATAGTATATCTTGTTCCATATTTACTGGTGGGATACGATGTTATTAAAGAAGCTCTTGTGGGCTTAGCCAAAGGGAATGTCTTTAATGAAAACTTCCTTATGGTTATTGCCACTTTTGGAGCATTGTGTATTGGTTTCTTGCCAGGAAGTGCAACAGAATTTCCAGAGGCGGTGTTTGTTATGCTGTTCTTTCAAGTGGGAGAACTGTTTGAGGACATAGCAGAGGGGCACAGCCGAAAGTCTATTTCGGATTTAATGAACATTCGTCCTGATTCTGCTAATGTGTTACGTGGTAATGCTATTAGTGTAGTATCACCAGAAACCATAGCTGTAGGAGAAATTATTGTAATAAAACCAGGAGAGAAGGTTCCTCTTGATGGCATAGTGATGGAAGGTTCGTCCAATCTGGATACAGTTGCATTGACAGGTGAAAGTCTTCCTCGAGAAATAAACGTAGATGATACCGTTATATCAGGTTGCGTTAATATATCTGGTTTACTCAAAGTAAAAGTCACGAAAGACTTCGGACAGTCTACAGTTTCTAAGATTATTAACTTAGTAGAAAATTCAAGTGTAAATAAATCGAAGAGTGAAACCTTTATTGCTAAATTTGCTCGAGTTTATACACCAATCGTAGTGTCTGTGGCACTTGCTCTAGCTATCTTACCACCTCTTTTTTCTTATGATTTTATGGTAACATTTCCTGTGTGGCTAAATCGCGCATTGACATTTCTGGTAGTATCTTGCCCATGTGCATTGGTTATATCTGTTCCCCTCACTTTTTTTGGAGGCATTGGTGGAGCTAGCAAGAATGGAATACTCATAAAAGGAGGAAACTACATGGAGACACTTGCCAAAATTGGAATTGTCGTTTTCGATAAGACAGGAACGTTGACAGAAGGGAAATTTGAAGTTAGCACCATTCATCCAAATAATATTAATGAAAATCAATTGTTACATTTAGCCGCTCATGTTGAACGTTTCTCTACACATCCTATAGCCATTTCTTTGCGAAATGCATATCCCAATGAAAACGATGACTGCAAGATAGAAGATATAGAAGAAATATCAGGCCATGGTATTCGTGCAAAGGTGAATGGCGAGATTGTTTGCGTAGGTAATACCAAGATGATGGATTCTATTGGGGCAAAATGGAAGCCATGTGAAAAGAGCGGTACAATTATTCATATCGCTGTCAATGGATTGTACGTTGGGCATATCGTTATATCAGATAAGATTAAGGAAGATTCAAAAGATGCGATTGCCGCCCTGAAAGCAGAAGGTATTGAAAAAACGATAATGCTTACGGGCGATCGAAAAGAAGTTGGAGAGGCCGTTGCAAAAGAACTATGTTTGGATGAATATCATGCAGAACTTCTTCCTGCAGATAAAGTGAAATATTTGGAGCGTATTATCAAAGAGAAAAAAAGAAAAACCTATTTAGCTTTCGTTGGAGACGGTATCAATGATGCTCCTGTATTAGCTAGGGCAGATGTCGGAATAGCAATGGGCGGACTTGGATCCGATGCAGCCATTGAGGCGGCAGATGTAGTTCTTATGGATGATAAACCAAATAAAATAGCAGTTGCTGTCAATATTGCTCGTCGAACAATTAGAATCGCAAGGCAAAATGTTATATTTGCTATTTTTGTTAAGGTTCTAGTCCTTGTACTCGCAGCTTTTGGTATCGCTACAATGTGGATGGCAGTATTTGCAGATGTGGGTGTAACTATCTTAGTAATACTTAATGCTGTACGAACACTTGAAGGATAGTTGTTCATAATTAAATATAGCAGCATGATTTCCGTACAACCCAGATTTATGCGAAGATTCTGAAGAGCACCATCAATGAGTATTCCACAAAATTACAGAATTCGATAAAATAAAGATGTTAAGCTATGTAATCCGCAGCAATCATTTCAACTTGATTGTTGCGGATTTATGTATCAACCATGAAATGCCATAAAATCCGCACTTCAAAATGATGAATATTAATTTGAAGGCAAGGAATACAATCTGGAAAAATTCTATGATCGCGTTCACTATATATTTTCCTATGTAATGCCCTATGATGGCACCTTCTAAAGCTGACATGGTCATTCATATTTATATATGACAAAGTTACTAAATTATTATGAGAAAAACGAATATTCGGGCAATGATTTTCAATTAGATAAATGGTCTAATATAGCGCTACTCGAATGATGTAATGATACATTGTACCAATATCCTATTTATATATTCTTGCATTATTTGAATCAATGATTATTTCATTTAAGCAACCATCAATTGCATCTATTATCGGTTTGTCGTAACTAATTTCGTGATGAACATCTTTTCCCTAAAGTTATCTTTGTAACTTTGAATGGAGAGCCATGTGTGAGAGGTTCAACCGGATTTGTAGAATTTGTTTAGCAAGTTGTACTTTTGTGCGGACAAAACGGAGTTTCGCCTTCAAAAGTAACTTGCCAACTTCTGTGAAGTTGGGAAAATGCCCTCGCAACTCGGCCTTTTATTTATAGAAGAAATGGGACATAAGACGAAACGATTATGGATAAGAATGTCGCCTGAAGAAGAACGACTATTGAAAGAGAAAGCTGTTAATTACAAGACAATTAGCAGCATGGTATGGGATGCCATCAAAATCTTTGATGACAAAGCAACCATAGGGAAATTTGATGCTCTCAATGAAATGATTGCCTTATATCGTAAATATCAGCAAGACCTGTCCTGGATGGGTGGAAACTTTAATCAGGTGGTCAAGCGAGCCAATGAACTTGCCATAGGAGAAGAACTAACTATGCCATACTTCAAACAAGTGTTTTTCCCTAAAATAGAAGAGCTTCAGAACCTTCTTTGCGACATTAAGCGGGAACAGCATCAGATAGCCAAGAAATTGACTAAATTATGATTGCACCATTATACTAATCAATTATTGCTCCTTTTAAACATTACAACATTGATATAATAATGATTGCTACTATTCTACCATCAAGTTCAAATTTTCATGCAGTTGATTACAATGAGCGAAAAGTCGCCCAAGGTAAAGCAGAACTACTGCAGATGACAAATTTCGGTTTTGTAGGTGCCGCTAGCAAGTACACACCTGATGAGTTGAAACAATATTTGGTCGAATACTCATCGCGCATCAATAAACGCATACGACGGCCACAATTTCATCTGGCGATATCCTGTCGTGGAGATGAATATACCAAAGAACAGTTAGTGAACTTTGCGCATCAATATCTAAGAGAAATGGGTTATGCCGAAGAAGGTCAGCCATTGCTTATCTATTCCCATCACGATACGGCCAACAATCATATTCATATCATCACCAGTCGTGTTGCCCCAGACGGACACAAGATAGATCATAACCATGAGCGCATTCGTTCTCAGCAGGTCATCAACAAACTACTTGGCCAAGACGAAAGCCAAAAGGTGCAACAAGTGTTGGCACAAGTACTTCAATATAGATTCGCCAGTCTCAGTCAGTTTAAAGCCATTCTTGAATCTAATGGATATGAATGTTTCGAGAAAAATGACCGGTTATGTGTCAAACGTGGTGGACGGATTTTAGGAGCGATACCGATTGAGTCTCTTACGACCAAATATAGCCTACCTGATGAAGCAGAGCAAAAACGCAAGAATCAGCTACGTGCTATTCTTCGCAAGTATCGCCAAATGGCAGCTTCCAAGGAAGAACTGAAGCAAATAATGAAAAAACGTTTCGGTGTAGACCTCATATTCTTTGGTCCAAAGGATAAACCGTATGGTTTTATGATTATTGACCACAAGAACAAAATAGTATATAAGGGAAGTGAAGTACTATCTATGAAACAGCTACTCAGTTTCCAGAGCCGCGAAGAAAGACTGGAAAAAATAGATATGTTTATTGATGCCATGCTTGAAGACAACAAAAGGCTATCTACTTATGATTTGAACACCCTACTTTGGCGCCAGTTCAGAAGCTACGTCACGAAGGGACGCATAGCATTTCGTGACGAGCGTATCTTATTGAATGAAAACATCCGAAATACATTGCGTTATAATGATAAACTCCAATGGCTACAGTCCTTCTCACCTGTAAATGAAATTGAGCGTAATTTGCTCTGCAAGTTTGGAAAGATAGTAGACGTTGAACAAATATCCATTGTTGATGCCTCACAAAAACATCCTGCGGCAACAGTAAATCAGCTTCGAAGTCTCTTTGAGGATACCGAAATGACAAACTTTCGCTCGTCATTATTTGATAGCGGGATGTCTATCTTTCAAGCAGATGGTAAGAGCTATTGCATTGACTTTCATAATCGTTCCATAATCTGTATGGAAGACTACGGATTTAACACTCAACGGCTGAAATCGGGAGCAAATTCACATACGAAACTACCAACTGAACGGCAAACGAACATACATATTAACAAAGAAATCATCAACACCATTGCCAGCCTACTTAGGCACAAAGCCGGTTCCCAGGATAGTAACAGAGAATGGGAGGTTGGTAGAAATAGTCGTTATGAGGATACAGATGATGAAAGGACGATAATTAGATAACTTATTGATAATTCAATTCAATTTCTAGAAAAAAGAGTTTCTTCTTCAATATACTATAATGAAACATAACTGAATACCCCTTTTAAAATTCATCATTAGATGCTTATATTGAAAAAAACACAATAGTGATAATACACTATTACTTTATTGTGAGTTTAAATTCTAGTACCAAATATATAGGCTTTTGCCGATATATAAATGGCAGAATATTCCTTTCAACAAGCGAAGTATATGGATGGAACTGAGATAGCTTTATATAGGATATTAATCATATAAAATAACGATAATCGTATGTCTCACCATTCGTGTGATTCAACAAATCTCCGATTTGAGCTAAAGTATTAGATGTGTCAATGGTAGCAGGAAACTTTGTATAGAAATTAAATGAATTCCAATTCATCTTCGTGAATCCTAGTATTTCCTTTGCAATAGTAATCATATTTCCATTTCCGTAAAATTTAGTAACTCTTAAAGGTGAAGGAATTCCTCTTCCACCTGGAAAATAACTTCTTTTATTTGCAATTGATTCAACAGTTCCAT
>Ga0208826_1002224_pt1 | contig 14717 bp, 11 predicted proteins | sample AD_UKC115_MetaG_FD_184451 | JGI IMG/M metagenome (GOLD analysis project Ga0208826, IMG submission 184451) | Active sludge microbial communities of municipal wastewater-treating anaerobic digesters from Hong Kong - AD_UKC115_MetaG (SPAdes)... | ecosystem: Engineered > Bioreactor > Anaerobic >...
GCGCCCGGCATAGTGCGCCACGAAGCCAGGCGTGAGGATGCGCATGAAGCCGGCCAGCACAACCAGTGCAGGCTGGTGGCGATCGACCTCGGCCATCAGCGCGGCGTCGAACGGCTCGCGTCCGGCGTAAGCCTTGTGATCGACCACGGCGGTGGCGATGCCGGCCTCGCGCGCCCACGCCAAGCCCTTGGCGTCGGGGCGGTTGCTGATGACGGCGGCCACCCGCGCGTCAAGCCGCCGCGCCCAGTCCTGCTGCTGCGCCGCGCGCACGATGGCGGCCATGTTGCTGCCGGTGCCGGAGATCAGGATGACAATGTTTTTCATGCGGTAGCCCACCAAACCAGTGCTTCGGCGGACTGGGGATTATCCTTGCCGGCATGACCGAACTGCGCCCCCTCTCCCCGATCGAAGCGCGCGTGCTGGGCACGCTGATGGAAAAGGCCCGCACGGTGCCGGACACCTACCCGCTGTCGCTGAACGGGGTCGTCACCGGCTGCAACCAGAAGACCAGCCGCGACCCGGTGATGAGCCTGAGCGACGCCCAGGCGCAGGAGGCGCTGGATGAGCTGAGGCGCCTTGGCCTGGTGATCGAGTCGTCCGGCAGTCGCGTGACCAAATACGAGCACAACGCGCAGCGCGCCCTGGGCGTGCCCGAGCAGTCGGCCGTGCTGCTGGGCCTCTTGATGCTGCGCGGGCCACAGACCGCCGCCGAGCTGCGCCTGAACGCCGAGCGCTGGTACCGCTTTGCCGACATCTCCTCGGTCGAAGGCTTTTTGAACGAGCTGACAGAACGCGCGGCCGACAAGGGCGGGCCGCTGACCCGGCTGCTGCCGCGCGCGCCGGGCGAGCGCGAGGCGCGCTGGGTGCATCTGCTGTGCGGCTTGGATACTATCGAATCAGTAGCTCCCGGCGCATACCCTGCAAGCGCTGCAGGCCCATTCGACACTCACTCCGAGCGCATCGCCCGGCTCGAGGCCGAGCTGGCCGCGCTGCAAGCCACGGTGGCGCGCCTGTGCGCCGAGCTGGGGGTGTCGCCTGACGGACCGACAGCGCCGGCCGAGCGTGCTACAAGTGCGGGTTGACAAGGAGATCCCCCCATGGATTTGGCATTCACCCCCGACGAGTTGAAGTTTCGCGATGAGATCCGCGCCTGGGTCAAGGCAAACCTGCCGCCCGCGATCGCCGCCAAGGTGCACAAGGCGCAGTTGCTGACGCGCGATGACATGCAGACCTGGGCCAAGATCCTGGGCAAGAAGGGCTGGCTGGGCTACGGCTGGCCCCAACAGTTTGGCGGGCCGGGCTGGACGGCCGTGCAAAAGCACCTGTTCGAGGAGGAATGCGCCATGGCCGGCGCGCCGCGCATCGTGCCCTTTGGCCCGGTGATGGTGGCGCCCGTGATCATGGCCTATGGCTCGCCCGAGCAGCAAAAGCGCTTTCTGCCGGGCATCGCCAGTGGCGAGGTGTGGTGGAGCCAGGGCTACAGCGAGCCGGGTTCGGGCTCGGACTTGGCATCGCTGCGCACCAAGGCCGAGCGCAAGGGCGACAAGTACATCGTCAACGGCCAGAAGACCTGGACCACGCTGGGCCAGTACGGCGAGTGGATGTTCAACCTGGTGCGCACCAGCAACGAGGGCAAGCCGCAAACCGGCATCAGCTTCTTGCTGCTGGACATGAAGTCGCCCGGCGTCAGCGTGCGCCCGATCAAGCTGCTGGACGGCGAGTGCGAGGTCAACGACGTGTTCTTCGACAACGTCGAGGTGCCGGCCGAGAACCTGATCGGCGAGGAGAACAAGGGCTGGACCTACGCCAAGCACCTGCTCAGCCACGAGCGCACCAACATCGCCGACGTGAACCGTGCCAAGCGCGAGCTGGAGCGGCTCAAGCGCATCGCCAAGGCCGAGGGCGTGTGGGACGATATGCGTTTTCGCGACCAGATCGCCCTGCTGGAGGTGGACATCGTGGCACTCGAGATGCTGGTGCTGCGCGTGCTGTCGGCCGAAAAGTCTGGGCGCAACGCGCTGGACATCGCCGGCCTGCTCAAGATCAAGGGCAGCGAGATCCAGCAGCGCTACACCGAGCTGATGATGCTGGCCGCCGGGCCCTACGCCCTGCCCTTCATCCACGAGGCCATGGCCGCCGGCTGGCAGGGCGACCAGGCCGCCGCCGCGGGCCTGCAGGGCTTTCCGGGCGGCAACGTCGACAACGCGCCGCTGGCGGCCAGCTACTTCAACATGCGCAAGACCACCATCTACGGCGGCAGCAACGAGGTGCAGCGCAACATCGTCGCGCAGACGGTGCTGGGCTGAGCGACGGTTAGAAGGCCTGAATACCGGACGCAGAGGACGCGAAGGATTCGCAAAGGACGCAAAAAATTCGAAATCATTTTTTGGATTTCTTTTGCGTCCTTTGCGTCATTTTTGCGTCCTCTGCGTCCGGCTGTTTTGCATTGACAGTTTCCAAGGATCCCCATCATGGACTTTGATTTTTCCGACGACCAACTGGCCTTGCGCGACGCCGTCGCCAAGTGGGTTGACAAGAGCTACGACGTGGAGCGCCGCAAGGCCATCGTGGCGGCGGGCGGCTTTGACCGCGGCGCCTACAACGCGCTGGCCGAGCTGGGCCTGACCGGCATCTACGTCGGCGAGGAGCACGGCGGCTTGGGCATGGGCCCGGTGGAGGCGATGGTGGTGCTCGAAGAACTGGGCCGCGGCATCGTGTGCGAGCCGCTGGCGCAGGCCTTTGTCACCAGCGCCATCATCCAGGCCCACGGCAACAGCGAGGTCAAGAGCGCCTGGCTGCCCAAGATCGCCAGCGGCGAGGCCCTGGTGGTGCTGGCGCAGCAAGAACGCAAGGCCCGCTACCGGCTCGATGTCTGCGAAGCAAAAGCGGTCAAATCCGGCACACGGTATGCGCTGACAGCTATCAAAAACATAGTTCTCGCGGGTGACAAGGCCGACGCCTTCGTGGTGCCCGCCATGCTGGACGGCAAGCTGGCGCTGTTCCTGGTCGAGCGCTCGGCCAAGGGCGTCGCCACCCGCGGCTACCCGACGCAGGACGAGGCGCGCGCCGCCGATGTCAAGCTGGATGGCGCCCCCGCGCAGCTCATCACCCCCGAAGGCCTGACGGCGCTGACGCACGCGGCGGACATCGGCATCGCCTGCGCCTGCGCGCTGGGCGTGGGCGCGATGGATCAAACGCTCAAACTCACCACCGAGTACATGAACCAGCGCAAGCAGTTCGGCGTGCCGATCGCCAGCTTTCAGGCGCTGCGCCACCGCGTGGCCGACATGAAGATGCAGCTTGAATTGGCGCGCTCGATGAGCTATTACGCCACCCTCAAGCTGGGCGCGCCCGAGGCCGAGCGTCGCCAGGCGCTGTCGCGCGCCAAGGTGCAGCTGGGCCAGGCGCTGCGCTTCGTCGGCCAGCAGTCGGTGCAGTTGCATGGCGGCATCGGCGTGACCGACGAATACATCGGCAGCCACTACTTCAAGTACCTGACGCAACTGGAGCTCTGCTGGGGCGACACCTTGCACCACCTGGGCCAGGTGAGCGAGCACATGCAGGACACCGCCGGCGTGTTTGCCTGAGGCCCGTCGGCCCGCGCACCGATTTTCCCGCGCGGGCTTATCATCTCCCACGGCGCCGCCTCACGCGGCGCCGTTTTTGTTTTCACATGTCCACGCAGCCCGCCCCGGCCAACGGCCCCGCCAATCCACGCCTGCTTCTGTGGATCATCGCCATCGGCATGTTCATGCAGCTGCTGGACTCGACCATCGTCAACACGGCCTTGCCGGCGATGGCGCGCAGCCTGGGCGAGCGCCCGCTGCGCATGCAGGCGGTGGTGGTGTCCTACGCGCTGACCATGGCGGTCGTCATCCCCTGCACCGGCTGGCTGGCCGACCGCTTCGGCACGCAGCGCATCTTCTCGCTGGCCATCGCCCTGTTCACCGCCGGCTCCATTGCCTGCGCCGCCTCGGCCAGCCTGAACCAGCTGATCGCCGCGCGCGTGCTGCAGGGCGTGGGCGGCGCCATGCTGATGCCCGTGGGGCGCCTGGTGGTGCTGCGCGCCTTCCCCAAGGACCAGTTCCTGGAGGCCATCAGCTTCGTCGCCATCCCCGCGCTGATCGGCCCGCTGATCGGCCCCACGCTGGGCGGCTGGCTGGTGGAGGTGGCCACCTGGCACTGGATCTTTTTGATCAACGTGCCGGTCGGGCTGATCGGCATCGCTGCCACGCTGCGCTACATCCCCAACTTTGTGGCCGCCGTGCCGGGGCGTTTCGATCTGGGCGGCTACCTGCTGCTGGCCGTGGCCATGGTCGCCACCTCGCTGGCGCTGGACGGGCTGTCGGGCCTGGGCTGGGCGCACACCCTTTTGGTGCTGCTGATGGTGCTGGGCCTGGCATCGCTGGCGGCCTACTGGCTGCACGCGCTGCGCAGCCCGGCGCCGATCTTCTCGCCCACGCTGTTTGCCATGCAGAGCTATCGCGTGGGCCTGCTGGGCAACCTGTTCGCGCGCATCGGCTCGGGCGCCATGCCTTACCTGCTGCCGCTGCTGCTGCAACTGGCGCTTGGCTATTCGCCCGCGCAGGCCGGCATGCTGATGCTGCCCGTGGCCATTGCCGGCATGATCAGCAAGCGCGCGGCCACGGCCATCATCACGCAGCTGGGCTACCAACGGGTGTTGGTGGGCAACACCTTTTTGCTGGGCGCCCTGATTGCCGCCTTTGCCCTGATGGGGTCCGATCAGCCGCTTGCGCTGCGCATCGTGCAACTGGCGGTGTTCGGTGCCGTCAACTCGTTCCAGTTCACCGCCATGAACGCGGTCACGCTCAAGGATCTGGCGCCGCAGCAGGCCGCCAGCGGCAACAGCCTGTTTTCGATGGTGCAGATGCTGGGCATGAGCCTGGGCGTGACCTGCGCCGCCGCGCTGGTGGTGGCTTTCAGCGCCTGGTTTCCCGAAGGCGGCGGCCACGGGCTGCCGGTGTTTCGCGCCGCCTTCGTCGCCATCGGCGTGATGACCATGGGCTCGGCCGCGATCTTCTGGCAGCTCGATCGGGGCCGGCCCGGCGCGCCGGTGCACTCACATGTGGTCGATGAAGTTTAGTCAGGCGCCGCTGGCCGCCCGCACGCGCGCCACCGCCGCGGGCAAATCCGTCCACGCCGGGCGCTGCGGCGCAAAGCGCGCGCGCAGGTAGCCGGCCAGCTCGGCGAGCTGGCGATCGTCGAAGGCCTGGTTGAACGCCGGCATGAAGCCGATGGCCCGCGTCGCCGGGTCCTGCACACCCTCCAGAATGGTGCGCAGCAGGTTGTCGGGCCGGTCGCTGTGCAGGTTGCTGTTCAGCGCCAGCGGCACGTTCACGCCCAGCAGGCGCGGGCCGGCGCCGTCGTGGTGGCAGGCGGCGCAGGCCTGCTCGAACATCCGCTGCGCCGGGCCCAGCAGCGCGGGCGCGGCCTGCGCGCCCTGGGCGATGGCGGTTTGTGCGGCCTGCTCGGCCTGCTGCGCCGTGGCGCCCGTGCCAAACGAAGCCAGGTAGTGCGCCATGGCGCGTACGTCGGACTCGGGCACGTCTTGCAGATTGCGCACCACCTCGGCCATGGGGCCGCCCACCGCGCCGTGCTGCGGGCTGTGGCCTTGGCGCAGGTAGTCGTAGAAGGCCTGCTCGGTCCAGGGTACGGGCCCCGGGTGGCGCGCCGTCAATGACGGGGCCTCCCAACCCTTGACCATGGCACCGCTCAAAAAGGCTGCACCACCTTGCTCCGCCCCCAGCGCATTGCGCGGCGTGTGGCAGGCGCCGCAGTGGCCCACGCCGTTCACCAGGTATTCGCCGCGCTGCCACAGCTCACTGCGCGTGGTTTCGGTGCTCAGGCGCGGGCCGGCGTCCAGATACAGCGCGTTCCAACCGGCCAGCAGCGGGCGCAGGCTGAAGGGGAATTTGAGCTGGGTGGACGAAGCCTCGGCGCGCACCGGTGGCTGGCTCATCAGCCAGGCGTAGAGCGCCGTCAGGTCTTCATCGGTCATGCGCGTGTAGGCCGTGTACGGAAAGGCCGGATACAGGTGATGCCCGTCGCGCGCGACGCCCTCGCGCATGGCGCGCTGGAAGGCGCTGAAGGACCACGCGCCGATCCCGGTGTCCACGTCGGGCGTGATGTTGGTGCTGTAGACGGTGCCAAAGGGCGTGCTCATCGCCAGGCCGCCGGCCAACGGCGCGCCGTCGCTGGCGGTGTGGCATTGCACGCAGTTGCCCAGCGCCGCCAACTGGCGGCCTTTTTCAATGGTCTGCGCTGTGTAGACCGCGGCCGACGCCGGGACCACGGGCGCGATGGTGGAGCGCCAGCCCAGCAGGCCCAGCAGCACGCCGAAAGCCCCCACGGCCAGCGAGCCGGCCTTGAGCCAGGCGCTGCGCCGGCGCGGCCAGGGGGCGCTGGCCGGCGGCTGGGGCAAGGCCGGCGCGGAGGCCGCAGCCGGCGGCGGTGGCGGCAGACCCGCGGTGTTGAGCGCGGCGCGCACCACCTCGGGCGTGAAGGGGGGCTGGCGCAGGCGCACGCCCGTCGCATCAAAAATCGCGTTGGCAATGGCCGCCGTGCCGGGCACCGAGGACGATTCGCCCACGCCCAGCGGCGGCTGGTCGGGCCGGGGCATTTGCATGACCTCGATCACCGGCACCTCGCGAAAGCTCAGGATAGGGTAGCTGCCCCATTCGCGGCTGGCCGGCAGGTGGGTGTCGACGTCGATGCGCAGCTGCTCCTTGAGCGCGCGGCTGGTGGTTTGCAGCACGTTGCCGTGCACCTGGTGCTCGACGCCGGCGGGGTTGACGACCAGGCCCGCGTCATGCCCCACCACCACGCGCCTGACGTGCACTTCGCCCGTCTTTGGGTTGACGTCTACGTCGGCCACCCAGGCCGACCAGGCCGCGCCAAAGCCCGGCCACTTGCTGTGCACGTAGCGCGCATAGGCCACGCCCTGGCCGTGCAGCCAGTCGCCGCTGGCGCCCTGCTGCTGCGGCGCGGTGTGTGGCTGCCAGCCGGCGCGCGCGGCGGTGGCTTGCAGCAGTTCGTGGGCACGCTCGTCCTTCAGGTAGCGCAGGCGATACGCCACCGGGTCCTGGCCGGCGGCGTGGGCCAGCTCGTCGATGTAGCTCTCGTGCGCAAAGCTGTTGGGCAGGGCCGACACGCCGCGCAGCCAGGCCGCGCGCAGGATGGGCGGCATGTCGTTGATGGTGACGCGCAAGTCGGCGATGTCGTAGGGCGGGCGCGCGGTGCGGTCGCCCATGGCGAAGGCATGCGCACCGGGCTCGATCGTGCGCGTGAGCAGCAGCGCCAGCGTGGGCGCGGCGTTGGAGGGATAGCTGCTGCGAAAGTCATAGCCAGCGATGCCCCCTGCCGCCGTGACGCCGCCGCGCACCTCCATCAGTTGCGCGGCGCCCTTGGGCTCCCACAGGTTTTCCTGCTCGCGCGTGAGTTGCACGCGCACGGGCGCGCCCACGGCGCGCGCCAGCAACGCGGCGTCGGCCGCCACGTCGTCGGCGCCGTTGCGGCCGTAGCAACCCGAAGCCTCCAGCCGCACCACGTCGATGGCCACGTCGGGCAGGTCCAGCAAGCGCGACAGGTCGGCGCGCAGCGCGTGCGGGTGCTGGCTGCCGGCGTACACGCGCAGCGCGGGCTGCTGATCCGGCCCGCGCCAGTCGGCCACGGCGCACGAGGGGCCGATCGAGCCGTGCAGCTGGTAGGGCCAGACGTAGCTGCGCTCCAGCACCTGGCTGGCGCCGGCCAGGGCCTGGTTGACGTCGCCCTCGTCGACCACCTGGCGCGCGGTAGCGGGGTTGTCGCGCAGCGCCTGGGCCAGGTCGCCCAGCGGGGGCATGCCGGGCCAGGGCTTCCAGCGCACGGCCAGCTGCGCGGCGGCCTGCTCGGCCTGCTCCTCGCGCTCGGCCACCACGCCGACAAAGTCGCGGATGACCACCACGGCACGCACGCCGGGGATGTGGGCGATGGAGCGCTCGTCCACCGATTCGAGCGTGTTGCCGATGAACTCGCCGTGGTCGGCCCCCGCGTAGGGCGGGCGCAGCACGCGGCCGTGCAGCATGCCGGGCAGGCGCACGTCGTGCACAAACACCGCCTCGCCAAAGGCCTTGGCGGCAATGTCCACGCGCGGCGCGCTCTGGCCCACCACGCGGTGCTCGGCCACGGGCTTGACGGGCGCGTCCACATCCAGCGCCAGCACCACGCGGCGGCCGTGCAGCAACTCGCCATAGCCCACGCCGCGCGCCGCGTCGCCCCGCACGCTGACGCGGCCGGCATCCACGCTCAATTGCTCGGGCGTCACCTGCAGGCGCGCGGCCGCCTCGCCCAGCAGCCAGGCGCGCGCCTGGGCCGCCGCCTGGCGCAACGGCACGGCGCTGATCTGGATGGAGGCGCTGGCGATGGTGGGCCCCTGGTTGGGCGCGCGGCCGGTGTCGCCCAGCACCATGTCCACCTGGTCCAGGCGCAGGTCCAGCTCCTCGGCGACGATCTGGCCCAGCGCGGTGCGGATGCCCGTGCCCAGGTCCACGTGGCCGTTCAGGCCCAGGGCGGTGCCGTCGTCCCACACGGCCAGCAGCACCTCCACGCCCTCGGCCGGGTTGCTGGCGATGAAGGGCGGCTGGCCCGGCGTGGGCGGCGGGGGTGGCGGCGGCTCGCGCGTGATGAGCAGCACACCCGTGGCGTTCAGGAAATCGCCGCGCGTGCGCAGCTGGCTCAGGCGCTCGGCGCGGTTCATGGCGGCTCGCCCGGCGTGCGGGCGGTATCGGCCAGCGCCCGTGTGGCGCGTTCGACCGCCGCCAGAATTTCGAGGTGCGTGCCGCAGCGGCACAGGTTGCCGGCCAGCGCGTCGCGCACCGCCTGCGCGCTGGAGCGCGGCTCATGCGCCAGCAAGGCCGCCGCGCTCATGATCATGCCGTTCAGGCAATAGCCGCACTGCGCCGCCTGCGCGGCGATGAAGGCGCTTTGCACCGGGTGCGGGCGGGCGCGATCGCCCAGGCCCTCCAGCGTGGTGATGGCGCGGCCCTGCACCTTGGCCGCCGGGATCACGCAGGCGCGCGCCGCCACGCCATCCACGTGCACGGTGCAAGCGCCGCACTGGCCCAGGCCGCAGCCGTATTTGGGCCCGTTCAGATGCAGGTCGTGGCGCAGCACCTGCAGCAGGGTGGCGCGGCGCCCGACCCTCAGCGCGTGCTCGGCGCCGTTGACGATCAGCGTGATGTCAATGGAATCGCCGGACACCGATGCCATGGGCTGCTCAAACTCCCCTTCAACCGGCTTCGGCGCCGCTGATGCGACGCAGCAAATGGGTGAGCTGCCGGCGCTCGTCGGCGTTCAGGTCGCCAAAGGTCAGCTCGGTGATCTGCTGGGCGTGCGGCAAGGTCTCGGCCACGGTGCGCTGGCCCTGCTCGGTCAGCGCGACGGTGGCGTGGCGCTTGTCGCCGGGCTCGTGCGCGACGGCGACCTTGCCGCTCCACTTCAGACGCTCGACGATGCCGCGCACGGCCGGCTCGTCCATCGCCGTGACGCTCACGATCTGGCCGATGGTGGCGTCGGGGTGGTCGCGCACGGCGCACAGCACGACGAACTGCGAGGCGCTGAGCTGGCTGGCCGGCACCACCGCCTGGAAGATCGCCGTGTGCCGTTGATACGCCCGGCGCAGTAAGTGGCCGACCTGGTCCGTCACGCGGTATTCGCCGGGAGATGCCGAAGTGCTCATGAGGTGCCTCGCATGTGCAATGAAGAAAGCCGACCGCTGACGCGCGATCACGCCTGCACGATGTCGCCGGACTGGATGCGCTTGACGCCCTTGGCCGCCATTTGCTTCCAGGCGGCGGCGAGCGAGCCGTTCAGGTCGATGGCGCGCGTGGCGTCCTCGATCACATAGGTCTCGAAGCCCAGCCGGCGCGCGTCCATGGCCGTCCAGGCCACGCAAAAATCGGTGGCCAGGCCGGTGACGAACACGGTCTTGATGCCACGCGCCTTGAGGTAGCCCGCCAGGCCCGTGGTGGTCTTGTGATCGGCTTCCTCGAAGGCCGAGTAGCTGTCCATGTCCTTGTGAAAGCCCTTGCGGATGATGAGCTGGGCAGTGGGCAGCTTCAGGCCCTTGTTCAGCGCCGCGTCTTCGGTGCCTTGCACGCAGTGGTCGGGCCACAGCACTTGCTGGCCATAGCCCAGCTTGATGCTGGAGAACGGCTTTTGCCCCGGGTGCGCGCTGGCAAACGAAGTGTGACCCGCCGTGTGCCAGTCCTGCGTGACGACGATGTTGTCGAACGCGCCGGCCAGCTTGTTGATGACGGGCACCACGTCGGCACCCCCCTTGACGGGCAGGGTGCCACCGTCGATGAAACAGTTTTGCACGTCGACCACGATCAGCGCGGCCTTGGCGCCGGGCTTGATCCCGGCGGCGGCCCACGCGGGCACCGACAGGCCGGCCAGGGCGGTGGCGGCGAAATGAATCAAGAGACTTCTGCGTTGCATGATGGACACCCCCAAAACAGGTCAGACACTCAGATAGGTGCGACGAACGAGTTCGGCCTGCGCCAGCTCGTCCATCGTCCCCTCGAATCGGATCTGGCCTTTTTCCAGCACGTAGGCCCGGTCCGACACCCATTCGGCGAAGTGCAGATTCTGCTCGGACAGCAGGATGCTCACGCCCTTGGCCTTGAGCTCGACGATCATGTTGGCCATTTGCTCGACGATGACGGGGGCCACACCCTCGGACGGCTCATCGAGCAGCACCAGAAAGGGGTTGCCCATCAGCGTGCGGCCCACGGTCAGCATCTGCTGCTCGCCGCCGCTCATGCGCCCGCCGAGGCGGTCGGGCATCTCGCCCAGGTTGGGAAAGAGCTGATAGAGCGCCTGCGGCGTCCACACCGGCGCGACCGATCCGTCCGGCCAGCGGCGCGGCGCCTGGCGGCCCACCTCCAGGTTCTCGGTCACCGTCAGATCGACGAAGATGCGCCGGTCCTCGGGCACGAAGCCCATGCCCAGCGCGGCGATCTGGTGGGGCTGCCGCTGCGAAACGTCGTGATCCATGAAACGCACCGTGCCCTTGCGCTTGTCCATCAGGCCCATCAGCGTCTTGAGCGTGGTGGACTTGCCCGCGCCGTTGCGCCCCATCAGGGCCACCACCTCGCCGCGGCGCACCTGCAGATTCAAATCAAACAGGATTTGCGCGGCGCCGTACCAAGCGCACAGGCCGTGCGCGTCCAGCAGCACGTCGGCGTGATCGGGATGCACCGCCGTCATGCCACCTGCTCCTGCCTGGCCCGCGCGCCGCGCCGTTCAAAGGTCTTGCCCGTGCCGAAATAGACTTCCTGCACCTTGGCGTCGTTGCGGATGGCCTCGGCCTGGCCTTCGGCGATCAAGCGCCCGCGCGCCAACACCACCATGCGGTCGGCATAGGCAAACACCACGTCCATGCTGTGCTCGGTGAACAGCACGGCGATGCCGCGCTCGACCACCAGCTTCTTGGTCAGCGCCATCAGCTCGTTGCGCTCCTTGGGCGCCATGCCGGCGGTGGGCTCGTCCATCAGCAGCAGCTTGGGGTTGTTGGCCATGGCGATGGCCAGCTCCACGCGCTTGACATCGCCATAGGCCAGCACGCTGCATGGGCGGTCGGCCTGCGCGGCCATGCCCACCCGGTCCAGCAAATCCAGCGCGTCGCTGCGGCGGTGGCGCGCCGCCGGCGCCCACATTGAAAACAGCTTGCGGTCTTGCGAGAGCAGGGCCATCTGCACGTTCTCGACCACAGTGAGCGAGGAAAACGTGGCCGCGATCTGGAAGGTGCGCCCCACCCCCAGGCGCCAGATGGCGCGCGGTGCCAGGCCAATCAGCTCGACACCGTCCAGCCGGATCGAGCCGCGGTCGGCGCGCAACTGGCCATTGACCATGTTGAACGTGGTGGACTTGCCCGCCCCGTTGGGGCCGATCAGCGCCAGCAGCTCGCCGGCCTTCAGATCGAAGCTCACGCCATCGACGGCCTTGACGCCGCCGAAGGACTTGCCCAGGTTCTTGACGACCAGCAGACTCATGTCAGTAATCCATAGCACTGAGCGCCACCCGCAGGGCATGAAACCCGAAGAGCCGAGAGGCCGCGGAGCAGGCCAGCCAATGGCACCCGTGGCCGGGGTCTCCCCGGTCACTGGGTGCGCCCCCTGCCAGGGGGTGGGCGAAACATCGCGCAGCGAGTGGAGACTGGGGGTGTTTCACCGCACCGGTTCCTCGGATGTGCGCCGCAGCTCCAGCAACTGCCGCGCAAAACCCGCGATGCCCTGCGGAAACAGCAGCACCAGCACCAGAATCACCGCGCCCAGCAGCGCGCGCCAGTAGTCGGTGCTGCGCGCCATCACGTCGTGCAGCCAGGTGTAGCTGACGGCGCCCACCACCGGCCCGGTCAGGGTCTGGATGCCGCCCAGCAGCACCATCACCAGCCCGTCGACCGAGCGGCTGACACTGAGTGATTCGGGCGAGATGCTGCCCTTGGAAAAGGCAAACAGCGCGCCGGCCACGCCCGCAAACGCGCCGGCGACGATGAAAGCCACCCACTGGTTGGACTTGACGTTCAGGCCGATGGCGTCAGCCCGCAGGGGTGAATCGCGCCCGGCCCGCATGGCGTAGCCGAAGGGCGAAAACAGTACGCGCCGCAAAACCCACAGCGAGGCCAGCACCAAAGCCAGGGTGAGGAAGTAGTAGGCGTTCTTCTCGGTCAGCCAGGGCGCGGGCCACACCCCCGTCATGCCGTTGCTGCCGCCGGTGAAGTCGTCCCACTGATAGACCCCGGCCCAGACGATCTGTGCAAAAGCCAGCGTCAGCATGGCCAGGTACACGCCCGACAGGCGCACGCAAAACCAACCCACGATGAGCGCGCCCGCGGCCCCCACCAGCGGCGCGGCCACCAGCGCCGCCTCCATCGGCAGGCCCAGCTTGCGCACGCCCAGGGCCGCCGCATAGGCACCCAGGCCGAAGTAGGCGGCGTGACCGAACGAGTGCATGCCCGCCGGCCCCATGATGAAGTGCAGGCTGGCCGCAAACAGCGCCGCCACCAGCAGGTCGATGGTCAGCACCACTGCATAGGGCGAGCCACTGCTGAGGGTCGGCAGCGCCAGCAGGCCCAGCACCACCACGGCCACCGCCGTGAGGTAAGGCTTGTCGGCTGGGCGAATCGGCAGCTCGGCCTCGCCCAGGGCGCGCACGGCGCCTTGCGCACGTCCCATCAGGCCCCAGGGGCGCACCACCAGCACCACGGCCATCACCACGAACTCGGCCACCAGGGTGAGCTTGGAAAACGAAATCTCGATGCCGAAGACGTTGACCAGGCCCAGCCAGATGCACACGGCCTTGATCTCGGACACCAGCAGCGCCGCCACGAAGGCGCCGGGGATCGAGCCCATGCCGCCCACCACCACCACGACAAAGGCCGAGCCGATGATGTTGAGATCCATCTCCAGATTGGCCGGCTCGCGCGGCAGTTGCAGCGCGCCGCCCAGGCCCGCCAGCAGCGCGCCCAGGCCGAACACCGCCGTGAACAGCCAGGCCTGGTTGACGCCCAGGGCGCCGACCATCTCGCGGTCCTGCGTGGCCGCGCGCACCAGCGTGCCCCAGCGCGTGCGCGTGAACAGCAGCCACAGCAGGCCCAGCACCAGCGGGCCGATGACGACCAGAAACAGGTCATAGCTGGGAAAATTGCGCCCCAGAATGTCCACCGAACCCTTGAGCCCCGGCGCGCGCGGGCCCAGCAGCTCGTCGGGGCCGAACAGCCACAGCGCGGCGTCCTTGATCACCAGCACCAGGGCGAAGGTGGCCAGCAGCTGAAACAGCTCGGGGGCGCGATAGATGCGCCGAAGCACCACCATCTCGACGATCACGCCCAGCAGGCCGACCACCAGCGCGGCAATCGGGACTGCCAGCCAGAAGCCCAGCCACTGCAGGCGCTCGACCAGCGTGTAGGCCACGTACACGCCCAGCATGTAGAACGAGCCGTGCGCGAAGTTGACGATGCGGGTGACGCCAAAGATCAGCGACAGGCCCGCGGAGACCAGAAACAGCGAGGAAGCGCCCGCCAGCCCGTTGAGCAGCTGAACCAGGAGGCCGGAGAAATTCATGCCAGGGGCTCAACTCTTATTTGGGCGGACAAGGGGCGCTTCATCGTGAATCACCGCGCGTCAATCCGCGGGGCGCAGCTTTTTCACTTCCGCTGCATTGGGCAGGTACTTGGCCCCGTCCATGTACTGAAAGTCCACCATCACGCCCTTGCCGCCTTCGTTCTTGGTCAGGCCCACGTAGGCGCCCATGGTGGACTGGTGGTCCTCGGGCCGGTAGCTGATGGGGCCGAAGGGCGAATCCACCTGCAAACCACTGAAGGCCGCCACCATCTTGTCGGTGTCGGTGGAGCCGGCCTTCTTGACGCCGGCGGCGATGGACTTGATGGCCGAGTAGCCCACCACCGAGCCCAGGCGCGGATAGTCCTTGAACTTGGCCTCGTAGGCCTTCAAAAAGGCATCGTGCGCGGGGGTCTTGATGCCGTACCAGGGATAGCCCGTCACCAGCCAGCCGTTGGGCGCGTCGTCCTTGAGCGGGTCCATGTACTCAGGCTCACCGGTCAGCAAGCTGGCCACGCTGATCGACTTGAACAGCCCGCGCGTGTTGCCCTCGCGCACGAACTTGGCCAGGTCGGCCCCGAACAGCACGTTGAAGAT
>Ga0208826_1002225_pt1 | contig 14703 bp, 25 predicted proteins | sample AD_UKC115_MetaG_FD_184451 | JGI IMG/M metagenome (GOLD analysis project Ga0208826, IMG submission 184451) | Active sludge microbial communities of municipal wastewater-treating anaerobic digesters from Hong Kong - AD_UKC115_MetaG (SPAdes)... | ecosystem: Engineered > Bioreactor > Anaerobic >...
CGACCCTTGCAGGCTGGACAACCACACTTTCAGCAGACGACCATATTATAGCAAGAGTTGATTCATGCTCATCAATTACAAGGCTTGAGATTGACCTAATAGTAACAAGAACATAATATGGCTTTTACTCAATTTTACGTACAACCTACAGGTAGTAATCTAAACTCAGGCTCAACAAATACAGATGCTGCTACTCTCACATATGCCTCTGGCAATTGGGCATTGGCTACTGGAGTATTTACTGTAGCTTCTGGTAATCCATTAAGTGATGGTGTTACTGTGGGTGATTTCGCTTCAGTATATGTAAATGGTTCCACTGTCACTGGATTCGTTGGTCGTATCACCGCACGTGATGCTACTACCATTACAGTCAGCCTAACAGCTAAGTCTGGTACAGCGCCAACGGACGGAACAGGAACAGTTACCCTAAAAGTTGGTGGAGCATGGGCAGGCCCTAGTGGTACAACAGCACTCCCTCTCGACTTTATGGCTGGAACAATGACAAACTCAACTGGTAATCCTCCTCACTGTGCATGGAAAGCAGGAACATACTCGGTAACGGGAGCTCTAACACATTCACTCGACACTGGTGCAATATGGCACGAGGGGTATACGACAACTATCGGCGATGGTGGCTACGCAATACTAGACGGTGGTACAAGTGGTGCAAGCTATAAACTTCTAAACGTTACTGGAAAGAATACAAACTTTGTTTACTTTGTATTCCAGAACAATGGTGCAACTGGTAGCACCGATGGTGTGGGTGTTACAGGTAACGAAAATATGTTTTATCGTTGTGTATTCAAAAACTTCCGTGGTATGGGATTCGCAGCAAACGCTGTATGTAACACAACAGAATGTGAGTTCTATAACAACAATACATCAAACACATCTACTAAGGGCGGTTGTCAGCTTTTGAGCTCAGGTTCTGTATGTCTACGAAATATCTCTCATCACAATAGTGGAAGTAATGCTACTGGATTCTTCCTAGACCAGTCGATGCTTGTCCAAGGTTGTATTGCATGGGCTAACGGTAACGACGGTTTCTCTAGTGTCGGTGACGTGAATCAAACTTATCTAAACTGCGACGCATATGCTAACGGCCGTCATGGGTTCAACCTACAGACTACTGCATCAATGTGTGCAAACTTCTACAACTGTAACTCACTCAAGAACACTAGCGGAGGCTGGAACTTCGGTACAAACGCTAAGAACGGCTATATCAAAAACTGTGGTGTTGGCTCTGGTACAGAAGCAAACGGTACAGACATCATTGAATCAGTGCCCGGTATTCGTGTGGAAGGTACAGTCACTTATTCTTCTAACACAACTCCATGGAGCTCACCAACTACAGGTGACTTTAGACTAACCGCAAGTGCTGCTAAGAATACTGGTACTGGATACTATACGCAGCGTGAGGGCGGTTATTCAGGTATGGTTTCCTATCCAGACATTGGTGCAGGACAGCATCTCGACACTGGAGGTTCAGCTTATACAGTAGCTTATTAAATAATATGAAATATATAAAACAATTCATCGTCGGTATTGCGCTCGTACTCATCACAGCTTTTGCTGTAACAGCGAACGGCCAAGCGCGTAACCCTTACATGCCCTCACAAGGTGGTACGGGTACATCAACCAACCCAACATATGGCCAAATACTTGTTGGTAATGCTCAAGGAACCTATACCCTCACAGCAACATCATCCCTTGGTATTACAGGTGGTTCAGGCGGTTCAGGAACAGTCGATTCAGGTACTACTGGACAGTTCCCTTACTACGCTGGTGCTGGAACAACTTTGACAGCTACATCAGTACCTTTCCTATCAACAGCAAGTAAGCTCGGTGTAGGTACAACCACACCTTCAGCGCTCTTAGACATATACAACGGCGCAAATACCAACACTGGTCTCTATGTTGAGGCAGGTACAGGAGGTGTAAACATCGCTCAATTTGCCCGTCGTTCAGGTGGTACTGCAGACGTGAAGATACATGCAAGCGCTAGTAACCCATCAGTAACATTTGGCTACACTACACTTGATAAGTACACAATTGGTTACGACAGTGTAAATACAGGTTTCGCAATATCATCTACTGGTGGATTGCCAGGCACCAATATGTTTATCCTGAAAGACACGACAGGCAATGTTGGTATCGGTACATCATCACCATACGCAAAGCTTTCAGTAGTTGGAGAAGCAGTAGCTAGAAACTTTACAGCAACTTCTACAACAGCAACGTCAACCATTCAAGGTAATTTACTCGTGTCTCCTTCAGGTACTTTCCCAAAAGGTTTTACAAGCGGAACGAACTTTGCAATGTATGATACGTATGTCGGCCCGTTTCAAGCAACAGTCGTAAACGGCAGTAACTCAAACTTTGCAATCTCGAGTCTGTTTGTAGGTAATGATAAATATACAGCAGCAGAGTTTGCATCAACCTACTATTGTGGGCTTGTCATGGGTAGCTCAAACTACAACATTCCAGGTTTCAATGGCCTCAAAGCTAACGGTGGTGCATTGTTCTGTAAAGATGGTTCTCTAACTATTGGTACAGGTACGTCTACAGCAGGTACTAGGCTCTTTTTCAACGCTGGAGGTTTGGATGATAACCAAGTATCAGGTGTAATCGACGCTACGAATGATAATTGGGGAATTGGTGCTTCTACAACTCCATACGCTCTCCTCTCAGTCCACCAATACTCAAACAAAAACAATAGGGTTATATTCGCTGTGGCATCTTCTACAGCGACCGCTACCACTACCCTATTTCAGATTGATAATACTGGTACTACTACAGCAGCAAACGGATTCAACATCACTAACGGCTGTTTCTCAATCAATAATAGCTGTGTAGGTGGTAGTGGTTCAGGAACAGTCGATTCAGGTACTACTGGACAAACAACATACTATGCAGGTTCTGGTACAACTCTCACAGCAACATCTAGTGTGTTCATCAATAGCTCAACAAGTGACGTGTTCATTGGTACCACAACAGCAGGAGCAACATCAGAATTAACGGTACATAACCGTGCAACACGTACTAACATTATTCAGGGTTATAGCGCAGCTGGTGCACAAGTGTATGCACTTATCAATAACGGAAACACTTCACAGTCTGGTAGTATCACTGCTGTGTCTGGTGCGAACGCATTAACACTCGATTCAAACGGTTTCTCAATGTCAGGCGGCTCAGTAATCCCACGCATTTTGTTTGGAGCAGCTAATGTGAATAGTCCACGCCTCGCCCGTGCTAACCTAACATCAAGTGTTCTGTTACTAAATAACGGTTCTGGTACACAAACTGCTGGTGGTTTCTCGATTGGTTCTTCTACCCCATCAGCATTTGTTACCTTCTCAACATCAAGTCCTGCTACAGTTAATAACTGGCTATTCGCAATTGGTACTACTACAACGAACGTATCAACATCTACCTCATTCCTCATTGACGGTCTTGGCCAAGTTGGTATTGGTACATCAACTAACGCAGGTACTCTCTCTATAGAATCAAACTCAGGCACGACAACTGTATACGTCGGTAGTAGTGCAAAGCCTTCATGTATTCAGTACTACGCACAGAATGGTACAGCATACCGACAGTACATGAGTAATGCAGGTACGTTAGTGACGGAAGCAGGCGCATGTAAATAATAAATAATCAATAAAAAGTATGGATACATTAAAAACAATGGGAGCGACAGCAGTAGTGACAGCAGTTATTGTAGGCGGTGTTATGTCTGGTGATTCAGCTATTGCAGATGAAAAGATTACAGTTGACCAAGCAGACGTTTCGGTCGTCGATGAACAGAAGGACGTGAAGATTGAGGTAACAAAAACTGTTACAGAGAGCATCACAACAGATATAGAAACACTCCAGAAAGAGATTTCACAACTTGAAAGTGTACGTGAGCGAATTAGTGCACAGCTATCAGAAATAGACGGACAGATTACAAAGCGCAACGAACTCATTGCGAAGATTCAAGCAGCAATCAATAACACTAAGTAATATGTCAGATAGGGAACTTATAGAAAAAACAAAATATCTATCCCCTGAAGACCTCGAAAAGGTACTTGAGTTGTGGTTTAAGGCTACACAAGGAAATAAAGACGAGACAAGTGGACTACACGCAGAGTTACGCAGAATGATTAAAGATATCGACGAGAAGCTTGACGCATATATCCTTCGGTCAGAACCTGTTATACAAACATTTGAGAATCTTAATTGGGTTAAGAAGGCTCTTATATGGGTAGCAGCAGCGGTAGGCGCAGTTATCACCATAGGCGCTGGTATACCAAAAATCTTCCATGATATACTAGGTAAGTAATGGAATATATAAGAAATTTATTTACGGCATTATTACAGCAAGACACAGAGCTTGCTTTTTGCCGTTCAGTAGGAAAGCATTTAGCCGACGTTTATCTTTACGATAGACGCGGTATAAATGCTCTCCACCCAATTTTACAAGATAAGGCAGTTAGGTTAGTCGCAGAGATGAAGAAGCACGCTCGTCCTATTGTTGTTGTATCAACAATACGCACGGCAGCTATTCAAGATGGTTATTATAAGCGTGGCAGAAATGACCAAGGTGAAGTTATTAACAAAGCATTGGTTATCACAGACGCTCAAGGCCTCCAGTCATACCACAACTACGGGCTTGCCTTTGACGTTGCATTCGACGGTATCAATGCTACAGACGACGATTGGCAGGCACTTGGTGTAATTGGAGAGAGCCTAGGACTTGAATGGGGTGGCCGATGGGATTCATTCCCAGACCGTCCACATTTCCAGTGGACAGACAATGGACGCATTACATGGAATAAGTTAGAGAGTTATTTTAAATCAAATAGAGTATGAGGAAATTTGTAACGCTTAGCGAGTACGCCAATTTACATAATGTAGGTGTATCGTCTGTTAGGTACAGAATACGGACTAACCAAGTGCCCGCAAAGTATTTATGTCTAAGAAAAAGTAAATTTAGTATCGCAATCGTTCAGTATATTAGAGAGGACTATAAAATACAGCGCGGTAGAGCAAAATCAGACTACAACTGTTATGAGGTGTTACACACTGTATACTTGCCAGGGGGCATTAAGAAAGTACTACAACCTCACGAGTACAAGATTAGCAGGTGGCGCAAAAGTGTGGTACAATAAGTTACGGTATGTACCTCATCATTGCCGAAGAAAACCCTATTATGGACTAGTTCATGAAGACCAAGCAAAACCCCCCACGGTTTCCTCCACACTGTCACACCGTACGCCAGCCTCGCTACGAGCCTAAGTGCACTAATTGCTCGAACGGCATCACTGAATCAATCAGTCTGCACGGTAGACCTTTCTGTGGCCTACCCTGTGCAACACGTTGGGTGCAACGACAACAATCACCTCACTGGACTATCGCTTGATGTCCACTTATTAACACAAGCCGCTTGCTAACCGCAGGCGGTATTGTTATTATTTAGAGGTCCCAAAGTAATTTGGACAATATGAAAGGCCGAAACCACTCCTCATAGGGGTGGTTTTTGCTTTGTGTGCTATACTATCCCTGCACGCGCGTAAGAGGTCGTCACATTCCTCATAAGAAAGCACCACATAATGGCAGTGGTGTTTTTCTTTTATATGCTATACTCTTTATGCCCGTGGCTTTTCATAAATTTCCCACGGGTATTTTGCAAAACCCCTCTCTCTTTGGGGTTTTTGCTTTTTATGCTATAATAATCTCATTATTAGGTTATATATTCATATGGATAAAGACTTAGGTATCTTAGGCTCAAGTACAGACAGTACAAAACTCTCGAACACCGTTAGCGGCCTCATTGTTTCTTTCGCAGGTATTATCATCTTAATTGCGAAGAAGTTTGGCATTGAAATCGGTACAGTTGAGGTTAGTAACTTTGCTCAAGGTGTAGCACTCGGAATTGGTGCAATTTGGACACTCTACGGCCTCACAGTAAAAGCACTCATTTGGCTCAAAAATAGCAAGAAAACAGACACCACTCTATAAGCCTCTATAATGCGTTATACGGAAATGCCGTGGGTAATGACCTATGGCGTTTTTTTATTCCCTATATCGCATTTTAAGTGCCATAAAATGGCAATTACACTACCTATATGGTACACTAAAACAGCAAGGTAGTCTTTCCCCTATCTTGCGACACTGATTTAGCGACGATTGGAGGGATTAAATTTCTCTCCATACCGTTAGAATTTTAGTGGGACAAAAGATGACCTTTGGGTCGTTTTTTGTTATCCACAGTTTTACTAGGTGACTTTCTCTCCTCCTCGTATTATGTGTATATGAAAACAAATAAGAACACCTATAACTACACCCCGAATATAAAACTGGAAACACCGAACATAAAGCACATTGGTGAAGTTCCACAGACATACAGTGAGTATCGTAAACTTCTTATTTATATTGCTAACCGTGACAATCACATATGTTACTACTGCGGTAAGAACCATAGAAAGAAAACTAATTTTGGTCTAAGTGGTGTGTTCACTATTTGTTTCGATTTTCTAGACGATAGCTGTATTAACTTGCGAGATGAAAATCTTATCGTTGTTTGTGTCGACCAAAAGCAGTGTGCTAAGAGAATAGCCAAGAAACATGCAACACCTACTCGAAGGGTATAAGCTACCAGAAGTAAAAAAGCGTCTCACCGAACGTTCAGTACTCATTGACGATATTTACGGTGTATACACCTCTAACCAAGAGCGAACATTTAGAAAGCAAGAGAATTGGAAACGTTACGTGAAGTGGCTTAAGTCTAACCGTACCCCTCATAGTCATGACATGATGATACGTTTCAAGGAATCAAAGCTATTTATAAAGGAAATGAATTATAAAACGCTTGCATGGAAGCTATCCTTAATCCCTACCCGTGACTTGTACTATATCCGTTCAGAAGCCCTAAACATTCACCAAGCTGGGAAGAAGTTTTCCCCATGGTTGTTTTATTCTCTAAAGCCTATTGACAAGAAAAGTACTTAGGTATATTCTTGTCTATGTAAAGGAAACTTTACCAGCCACCGCTGCCGCGAAGAAGCCTTTCAATCGGCAGTGATTAGAGAAATCTAGTCGCGGTCGGCTGAAAGGTTTTTTATTTACATTACTGGTGGTAAGGTGGGCGAACTCGTAAGCCTCCACTGGATGCCAACTTAATTTACGAGTATCTATGTCCCCGCCCTGTTCCGAGGTTAATCGGAGCGCGCTCGGAAATAGAATCACTTCAACCTTGAGTGTAAGTCCCTAGGGTTGAACATTCACAGATAGGCTTCACCATAAGAACAGCCTTCCTCTGATAGTGGGGATGCGAATGAGCGGAGAGAAAACCGCTAAACGGTAATTATTTTAATAAATGTGTTTACCTTCATTCTAACTAAGTCCATTACAGGGCTCTTTTCCCCTCACTGCACCCGAAAATATAGTCATATAAAGTATCAGTGACGGTTGTGACTCACATGTGAATCAAGTGACTCACTTCATAGTTATCCCCAGTATTAGTAGGTATAAGACCTGTATAGCGGTAGAATGGAAGTATTAAGAATAATTAAAGAAAATTTATGGATGGAGTAGAAAAAGTAGACAGACTTGAAAAAGAATTAGCAGCGGCACTAACTGAAATTGAGGGACTCAAGCGTGAGATTAGTTATGTTGGTGATGTTGCCACAATATGCGGATGCCATCCTGATTTCAAGTACCTAACGGCCACGCAAATAGTTTCGTATGTTTGTGGACAAAATAAAGCATACAAGGAGATTTTAGAAGGAATCTCTAATGACAATAACAAATAAATTTATGATTGACTCAATTTTAGACCTTTGCATCGCTTCAATAATCTCAGCAATAGTTGTTGGCATTATTTATGTTAGTTACCTCCTATCACCTTTGTTTCCAATGTTTTTGTGTTTTGTAATTATGTTTCTAATATTTAATGACTAACATGAATCCCGAATTCAAAAAAATAGAAAGCTTTAGAGTGAACGGTGAGTTCAAGAAAGAAACAGAGCTCCTCTACCTTCAAAGTATTGGCGCAATAATCCTAAGTGAGTATTTGGGAAATAAATGGCACATGAAAGTGCTCGACCCTGTGAAGTATCAGAATGGTTGCACCTTTGTTGATGACTACGTGAAGTATTGCTTTGGTAGGAAAAAGAACGGTTTGAGTTATCCACAACCAACCATTGCAGATACCTTTTAGAGGTATACAATGTATACATACAAGTAATAAAGAAATTTATGGAAGACCCAAACAAAGAGTTGATAGACGTTGAGGAAGTGCTAGATAACGCTATCGACGATGACAAGGAAAAGATAGTCGAAGCAATCCTCGATGGCTTCAATTCAATCGAGCCACCAGAGGAAGAAGACGGATATGACGCTATTGCACACGAAGACTAACCACAAAGTAAATTTATGAACAATTTTACAGCAGAAACATTTGAAACCATTATTAGTAAATTCCCATCAGCTAGTTACAATAATTCACGTAATATCGTACGAACATATGCAAACAAAATGCGACGTAGCCCAAGTGAGACAGCGGCACAAAAGCTCGAACAAGTTGGTATTCCAGTCGACTACAAAGCAAGTGACGCAGGAGAACCACCTAAACACGCACAAGATGAATAATATCGTCATTACAGGATATTGGGACGGTGAACCTATTTGGAGATATAAGACAGCGGCGGAAAAGTTAGCAGAACTAATCAAATAATCATGTTATACACAATTGGACAGGTAACAGAGCAGCAATCAAAGTCATCAGGCAAGATGTACAAGCGCGTCAATGTAAAAGACCCTAGTGGTGTCGTTACAAGTGGCGTTGCAGTATTTTCAAGCACACCTTTCTACAGTCAGGTAGTCACCAACGCACAAGTTGAGGGTGTATTAAAGGAAAAAGACTATAACGGTAGCAAGTCATACACCCTAGAAGCACCATACCAGCCTAGAAGTGGTGGTAATAAGGCTATGGGCACAGAAATGATTAAGCAAAAGAGTGAGGCAGTTAAAGCCGCACAGGATAGCAAGGTGGAATCAATCAAGGTATCGTCTACCTTCACCGCAGCATGGAATACAGCGATTGCTTCATTTGGTGGCAAGGAATTTACTCAAGATGAACTCGCTAAGGAGTTTAAGATGTGGCGACGTTACTTTGTAAACAACTACGATGTTGAGGAAAATCCTGCTCTCACCTCTCATGGTACAGAAGTCCCTTGGCCAGAGGATAAGTCGTCTACATTGAATAACGACAGTGACGACGGCCTCGATAGTTTCAATTCAGATTCTATACCGTTTTAATGCAAACCGTCGACACAATAATTGAATACCTACGAGAGCAAGTTGAGAAACGTAATATACTCGGCCCAGACGTATGGCTACGAGGCGCACAGTCTATCAACATGCTCTTACAGGTAGAGCAAGACAAACTGTTTGAGCTAGAGCACAACCTTGCACTAAAGAAGCAGGAAGCACTAACAAATGGTAGCAACGGCATACAGGCCCGTGCTATAATTGAGGCATCAGACGAATACCTACAGGCCAGAAAACTGAAAGCGAAAATCGACCGAGCAATTGAGATGATACGAATATCAAAGCAGCAAGCTCGTCTTGAAGTAGAAACACAACGCAATCAATGAAGTTAGAAAACCCATTCTCAAACGAAACCAGACTACTCTTCGCCGATGCGTGGATGTGTTGGGAATGTGGCTCAAATGGTAACAAACGTGGAGGGCTAGAATTGCATCACATTACAGGTCGTGATAGCGCTAGCCCTTTTAACGCTGCTGTACTTTGTAAAGTGTGTCATGAGAAAGTCGGACACACAGACGATGAAGAAAAGTACTACTTCGCTAAGACGATTGCATACCTACTTGAGGACAAGGAAAATCAATTCAAGGTAGGGCAACGTGAAGAAGATTTCCTCGCACGGCACGCATACCTAGTACACAATAATCCTGTGTATGATAACGTAATGAAGTGAGTATGAATGAATCTCAAATACAAAACGCCATATGTGAGTATCTCGCCTATCGCAAGCATTTCTTTTGGCGACAAAATAATACACCTGTATTTGATGCAGCGCGACAAGTATATAGAAAAATGCCTAAGTATGCCTTAAAAGGTGTACCAGACATACAAGTGGTAACAAACCCATGTGGCCAGTCAGTATTCCTAGAGGTGAAGAAAAAAGGAGGATATCAATCAAAGGAACAGAAAGAATTTGAACGCAATGTGAAAGAGCGCGGTGGAGAGTATTACGTGGTACGTTCAGTGGAAGATGTGCAAGAAATCGGCCTTTGAGGTTATCCCCAGTTTTGATTGCATGGGTTAGTGGCAGATGTATACTTAAAGAGTAATAGAGTAATCAAGAAATTTATGGAATTTTCACAAACATATATGCAGCGCGAACGTGCTGCTCGTAAAGCAAAGATAGTAAACGCAATTGTAGGCGCTTGTGGGTTATTCGGTATGGGTGCACTTATAGCAGCAACTTTGATTATTAAGGTAACCCAATAACATGAACGAAGTATTTGTAATTCAACATATTATTCGGCCATTCTTCTTCGGACTATCATTAAGTGTTATTGTTTTCACAACATTTTTTGTTATCTCAAACGTGTGGATGAACTATACTGCGATTCATTTTCTACAGAAACCCACAAGACGAATTCTTAGAGAAAGTGTGCCGCAAATCATACTCATTGCAGTTGCCTGTATTATTCTTTATTTAACATTAAACTAACATGAACGAGCACTACGAAACAACAAAGTGGCCAGTGATTGTGTGGATTCTCCTCATTGCAGGCATCCTCATATTCCTAGCAGGAGCGGTAGCTATCGTCACCCACCTCGACACCATTAGCACAGTTGGGCAAATAGCTATTAAATAACAAACACATGGAATTAAAAGAGCTTGTAGGAAAGAAAATAAAGCAGATATTTATGTGTGAAGAAGCTATACGCTTTGTCACAGATACTGGCACGCTCACGTATGAAGTTGACGGTGATTGTTGCTCATATTCATACATGTACGACATTTACGGTGTAAAAAACATTCTGGGAAAGGTTGTAACTGGTGTTAAAGAAGTAACCCTAAAGGAAGGGGATAGGAGTTACAGCGAAAATTATGATGCTAGTGAAGACGTACACCTAATACGATGTTACGGGTTTCAGATATTCGCAAATGACGAAAAATTTGGAGATATGACTTGTGTGTTCTCATTTAGGAACAGTTCTAATGGTTATTATGGAGGTTGGATTAAAAAGAATGACGCATTTGAAAGTGATAAGTTTATTGATGTAACAGGAGACATTGTAGATATTTCTAAGTTAACCAAATAACATGCAGGATGTAGAGGTAGTATGCCCATACTGTGAACAAAAACCAGAATGGGTAAACAATAAAGAAATATATGGAAAAAGTATCGGTAAGTCTTATATGATTTACTTGTGTAGGAAGTGCGATGCAAGTGTCGGGTGCCATAGAAACACAAAGATACCTCTAGGAACACTCGCCGACAGAAAGACTAGAGAGGCTCGAAAGAAAGCACATGAACAGGTTGATATGTTGTGGCAGAGTGGAAGATACACAAGGGACGAGGTATATAAGTTAATGGCCCAATGGTTAGGACTAAAAGAAGTACATATTGGTAGCAGTGACAGAGAAATGTGTAAACAAATTAGCTATATAGCAACATTTTATGCCAACAAAAGAATTGAATAACATAAATCAAGCCGTATACGAAGATTGGGTACTACCTGAACTCAAGCGGCAAAAAGAATTAAAGCGTCAAGTAGAAATCGACGAAGCAAAGGTGACAGCAGAACAGAACGCACTCGGTTTGCTTTTGGGTGGGGTGCTCGTAGCAGGGACGGTAATTATTACAGTAACCCAATAGTATGGAAAAAACGATAACAATCGACAAGAAGTACAACGTGTGGGAACTTTACAAATTTGCACGAAGCGAACAGCTTAAAAAGATTTATCCGAAACTAAATACACGCAGATCGTTTGAGGTTGTAACGAGCAGGATTCGTAAAGAAGCCAAAAGACAAGGGCTCATTGACCATGAGTTCACAAAGAATGGCCTCGTATTGATTATTAAGGGACTCGACATTAAAGAATCAACGAGGGGGCTTTATATAAACCGACTTTCAGTACTCCTCAATGCTTACAACACTGGAAAGAGTATTTACACAAAACGTCGACGAACAACACGGATCGGATCGGAGCGACAATCCGTTGGTGAAGACTACGAAACAGCAAAGTGGTGCAAAGTGGTGTGGTATGTAATCCTAGCGATTGTTGTAACGTTGGCATTAGTACTTCTTCATTTCAACCATTAACATGACCGACAAAAACATTTGGACGGTGGTAGCAATAGTATCCATCATACTTGAGTTAGTCGCCATATACGCAATAATCACCCACCTCGACACCATTAGCACGACAAGTCAGTTAGCTATTAAGTAACATGATTGAAACATTAACAAAAGAACAAGAAGAAGCAATCATCCCATTTAGAGAAAAATGGATTGCTCGTATTCTACGCACAGAACAGACAGATGAGCAAATCAAGGAAAACGTAAAAGGAATATACACACTCGCTGGACTAGAACAGCCAAAGCAGGTATGGATTATGGATTCAATGCTAGGTGTACAAATTGCAATAAATTACTTAAAAAACAGCGTTAATAATTTGGAAGACATCTACTCAAACATCAGGTCAAACCTCGAGTCAAACATCAGGTCGAACATCGAGTCAAACATCTACTCAAACATCAGGTCAAACATCTACTCAAACCTCGAGTCAAACATCAGGTCGAACATCGAGTCAAACATCAGGTCAAACATCAGGTCAAACCTCGAGTCAAACATCTACTCAAACATCAGGTCGAACATCTACTCAAACATCAGGTCAAACATCAGGTCAAACCTCGAGTCAAACATCTACTCAAACATCTACTCAAACATCAGGTCAAACATCTACTCAAACATCAGGTCAAACATCTACTCAAACCTCGAGTCAAACAAATTACAGTACTTTGGTTTTTCTAGTAACGAAGCATCATGGCTCCAATGGTATATATATCAAAAGTACTACTACGATAACGGATTACTTTTAGAAGATAAATACTCGAAGCTACTAAACTCCTATATTGAAATGGCCATAGACGCGTGGGCTGTGTACTATTCAAAAGATATCGCTATTGTATCGAGGAAGCCAAAGATTGAACGTAATACAAACGGTCGCCTTCATTCAGAAAAGACGCCAGCTGTATCTTTCAAAGATGGGTATGAATTGTACTATCTACACGGTGTAAACTTCCCTAAGCCTCTATGGGAGAAAGTTGTCTCACGAAAAATGCCATTCTCCGAGATACTAGCAATCGAAGATGTTGACCAGCGACGACAGGCGTTGAAGTACGGTAAATGGGATGACTTTGTAAAGCACCAGAATGCTGTGAAGATTGATACGTTCAAAAAGTTAGATAATCACGGTGAACCAGTCGAATATGAGCTCTGGGAATTTCCTGAACAGAATGGCGACAATAGACTATTCAGTAAGACGGTGCACTTTGCTCGCTACGGCTGTCCTTCGGTTAAGGATAAGCACGTAAAAGGTGTACCAGAATTTAAGACAGTGGCAGAAGCAATGGCATGGGGGATGAGTGACGAAAAGGAAGGACGTATAATGACAGCAGAAAATTGGAAGTTATTAGTACCATTAGTAGATGAAGCATAATAATAAACATATGGATTTCAAAAGACACGGTGACCTTAATTTTTACGAGATATCAAAGGAAGAATTTGAGGCACTCAAGACAAAAGGTGAAAAGATTGAGCACGACGTACAGATTGTATTGCAACACGGAGAAACTACAGGCCACAGACACGTTTTAACTATCCCTAAGAAGGAGGTTATAGACATTGTGAAGCTACCAGACGGTGGTTGGGCATTTAAGCTCGACGGTGAAGCAGAAATTACGCACGAAGACCATAAGAAGCTTACCTTTAAGCCAACCTACTACCACATGACACGTGAACGTGAGCTAGACCATTTCGCAGAAAGCGTTGTGCGACAAGTCATTGACTAACATGAACTCACTCAACCACGCCGTATACGAAGACTGGGTACTACCTGAACTCAAGCGGCAAAATGACTTAAAGCGCCAAGTGGAAATTGACGAAGCGACACAAGACATTGGTTTCAATCGGTACATAACCTTTCCCTACACACCCCGTGAGGATAGGAAGATAAAGACAGCAGCAGGTGCATGGGGGCTTATCAGTGAGTTTTTTAACAAGATTAGTATATAAACATTATGGAACCACAAGGATTAGTCGGATTATCAAATCTAGCAAATACAGGAGCTTCTAAAAGCTTTGAAGAGCTAACTGAAAAGGAACAAATTCAGCGATTACGCGAAGAGCTTATATCTGCACGCTACATGTACAGACGCATTTATGAGTTAGAAAAAGAAGTCAACAAACTCAAACAGCACCAACATGGTGTGAACGGTGAAGTATTAGTAAGTGCACTGTACTCTGATAGTAATAGTCAAGTAGCGGCAAGCTTATACGATAGATTGAAATAACATGAAAAAAGAAACAATCACAACAACAATCAGGTGGACAAAAGGTGACAAGCCTACTAGATACGGTGAATACCTAGTGTACGGTAAGGAAATCTGGGG
>Ga0208826_1002226_pt1 | contig 14700 bp, 10 predicted proteins | sample AD_UKC115_MetaG_FD_184451 | JGI IMG/M metagenome (GOLD analysis project Ga0208826, IMG submission 184451) | Active sludge microbial communities of municipal wastewater-treating anaerobic digesters from Hong Kong - AD_UKC115_MetaG (SPAdes)... | ecosystem: Engineered > Bioreactor > Anaerobic >...
GCCTGATCCATGTATAATCATGGGGTTGTCAGGAGAAATCAGGACAGCATCCAAAAAGGCACTTCAAATGTTTGACTATACCTTGGAATCCTTTTCAAAGATGAAGATTACACAAGTGATTGAACCGCAAAGTATCAAAGATGCCTCTGACGATCTTGCTGCTTTGAAGGCATGCCTTGAAATAACTTCTAGGGAGTACTGCCTTAAAACTTCAAAAGGAAAGATGTTCTATGCAGATGTAAACTCCAAATTCCTTTATGATATCCATGGTTCTCCGAACGCTATAGTATGCTTATTGCGCAAGAAAGATAACTTTTCTGAAAATGATGAAAATTCATTAAAATTGAAGCTTTCCCACTCAAATTCTTTTGATATAAACTTAATAGCAGCATTGTATATGCAGCTTCAGCTACGTAGCCTGGAGTCTGAAAAACCGGATGTTTTTTATGCAGCAAAAAGTTTTTCATGGTCTTTTACAGACGGAAAAGAAAGTATGTTTCATCTTAAAGATACTATATTAGCAGCAGCCCAGGCATACAGACCAAAGATAGGCAAGCTTGACATCTCTATGACAGACAGCAGCAATATAATACAGGATTTTATCGTATCGGATTTTCATGCTTTAGCACACATCCTTTACGATATTTTTGCCGTTATTGAAAGAATTTCAGACAGCCCAGCCATAAAAATAAGTATTTCATTTTTCAACTCAAATTCTCAGAAGCTGGGCATATCTTTCACGATTGACAATGCGGTTTTTTCTGCTGACCAGCTTTCCGGAACATATCGTTTTTCTTGGACAGATTATAGTTCGGCGGAAGATCTCTTTTTCAGACTTCCGTATATTAAAGCTCTTGTTTCTTCTATGAAGCCGTTGTTTGGAGAAATGGAAGTGCTTTTCACTGAATCGTTAAGCAGATTTACACTGGAGTTTGACTTCAAAAACATCCAGAATGAGACGGTTTTATTATCTGCCGGCTTTGAAAGCCGCTCCGGAGGGAAAAAGAGAATGACTGAGCTGAATGTCCTTATTGCCGAAGATGATTTCATTAATCAAAAACTTATCAGCAATATTCTTGCTAAAGAAAAAATACCCTACTTTGTTGTATCAGATGGCCAGAAGGTTGTGGATGAATACACCCGAAATCCTCACTATGATCTTATTTTAATGGATATACAAATGCCTGTTATGGATGGCATAGATGCCAGCAACGCCATAAGAAAAATAAATCCAGTAATTCCCATTATTGCTCTTACTGCTGATCTTTCATCAGAAGATACAGGCAGGCTCAAAGCGGCACGGATTGACAAACTTTTGGTAAAGCCTTTTCAGACAAGTGACCTTCTTGAGATACTTAAAATCATGAATATCAACACAGACAGTTCAGAAGAAAGTATGAAAGAGCTTATTGGAAAGGTTCGTGAAGAAACTGGGCTTGTGGAAAGTGAGGTTCAGGAACTGCTTGATGACTATGTCAAATACACCTCCTCTGAATTTGAAATCCTCGGAGACATGGTTGAAAAAAATGATTTTGAAGGTATTTCAAAGCTCTCACATAAATTAAAAGGCTCATCCCTTTCTCTAAGAATATCTAATATTGCTGAAATTTTGCAGAAAATGGACGAGGATGCAAAGAATAAAAACAATCTTAATTTTCAGGACTATCTTGATGAACTGGACATATATCTTAAAGCCATAAAAAATGGGCTTAGCGGACAGAGGTGATATAATGGATGACTTTCTGAGCTTTGCACAAGAAAACCACGGCACTTTGGATTATACCAAAGGAACATGGAAGATTCTCATAGTTGACGATGATGTGATGATACATAAAATAACCAAAATAGTACTTAAGGATATGACTTTCAGAGATAAAAACATCGAATTTCTCAGTGCCTACAGTGAAAAACAGGCAAGAGAAGTACTGTTCAGGGAAGATGATATTGCCGTAGTGCTTTTAGATGTAGTGATGGAGGAAAACGACTCCGGTCTTAAGCTGGTGGAGTATATACGTAACGAGCTGAAAAACAGTATGGTCCGTATAATTCTCAGAACCGGACATCCCGGTTCGGCACCGGAAGAAAAAGTAGTGCTTGAATATGATATAAACGATTACAAAGAAAAAACAGAGCTGACCAAAGGCAAACTTTTCACTTCAATTATAAACGCTCTCAGAAGCTATGATGATATGGTGCAGCTTGATTTGAAACGCAAGGAACTGAAAGAGACTCAAAAAGACATAATAATGACACTTTCAGAAATAGCTGAAACCCGTTCTAAGGAAACAGGAAACCATGTAAAAAGAGTATCTGAATTTGCACAGTTAATAGGAAAAAAATACGGTTTTTCAGATGAAGACAATGAAATCCTTAAAAATGCCGCAGCTCTGCACGATATAGGCAAAATAGTAATAGCTGACAGTATCCTTCTGGCTCCAAGACAGTTGACAGCCGTGGAGTTTGATATAATGAAAAATCATACTGTCTATGGGTATGATCTTCTGAAAAGTTCAAAACAGCCGATGCTTCAAAGTGCCTCCGTGGTTGCCCTTCAGCATCATGAACGGTATGATGGGAAAGGTTATCCAAATGGTCTTTCAAAAGATGAAATACATATATTTGCACGTATCGTGTCTATAGCCGATGTCTTTGATGCTCTGAGCACTGACAGGGTATACAGAAAAGCATGGACTCTGGGCAATACCCTGGAATATATGAAACGTGAACGTGACAGGCAGTTTGATCCATTCCTTCTGGACATTTTCATAAATAGTATAGACACGGTAAAATCCATAATGAACAGGTTCAACGACTGATAGAAGCTACAGGAAATGAAACGGTAAAGACTGTTCCTTCATTTTTGACACTATGACATTTTATACTGCCTTTAAGCGTCTGGGTGACAAGGTTATAAACTATGCTTAGCCCAAGTCCGGTGTTACCTTTTGTCCGGTTGGTTGTAAAAAACGGATCGTATATTTTTTCCATATCCTCCTGAGCTATCCCATGGCCATTATCGCTGTAAACAAGCTCAATCATCTTTTTATTCTTATCAGACTGATCGGTCAGAAGAACAGCTTTTATTTTTATTGTACGTTTCTCAAGTCCTTCAAATCCATGAATAACAGAGTTGGAAATAAGGTTGGTAATTATCTGCGACAGAGCTCCTGGGAAGCTTTCTATATCAAGCTTTTCATCACAGTCTATTTCTGTATGGTGATTGTTTTTCTTTAGAGGATAGTTCATGGTAAGAAATATATCCTCAAGATATTTTTTTAAGTTAAACTGCCTTTTTTCCTGACTGGACTGATCTACAGAGATCTCCTTGAGACTGACTACCAAACCGGCAGCCTTTTGAAGATTCAAAACTATTATATCCGAAGTTTCAATATTTTTCCTGAGAAACTCCTCAAAACAAGATTTTGTAAGTTCTCCTTTTCTGTGCATATTCAGTATTTTTCTATTTTCATCAGATATATAAGTACTTCCCACCAAACCGTTTCCAAGAGGTGTGTTTATTTCGTGGGCTATTCCCCCGACAAGTTTACCAAGAACAGCCATCTTTTCGCTTTCAATAAGGCTTTTCTGCGTTCTTCCAAGCTCATCCAGAGCTGCCTGAAGCTCCTGGTTCATAGCCAAAAGCTCCTGGTTCATAGCAACAAGACCCTCGTTTGCGTCATCTAACTGAGCATAAGCTTTTTCCAGGTTCATAGTTCGCTGCTTTATAAGCTTTTCAAGGTTATCATTAAGCTCTATAAGTCTTTTCTGAGTTTTTATTCTTTCTGTGATATCCTGCACAAAAGAAAAATTATACTTCTTATCTTTGTACACAAGATAGTTTGAAGTGACTTCCACATCGTAAAGAGAACCGTCTTTTCTTCTCTGCTTTCTCTGAAATACCATACTATGTTCATCTTTGATCTTTTCCATGTGGCTGCTCCACAACAGCTCATCCAAATCCGGATCTATATCAAATACAGTAAGTTTTCCAACCTCCTGTTCACTGTAGCCGAGATTTTTCCTTGCCGAACTGTTTGCATAGACTATTTTTCCATCATTTTTTATCCAGTAAGCTTCTATCATAGACTTCTCGACCGCAAACTTGGAAACCTCAAGAGCGGTATCAAGCCTTTCAAGTCTGTAAGCACTTTCACTAAGTTTTGTCTCACGGTTTTTTATCTCCGAAACCATCTTTGCAAAGCTTTCCTCTATTTTCAGGAACTCTCCGCAACTCTTTTCAATCTTTTCATCGTATCTGCCGTTTGAAATATTCTGAATATAAACCAGAAGCTTATCCAAAGGCTTTTTAATAAACATGGAAAACAAAAATGAAGATGAAACCTGTATAACTACTATAAGAACCACCACAAGCAAAAGGATCATGGCTATGCTGTCGACAAAATCGCTTATCAGTTCATCATACCCGAAAGAAACCTTCAGCTTTCCAAGCGCTTTATTCCCATAGAATATGGTTTTTGAAACCGATACATGGTTGGACGGTACTTCTTTTTCCTTAACAAACACAATATTGTCGTAAATATCGTACACAGTTATGCTTTTTACACTGCCGTCAAGAAAAAAAGTATCCGCAGCTTTTTCCATCCCCAGAAAATCCTTTTCCTGCAGTTCAATCGACAAAAGCTCTGAAAGATTAGCAGTACTTGATTCGTAAACATTTCTGAAATCTTTTTTCCTCAGATCATAACTCCACATAACGCCTATCATTCCAACAGCAAAAACAGATAAAGCAACTATTGCACCAAGATACAGTGAAAACTTTGAAGCTATAGATATACCGTTTTTTTCCATTCGCTTACCTCTGACTTTGATTTTTAAAAACACATTTTACATGATATCTACTTTATAATACGTTTTTTTGTTAAGAAGGTAAATATATCTTACAAAAAAAAGAATAAGACTCGCCAGTCTTATTCTTTATAGTATTTCTGATTCTTCAAAAGCTGTTCCTGTGGAACATCTCTCAGCGCTTTGGCGGGTGAACCTATATAAACTTTACCGGCCAAGGTATTCCTGGTTACAACACTTGCAGCTGCTACAAGCGTATCCTCGGCAATCACCACACCAGGCAGTATTGTAGAGTTTGCACCTATTCTTGCACCTTTCTTCAATGTCGGACCTTTGAAATACTTCTTTCTTTCTTCTGTTCTGCCTAAAAAATTATCGTTGGTAAAGGCAACCTCCGGAGCAATGAAGCAGTAATCTTCTATAACGGATATTGCCGTGATATATGCATTGGTCTCAACTTTAACGTACCGTCCTATAACAGTTTTATTTTCAACGCTCACACCGCGCCCTATAATCGTAAATTCTCCGATGGAAACCTCTTCTCTTACGCTTGCCAGATCACCTATGAAAACATTGCTTTGGATTACCGCTCCGGCGTATAATATACAGCCTGCGCCTACAGTAACGTACTCTCCTATATTAAGAGGCTCGAGTAAAACATCCTTGGTAACAGCTGAGTTACTTGCCCTGAAAGGTTTTTTGCCTAAAACTGTATTATCCCCTATCACGCTTGACTTTCCTATTTTAGTACCTTCATGGATAATTACCAGATCACCTATAACTGAATTTTCACCTATTACTACACCATCATCAATTACAACATTCCTTCCAAGTTTAACGTTAGCTCCTATACTTGCCTTTTCCGATATAACGCTCATAATATACCTCCCGTTTTTTGAAGTATTTCCGCCCTGTGCAAAAGCTCCGCAACACCTTCCTCATTCTGCGAAACAGCTGCCTTTTCAATATCAGAGAACAAAACCGCAAGCTCATCGTACATTATGTTGGCACTTGCGCCCTTAAGGGAGTGGGCACAGTTTTTGATCTGTCCATAATCAAGCATATACAATGAATTTTTTATTTCCTCAAGCTTCTGAACAAATAACTGACTGTACTCCTTTATTATATCCAAGGCCTCTTCTTTGGTAAGTCCGTACTTTAAAAACAACTTTTCGCAAAGTTCGTCCTTTGTCATACAATCTCCTCCGCCATACGGTCTAAAGAATTTTCAGAACCATAATGCTGGTATCATCGGAACATCTTTCTTTTGGACAGTTAAGAAAATTTTGCTTTATCTTATATACTACGTCTTGGGCTGTCATTGAAATCATATCAAGCTTGCGCATAAAGCCGGTCAGCTGATCTATCCAGGCTCTTACAGTAAGCTGCTCATCATCGGAATTATTCTGAAATCCATCACTGTAAAGAATTATAAAGTCGCCTGAAAGTATCTCTGTCTGCATCTGAACATATTCGGCCTCTTTCATGATACCTACAATAAATCCGTTTTCCTCTATAAGAAAAAAATCTCCAGATACAGCCCTGTAAACCAAAGGATACGGATGTCCCGCATTGCAGAAGGTAAGACAGTTGTCCTTTATATTCCCTATAAATGCCGTAAAGCTGAAGTAAAGATTATTTTTTATATTATCACAAAAAAAATCATTCATCCTTTTAATAACTCCGGAAGGAGTTTTCTCTGACTTGATATAGTTTTCAAACATAACCTTTACCATGGAAGATATCATCGAAGCAGCAACACCATGCCCCGAAACATCGGCTATTATGAACCACAGTCCCTCCTGGTTTTCTATGCAGTCAAAAAAATCCCCGCCTACCTTAGAGGCCGGAAGATAATCACCGTACATCTGTGCTGTCTTAAGCTCCTTGGTATTGTTAATTATCATATGCTGAAATATGTTGGCAAGCTCCATCTCTTCTTGCATCATACTGTTAAGCTCCATAATAGTCCTGGTATGCTCAACTTCCTTGAGAGCATTTTTCACTTTTAAAGGAAGTATAAACTCTATCTGCTCTGAAGTAAAAGGTTTGGTAAAATAATCATCTGCCCCCAGCTCAAGGGCTGTTTTCACATATTCGGTCTCATCTATGGCCGAACTTACTATTACCGGAATACTGCCGTAGCGGTCACTGCTTTTTATCTCCCTCAAAAATCCAAAACCATCCAGCTTAGGCATCAGAAGATCTAAAAAAATAAGATCTATCTTGTTATTGTAAATGATTTCAAGAGCCTGAACACCATCTGAGGCATCGTAGAAATTCAGATCAGACATGCTCTTTGATATTACTGTCTTTATAAGCTTGCGGTTGATAGATACATCATCTACAATAAGTATGGATTTCAATGTATTTCCTCCAAGAAAACAACTCTTTTTTATTTTCAATTATACCCTAACAGCATGTATAAAAAAAGACCCCCAAGGATCAGCTTGGAGGTGGGGCTAATTTTTAAATATAAGAGATGAAGCTATCTATTATGGGTTATAGTGGGTACTTTTTTAAATACTTATTTTATAATTATATACATTATACCTCTCATTAGTTACTTTTTGGTTAAAATAAAGCTATGTTTAGAAAAAAAAGAAAACATTCCTTTATTCATATCTTAAAGCCTCTATCGGGCTAAGTTTTGATGCCTTGTTGGCAGGATAAATACCAAAAAACAGGCCTATAGCAGACGAAACCCCGAATGCAATAAGGATTGATGGCAGTGACATTACAGCTTTCAGTTCATACTGAGCAGCTAAACTTTCAATAAGCTTTGAAAGACCTATACCAAAAACAATACCTATCACACCCGCTACAAATGTGATCATAATACTTTCAACAAGAAATTCAAGAAGAATCCTTTTGCGCGAGGCACCTATAGCTTTTTTAATTCCTATTTCCCTTGTTCTTTCGGTAACCGAAACAAGCATAATATTCATTATACCAATACCACCTACAAGCAACGATATCCCTGCAATTGCCATGAGAACAAGATTTATCACTCCGGTAACCTGTCCGACCATCTGTGAAAGGGACTCCTGCGCCGTGATGACATACTTCTGTATATTTTTCAGTCTTAAGTACAGAACATAGTTTATCTCAAGACAGGCCTTGGCAGATAGACCATCCTTGGCAGAAACAATTATACTGTCAAGAGCTCCGTTGGACTGCCTAATTCTCATATCTCCGGTTGAGTAAGGCAGAAAAACCGTTCTGTCAGCATTGAAGAAAAACTTACTCCCCGTCTTCTTTAATACTCCTACAACCTGGACAGATGTCTTGCGGCCTGACTCGCCGTAGTTTTGATTTAAAAATACTGTTTTCCCTATGGGATCAGACTGTTTAAAAAGTTCAAGGGCAAGATCAGCGCCTATAATGCATACTTTGGAAACGTTTTTTTCGTCTTCATAGTCAAGTATCCTTCCGGCCTGAGTCTCAAGACCCATCATCTCAAAAAACTCCGGACGGCTTGCAATAGTCATGGAATAAACAGTTCTTTTCTCATACTGAAGTTCAAGCCCGGGGCTTAAAACCGGAACCACATACTTTACACTCGGTGCCATGCTTCTTATATTGTCTACATCCTGAACAGAAAGAGCATTTTTGACTGACGAAAGAGACATCCCTCCATATCCGCCCATATAGCCTTGTTCTACAAGTATTACATTCGAACCAAGTGAGTTCATCATCTCACTCACTCTGCTAGTTGTACCCTGTCCAAGTGCAGTAACGGTTATTACCGCCATAACTCCGATTATTATTCCAAGCATCGAAAGAAAGGTCCTCATCTTATTGGTCAAAAGCGACCGCATAGTTTCCTTAAGTATTTCCAACGCCGGTCACCTCTATCTTTTCAATAAGACCATCTCTCAGTCTTATCAGCTTGTTCCCTTTTTTAGCCATATCAGGATCGTGTGTGACTATAATTACAGTCTTGCCCAACGAATTAAGCCTGCCGAATATTTCAAGTATCTCCTTACCGCTCTGGGTATCAAGGTTGCCTGTGGGCTCATCGGCAAGTATTATTGAAGGATTATTTGAAAGGGCCCTTGCTATTGCCACACGTTGCTGCTGCCCGCCAGAAAGCTGGTTGGGACGGTGATTTATACGTTCATTCAGTCCGACATCCCGCAAAAGTTCTTTTGCCCTTTCCGTTCGTTCCTTACCTTTGTAGACATTTCCATATATCATCGGAAGCATTGTATTTTCAAGTGCTGTAAGTTTGGGAAGCAGGTTAAAACCCTGAAAAACAAAGCCTATCTTATGATTTCTTACTTTAGCAAGCTGGTCTTCGTTCATCTTTGAAGTCTGCGTGCCGTCTATGGAAATTTCACCACCGGAAGGCCTGTCAAGACAGCCTAGTATCTGAAGCAAAGTAGATTTGCCGCTTCCTGAAGGTCCCATTATAATAACATAATCCCCGTATTCAATAGAAAAAGATATATTCTTCAGGGCGTGAACCTGGACATCGCCCATCTTATAAACCTTTGAAATTTCTCTAAACTCTATTACAGGCATCGTATCCACCCTGCTTACAAACAGATGCGTAATAACCCTTTCCAAGATTTTCCGGAACAGGAACATCCGGACTTTCTTCTATTATTATCTCTGTTCCTTCTTTTATGCCTTCAAGTATCTCAACTACATTAACCGTACGTTCGCCAGTTTTAATATATACTTTCTGCTTTACACCCTTTTCATCCATTACAAGAAGATACTCACCTGAATCATCTGAATACACGGCTCTTACTGGAACAACAAGAATATTCTGTTTATGCATCAGCAAAACTTTTATTTTGCAGCTCATGCCCGATATTACTCCATACTTCGATGCATCCTCATCAAAAGAAATCTCTACCGGAACAGAAACCATACCTCCAGAATTCGCAGCTGAAGGGCTTACATAGCTTATATACCCGCTTATCTTTACATTCAGCGAAGAAAACTCTATTATTACCTTGTTACCTTTCTTTATTACCGGTATGTCCAGTTCGTCTATGGAAGCCTTAGCCATAAGACTTGATGTATCGACTATACTTACAAGCTCACTACTTTGTGAAGAATACTCCCCAACTTTGGCAGAAACGCTTTTTACTGTCCCGTTGGCAGGAGATTTTATTATCACATTATCCAGATTCTTTTTAGCCAGATCCAGATCTATCTTTTTCTGCTGTACATCTATGGGAGCACCTGAAAGCGAGCTTTCGTAATCTCTGTAGGCAGCAAGATACTTTGAACGCAGCCCGGTTTCACTCAGTCTCACCAGCGGATCACCAACTTTAACAGTATCTCCCTGCTTTACATAAACCTGTTCTATTTCCTCATTCATCTTAGAAGTTATTTTATAGATATCTGCATCAACACTTCCGAACAGTTCAACAGCATCAGGAATCTCTTTTTTTTCAACCCTGTAGGTTAAAAAATAACCACCGGTATTTCCATTCTGAACCAACTGATTTTGGCCGGCATCAGCGGTACCGCTGCTGCCTTTGAAAAGTTTTATTGCCGCAAATACTATTAAAATCAAAATTACAATCCAAATAATGATCTTGCTGCGTTTTTTCAAAGCGTACCTCCTCCTGCAGACAATCCGTACTCCTGCAAAAGTTTAACGCAGGTAAGATACATACTCTGCAAAGTTTTTTCATAGTCAAGTTTTTTTGATAAATGTTCATAAGATCCCAGATCATACTTTTCCTTGGTAAGAAATCCCTTTTCCATAAGAAGCTTGTTTTTAGCAAGTTCTGCAAGTGAATCATCCATATTGGCTTTACTTGCAGACAACTCCATTTTATATATTTCAAGATCCTTTTTTAACTTCTCAATGCTGCGCTGCGCACTCTCTTTTGAATTAGCTGTCTGCAGCACAGCTATCTCGTACTGCGAAATCCTGTTGGAGCTTTCAACGGATTTGCTTGAGCCTGTACCTTTTTCAAAAAATGAATATTCAAAGCTCACTCCTACATGCCATTTTAAATTATCTAAAAAATCTATGCCAAAAGATATTACCGGATTAGGAAGATACGGCAAAAACCACATTTCCTTCTGGCGTCTGGCTATATCCTCCTTCAACAATGATGAAGAAAGCTCCGTTTTGTTAAAATCTGTCTGGGTACAGCTCTCAGAAATCAGAACCATCTCTTCACAAATCTGAACTGCCTGACTGTACAGATCTGCGGAGTATTCAAGATTCAGCCCGTTAAGAATAAGTTCGTTATTTATAATGGATTTATTCAGATCGGTAAGCTGCTGTCTGTAAGCTTTTTTCTTTTCGGAATCATTTTCATTTTCATATAGTACCTTTGTCACACAGACTCTACCGTTAAGAAGTTCTCTGGTTGAAAGGGCATTATGATAACTGAAAATATCCTGTAAAAGCTGGTTGAAAATATCCCATCTGGTTTTTTCTGCCGCATTTTTGCTCTGTAGCACATTCAGCTCAGCCTGCGGAACCTCAAGGTAAAATTCCGTGAATATTGGTCTTGAAACAGTAAGGTTGAAGTTTTCAAACTTTCCTGCACAAGCGGTAAGGTCGTATACATAAGGAAGACTTAATCCTATGCTTGCTCCCAGAATCTTGACAAAGTTGGCTTTTACGTTTAGCCTTATACTTTTATGTCCGTTAATAGGATCCTTATTTTCAAGACCATTCTTTCCGAAAATTATCTGATCAAAGCCTGCAGTTATTCCGGGAACCCAGAAGGATTTCTTTTCATCAAGAGTACGTACTGCCTGTTTCAAAGAGTTTTCAGCAGCCATGAAGGCAGTACTTTTTTCTACTCTTTCATTATAAATTTCGGTTATCCCACCGTAAGCAACAGTTGTAATGATAATCAGCATTGCTATGAAAATATTTTTCAAAGAACTGCCTCCCCGACAGAAAGACCACAGTTCAGAATTAAAGAAACAAGTGCTTTGATATACGACTTTATGTTTTCGTTATATGCCTTCTGAGCACTCATATACGATATTTTCTGATTAATGTTGTCTTTTTCCGAAACAAACCCTTTTTCAAAACGTTTCTGGCTGTCTTCGTAAACACTCTGCTTAATCTGCAGCTTCACACCACTGCTCTGCAAGGAGGAGTAGAGCGAGCTGACTGTTGCCAAAGCATTTTCGTAACTTTCAGATACGCTGTCTTCTTTATTCTTAAGATTCATCTGAGATATCTCAAGTTTTATTTCAAGCCCTCTTTTTTCATAGTATGATGAGTTGGACGAAAGGTTCTGCAGGTCATATTCTGCAAGCTGAAGACTTATCTGCTGGGCCTTCAAACTCAGATCATTTTCTTTGAACGCTTCATATGAAAAACCATAATCTTTATAGTTACACGGCTTTACTTCGTAATCAGCGAACTCCGTACCGGTAGCCCTTTTGAAAGCTGTAAGCGCATCATTATAATCCTTGCGAGCCTTTTCTTCCTGACTTTGGGCATCTATAACAGCTACTTCAGAATCTTTGAGCGAGTTGAGCGATATCATACCTTTTTCAAACGAAAGCTTAGCGTTTTTATAATCATTTTGGACAATTCCAAGCTGAAGCTGAGAAATTTCAAGCTCTATTTGAGAAGCTTTTACGGCAAAAAAAGCATCGGCAATCTCGGAATAAAAATCAGCCTGTCCTTTTCTATATGATGATCTTTCATTAAGCATGGAAATCTCCGCCGAAAGAAGAGTCTTTTTATTTGATGATTCTATAAGAGCTTTTTCATAGTCCATCTGTGCACTTTCAAAATTAAGCATGGTCATTTTAATGCCCTTGTTGCTGTTCAACGCATTTTTGAACAGTTCACCAATTGGATTGGTGAAAGAAATTACTGCAAATCCTAAAATCATAATGATGAAAAATGTTTTTTTCATTTAAGTTTCTCCTCTCTTTTATATTATCATTTGTCATTTTACTGCTAATTACTTAAAGGCATCTTAAAAACCGGTACCTTATAAGAATAGTTCGCCCAGTATGATGTTTTAAGGTCTAGTATGAAATAGACCGAACAGGACATCTTCCGGTCTTTAAAGTTATAATTTAAGGTGCTTTCGACTGAAAAACCGTTTAAACCTCTTTTGCCGTCAAACATATTCCAGTAAGGATAGTATAGATCTCCGTAAAGTGTTGCTCCCGCCAAAGTATTCCCAAGACTGTCATACTCAAAGAAGGGTGTCAGTCTGAAGTTATACAGATAAACCGGTTTAAATATTCCTACACTAAAATAATGCGAATTTTTAGTATTGTCGTATAGATAGTATCCGCTCAAAGCAACATCGTATAGGCTTATTTTGTTTATAGAGTATGGATTTTGAAAGAGTTGAGCCTGTACACTTACTTTTTCAGGAGTGATTCCGTTAGCTGATCCGGCAGCTGCCAGCTTCAGAAAGTACATGTCTTTAAGATAAAAAGAAAAATCTTTACTGACTTCAAGGGCTGAATGCAAGTTTTTTTCGTAGACAAGTTTTACATCCACCGCCGCCAAGGTGTTGAAGTACATCTCCAAGTTGTGTTTTAAGGCATCTTTTTTAAAAACAAGACTGTAGTCCATCATATAGTTGTAAGCATCCGAAATTACTATCACGCCCATTCCATAATTAAGAGACAGCTCAGAAAGATTCATCTCTAAAATATCTTCAGAGAGTTCTACATACGGATAAACAATTATATGCTGAGGCTTTTCAAAGTATTTTTCACCAGAAATGTTGTTCTCACCGATAAACCCAGTACTTTCAAATATAAAAGCCTGTGGTGAAAGCTTTTCTTCCCCTCTTGACAGATTAAGATCTGTTTGAGAGATATAATAACCCTCCCAGTCATATGAAAGAAAGTAAAGCTTATCTCCCAAAACCGCAGGAGAAAAAGCCCCCATCTCTGAAAATGTTATCTGCCTGACAGTCATGTCCTGCGGATCAAGACTGAATATATTAAAAATTCCGTTATAGTTCTTAGTGTAAAAAAGCTTTCCCTTGGCATATGACAGATCGGCTTCATAGCTTTTATCGTCTGTAAGTCTTTGCATAGTTTCGTTCTTTCTGTCATAACGGTATATGTCCGACTGTCCGTTGTATGTGAGTGATAAGTAGATATCCTCTTGTGTACCGCATACACTATTCATAACGTACTTGTCCCAGCCAAGGATCTGAACCGCTGTCTTTTCAAGTAGATCATATACAAAAACTCCGCTCAGTCCTTTGTCGTTGGCAGTGTATACAACCGTTCGGCTATCCGCAAACCCAAAATTAAGAACTCTTTGGGCTATGAGAGTATCCGATATGGGACAGTCACATTTAATATACAAATTGTTAAAAGCGTTGCCGTCATTACTTATAGTTTTTGAAAATATTACCTCTCCGTTTGGCGAAACATCAAACTTGCTTACTTCGGGAATAATAAGTTCTTCATTTTTATATACACCTGCTCTGGAAAAAGGCATAACCTTATAAGCATATAGATTTTTACCGTCAGTTCTGAGGTTTCCCGTCCGCTCATACTCTTTTCCAAGCTTTTCATATTTTTGAACTTTTCCGCTTTTATCATTGATACTCATCTGTTCTATATACTTTAACTTAATTTTCTGAAGAAACTCACTCCACTTATCTCCGGTTACCTTTTCAAAAGCACCGGATATACTTGAAAAAAAGCTGCTTGAAGTCAATCTGACTATCTCCCTTAGTACTTCTTCAGAATAAAAGCCGGCTATTTCTTTTGTAAATAAAGCTCCATACATATAGTTGAAGCCTGCCGGGGACCACACCTTAACCTGTGCGCCCGATCCCAGCTCGTATCTGGGGTACTTAGGACTCAAGACTTCAGCTTTAAGGTACATATTAAAAAGATCATTTTCAAACCTTCCGCCAAAGTACTTGCTCTCCATATAAATACTCAGCCCCTCATGAA
>Ga0208826_1002228_pt1 | contig 14694 bp, 14 predicted proteins | sample AD_UKC115_MetaG_FD_184451 | JGI IMG/M metagenome (GOLD analysis project Ga0208826, IMG submission 184451) | Active sludge microbial communities of municipal wastewater-treating anaerobic digesters from Hong Kong - AD_UKC115_MetaG (SPAdes)... | ecosystem: Engineered > Bioreactor > Anaerobic >...
TGAAGGGTCTTGGTGATCGCCGCAGTCAGCGTCGTCTTCCCGTGGTCGACATGTCCGATGGTCCCGACGTTCAGGTGGGGCTTCGTCCGTTGATACTTTTCCTTCGCCATGGGTCTATTACCTCCTCTCCTTTTTTACTTTTCGAGATAATCGGGGAGCAATTTTTCCATCCGCTCCCGGTTCAGTTCAAGATAGTGAGAAAATTCCATGATAAAGTTGCCTCTTCCCTGAGTCATAGACCGGAGCGTTGAGGCGTATCCAAACATCTCGGCCAAAGGCACCTCGGCGTCGATCACGGCAAACTTTGATTTCATCTCAAAACGGATCACCTTCGCCTTTCGTGAGTTCAGGTCCCCCATGACATCCCCGACATAGCTCTCGGGAAGGGTGATCTGAACCTTCATGATCGGCTCAAGGATCACAGGCTTGGCCTTTCTGGCCGCCTCTTTAAAGCCCATGGAACCAGCGACCTTGAAGGCGAGCTCCGAAGAGTCGACTTCGTGGTAGGACCCGTCGAAGAGGGTCACCTTGATGTCCACCACAGGGAAACCGGCCAGGATGCCGTTATCCAAAGCCTCTCGGATCCCCTGCTCAACGGCGGGTATATATTCCTTCGGGATCACTCCCTTGATAATCTTATCTTCAAAGACAAAGCCTTCGCCCCTCTTGAGAGGCTCCACCTTGATCCAGACATCCCCGTACTGCCCTTTTCCACCGCTCTGTTTGATATAGCGGCCCTGGGCCTCAGAGGGCTGGGTCAGGGTCTCCCTGTAGGCAACTTGGGGGGCGCCGACGTTTGAGAGAACCTTAAACTCACGTTTGATCCTCTCGAGAATAACCTCAAGATGAAGTTCTCCCATTCCGGAGATGACGGTCTGTCCGGTCTGAGCATCCCTCCTGACCTTGAAGGTAGGATCTTCGGTGGAGATCTTGAAAAGCGCAGCCGAGAGCTTGTCGTGATCGGCCTGAGTCTTGGGCTCAACGGCCACGGTCACGACGGGTTCCGGAAACTTGATCGTTTCCAGAAGAACCGGGGCTTCCTTCGTCGCCAGGGTGTCACCGGTTATGGAGGACTTGAGGGCAACGGTGGCGCAGATGTCTCCGGCCCTTACCTCTTCCAGCTCCTCCCTCTTGTTGGCATGCATTCTCAGGAGCCTGGCAAGGCGCTCTTTCTTATCCTTGCCGACGTTAAGTATCGTGTCCCCCGCCTTGATCTTCCCCGAGTAGATCCTCAGGTAGTTCAGTTGCCCGACAAAGGGGTCGGTGACAACCTTGAAGACCAGAGCCACGAAAGGACCGCTCTCGTTGAGTTGAACGGTGACCTTCTCATCACTCCTGGGATCAGTCCCTTCGACGGGAGGAACATCCCCGGGAGAGGGAAGGTAGTCGACGATCGCGTCCAGGAGGGCCTGCACGCCCTTATTCTTAAAGCTCGCCCCACAGAGGACGGGAAGGAACTTCATGCCGAGAGTCCCTTTCCGAATAGCCGCCCTCATCTCTTCGACGGAGATCTCTTCGGAGTTGAGGTATTTCTCCATCAACTTATCATCGACTTCGGCAAGCTTCTCCAGAAGGTTCGTACGGAGGGTTGCGGCCTTCTCACGAAGGTTTTCGGGGATAGGAACGACGTTGTATTGCGAACCCAGGGCATCGGAATCGTAGACAAAGGCGCGCTGTCCGATAACGTCCACAGTGCCCGTGAAGGTGTCTTCTTGACCGATCGGAAACTGAAGGATCAAGGGATTGGAATCCAGGCGCTCTTCAATCTCTTCGGCTACGCGGAAGAAATCGGCCCCCAAACGGTCCATCTTGTTGATGAAGGCGATTCGGGGAACCCGGTAGCGGTCGGCCTGGCGCCAAACCGTTTCGCTCTGAGCCTCAACACCCTCGACAGCCGAAAAGAGGACGACTCCGCCGTCTAAGACCCTCAGGCTTCGCTCGACCTCGGCCGTAAAATCGACATGGCCTGGAGTGTCGATGATGTTGATCTGGCAATCGCGCCAGAAGCAGGTTGTTGCAGCGGAGGAGATCGTGATTCCCCTCTCCTGCTCTTGGTCCATGAAGTCCATTACGGCGGTTCCCTCATCGACGCTTCCCAACTTGTATGTTTTTCCTGTGTAATAGAGGATCCGCTCCGTGGTTGTGGTTTTCCCGGCATCGATGTGGGCCATGATGCCGATGTTGCGAATCCTATCGAGGGAGACCTGACCGGACATGGCTTCTTACCACTTATAGTGGGCAAAAGCCCGGTTGGCTTCCGCCATTTTGAGGGTGTCTTCCCTCTTCTTGGCGGCTCCGCCTTTGCTGTTGAAGGCTTCCATCAACTCTGCGGCTAGCTTCTCTTGCATGGACTTGCCGGATCTCTCACGGCTGTAACGGATGAGCCAACGAAGGGCCAACGACAGCTGCCTACGGGAAGAAACCTCTACAGGAACCTGATAGGTCGCGCCACCGACGCGTCGAGACCGGGTTTCGATCTCAGGCTTCAGGTTTTCGATGGCCTTGAGGACCACCGCCAACGGGTCTTGGTTCATCTTGTCCTTCATGATGTCCATGGCCCCGTAGACGATCTTCTGAGCGGTGCTCTTCTTTCCGCTCCACATAATACAGTTGATCAATTTTGCAAGGATCTTGGAGTTATAGAGGGTATCTCCAGGATACTCCCTCACCCTCGCGGCTTCACGTCTCGACATCTCTCACCTCGTTTATTTGCCGCCGTCTTTTTTCTTGGGCTTCTTAGACCCATACTTGGAACGGGAGCGCATCCTGTTCTCGGTTCCGGCCAGATCAAGAGTACCCCGGATGATGTGGTACTTCACACCGGGAAGGTCCTTCACCCTGCCTCCGCGGACAAGCACCTGATGGTGCTCCTGGAGGTTGTGACCGATCCCGGGGATATAGGCGGTTACTTCGACTCCGTTCGCCAAACGAACCCTGGCAACCTTTCTCAAAGCCGAGTTCGGCTTCTTCGGCGTCGTGGTAAAGACCTTCGTGCAGACTCCCTTCTTCTGGGGGTTCTTCTGCAGAGCCGGGGCCTTGCTCTTTCCCTTTACAGCCTTGCGGCCATGTCTGATAAGCTGGTTGATGGTGGGCAAAACAAACCTCCATTCATAATCTTACAAAAGCATTAAATCTCTCTGTTTCTCAGTCTCACTGAGAAGTTCTCGAATAATAACAAAATTCCCAAGGGTTGTCAACACATATCTTCCCCGCCGGAGCCTCTTTAGAGCTTAGCGAGGAGAAGGGAACGGGGTGGATTATACCACGGCTTTTTGGAGAAAGTCCACAATTCCCGGCAACAAAATCTCTTGGTCATACTTTTCTCGGTAGAGTTTCCGCCCCTTGCAACCCGCCCTGAAAGCCCGGTCAGGCTTTCGAAGAAGGTCGAGAACAACCCTTTCGAAGTCGAAAAAACCCGAGTAGAAAAATCCGGCGCCGCTCCTCACCAACCTCTCCCGGTAGAGCTCGTTCCTTCCGTCGACCAAGCACCCCCTCCCGCTTCCCAAGGAGCCGAGGAGCCTGTAGCCGAAAGGGTCCTCGAGAGAGGGGTGGAGGGTGACCATGGCCCCGCTCAGGGCCTCATCCACCTCCGAAGTCTCCTCAACAACCTTGATCCACTCCGCTTCTATCAGGGGAATCCCCCGGCGTCCCAGAAGGACCAGGCTCAGGTCGAGGCCGTGCCTCTTATGAAGGTAGAAGAAGTACTTGATCGCCCGGGTGACGCCCTCCTCTTCCAGGCTCCCCCGGTAAAGTATATAGGGCCCCGGGATGGCATGTTTACGAGCGAACCGCCTCGACCGTCTGAGAACCGGCAAAGAGGGTGTCAGAGGCGGGGTGACCATGAAGGGGACCTTTCCCATGAGTTCCGGGTAGAGGCGCCCATAGAGAGCCTTCCTACTCTCTCCGAAGAAGACAAGGCCTCGGCTCTGGGCGAGAGCTTCCCGGAAGGTTCTCAGGTTCAGGAGCTCCAGGGAGTGATCACCGATGAAGAGGACCTTTGGCTTGGAAAGCTTGCGCAGAAGCTCGAAGTTGTTGAAACCGGTGACCCCGAAGAGAAGGAAGAGGTCGAACTCCTCCTCCCTCTCCAGGAGATGACGGACCATAGCGGGAACAACCGGGCCGGCTTGGCGTAGCCAGATTCCCTCGTCTCTGCGGGAGTAGAGCCCCGAGAAAAGCCACCGGGTCAAGAGTTGGAAGGAGCGGTACTCCTTCGGCTCCTGAGTGTTGTACCTGTTGATCGTGAAGTCCGATCTCCTGGTCCGACCGGGACGGTAGAAAGGTTCGTAGGTTCTTTCCCCGATGGCGGTCGTCGTGAAGATCTCCACATCGAAGCCCTGAAGCGTCAAGGCTTTTGCCAGAACGAGCAGGAGATCGCTGTCGTCGCGGCCGCCCTCTTCGAGAACCACAGGGGCCACGAGGGCCAACTTCATGAGAGGGTTTCCTCCAGGAGGGAGAGAAACCGCCCTGGGTCGCTGAGATTCCGAATCTCCTTCACCCTCGCCTGTTGTCCATGGATCAGCCCCTTCCGGAGAGAGTCGTCCTGACGGAGCAGGGAGAGAAGCTCTCCCACCCGCGCGGGATCCTTCGTCTTCACCCTCATGCCCGCCCCACCCAAAGTCCCCGAGATGGCCGTAGAGTCGTAGGCAACAATGGGCAGGTCGTAGATCATGCTCTCCACGAGGGGTAGGCAGAAGCCTTCGTGCTCGCTCATGGTGATGAAGAGATCCGCTAGACCGTAATAGCTCAGGAGCTCTTCCTCTGGGAGATGCCCCGTGAAGATCACGTCCTTGGAAGAGAGAAAGAAGAAGTTCACATAGTCCAGAAGAGCGTGGTAGTACTTCTCGTCGGAACGGCAGTTTCCCACGACGAAGAGGCGTGCATCGTTATCGATAAACTTCTTATAGTAGAAGAAGATCTTGATGACATCTTCCACTCTCTTGTTGGCCACGACCCTCCCCACCGTGAGAAGGTTGAAACGCCCGTCCCGAAAGAGCTCCTTGAGAACCGCAACCGGTTCCCGGGAGACATAGCGGGAGTAATCCACCATGAGCGGAAAGACGGCGGTCTTCAGGAAGCCCGCCTCTTCCAGCTCCCTCCGGTTGTATTCGGAATCCCCCACCGCCAAGGCGGTCACGGTCTTCAGGTACTTGAGCTCCTTGCGCCCATAGTGGCCGATCCGAAAGAGATCCTTGCGAAACCGGGTGAAGAAGTGGCTGGGGGTAATGTTGTGGTGGATGAGGACCTTCTTCCCCTTGGCGGTCAAGAAAAAGTCCGTCAAAGGCGAAGGGATGGCGAAGTGGTAGATCTTCACGTCCTCTCTATCCCGGTAGGATGTCAGGGGCTCGGCCTCGGAGGCCAGGGAGGGGTCGACAGTATAGGCATAGATCTTCGATTCGATCCCCTGGGAGAGGAAGAAACGTTTCAGGCTCAGAGCCTCAAAACCGATGGCGTCCCCGTCGTGAAGGGCGGGAAGAAATTGGTGGACAGAGCTCAGCCCCATTTGAGTTTCTCCCTCAGGAGGGCGAAGTAGTCCCGGTCAGGATTCGTGACGACCCGAAGGCGGTGGCGTGATTCCGAGACTAGAGCCCTCTTTCCCTTGAGAAGGGAGATTCCGTTCCGGCCGTCGGCGTTGACGGAGACGAGGTTCCCCTCCAGGACCTCCACCTCCACCTCCGCGCCGGGTGCCAGAACGACCGGACGAAGGGTCAAGGAGTGAGAACAGATCGGGGTGATCACGATGTTTCTCCCTTCAGGTTCCAGGATGGGTCCTCCGGCGGAGAGGTTGTAAGCCGTCGAACCTGTCGGTGAGGAGACGATCAGGCCGTCGGCGCGCACGACGCAGAACTCCCGTCGGTTCACGACGATCCTGAGACGAACCATCTGGAGGTGACTCTCTTTGGTGAAGACCACATCGTTCAGCGCCAACAGGCTCCTCTCCCCCACCCGGGCGTCCAAGAGGCTCCTCTCCTTGAGGGAGTACCCTCCCGCCGCCAGGGAGTCAAGGTAGAGAAAGAACTCCTCCCTGGTGAACTCGGTCAGAAAGCCCAGGCCTCCACGGTTCACCCCCAAGAGGGGAACATCGCAGAGAGCGGCCTGAACGGCGGCCTGGAGAAAGGTGCCATCCCCACCCAAGACAACAACCAGATCACTCTCCCGGAAGACCCTCTCTCGAGCCTCAAGGCTCTCGTCGATTCCCGCTTTGGTGACCAGGATGCCCAAGGCCGAGCACCTCTCCTCAATTCTCTCGCCCCACTCCCCCTCCTGGGAGAGGCCTGGGCGGAGAAGAAAACCCATCCTCAAGACAGGCGGGTTCACTTTGCCACCTCCCGAAGCCGCTCTTCGGAGACCGGTGTCCCCTCCCCTCCGTCAACCATATAGAAGAGGTACTCTTGGTTCCCCTTCTGCCCCTTAATGGTCGAGGGGAGAACCCCCTTGAGAAAGAGGCCCAAGGATTTGACCCCTTCGGCGGTTCCGAGGAGAATCTCCTCCCTGTGTCCGGCATCCCTGACTATCCCCTTGTGGAGCCACTCCCGGCGTCCTTCGAACTGAGGCTTCACCAGGACTAGGTAGTCGGCCTTGGGAGCCAGAGGCTTGACGGCGGGAAGCACCTTCAACACGGAGATAAAGGAGAGGTCCATGACGACCAGAGAGGGGACGAGGCCCTGGAGATCCTCTTTTTCAAGGTAACGGGCGTTCTTTTCCACCTTCAAGACCCGGGGATCCTTCATCAAGCGGTAGTGGAGCTGAGAGATGGTGACATCCACATCGATGACCCGGGAGGCTCCCCTCTGGAGAAGAAGGTCGGTAAAGCCGCCCGTAGAGGACCCAATATCCAGGGCGGTCCGACCGTTGGGGTCGATCCCGAAACCATCCAGGGCTGTCTCAAGTTTCAAGGCCCCCCGGCCGACGTAGGGGAGAGGTTGTTCGACCTGGAGGACGATCTCTTCGTCCACAAGGCTTCCCGCCTTGAGATCGCACCGTCCTCCGGCGGTGACGAGGCCTTCCATGATCAGGCTCTGAGCCCGGCTTCGACTCTCCGCCAGCCCCCTCTCCGTGAGAACAAGATCCAATCGCTTTTTGACCATGGGTTATCATACCACACTCCCGATCCCCCTAGGCTTTTCGCCTTTTCGGATCCTCATTGAAATCCCTCTTTCCTTCTGATATACTTTCCCATTCTCTAATCACCGGCGCCGGGCTTTCGCATCGCCCCCGTCGGAAATGAAGAAAAAGAGGTTGGAAGAGGGTCAACATGCAAATTGCCGTTCTTGTCTTCTACTTTGCAATTCTTATTATTCTCTCCGTCTTTGGGGCCCACCGGTACTTTCTCCTTTACCAGTTTTATAAACACAAAGACGACAAGATCCGTCCTCAGGGCGATTTCCCGGAACCTCCGGGAGTGACGATCCAGCTGCCCCTCTACAACGAGATGTACGTTGCCGAAAGGCTTATCAAAGCCGTTTGTGCCTTGGACTACCCCAAGGAGAAGATGGAGATTCAGGTCCTCGATGACTCCACCGACGAGACCACGGAGATTGTTGCCGGTCTTGTCAAAGAGTATCAAGGGAAGGGCTTCGACATAAACCTTCTGCATAGGTCCAAAGAGGAACGCACTGGGTTCAAGGCCGGCGCCTTGGCCGCTGGAATGGAAAAGGCCAAATACGGCTATCTGGCCATCTTCGACGCCGACTTCCTTCCTCCGGAGAACTTCCTCCGCCGAACGGTCCCTTTCTTCACGAACCCGAAGATCGGCATGGTCCAGATCCGTTGGGGCCATATCAACAGAACCTGCTCCCTCCTGACGGAGGTTCAATCGGTCCTTTTGGACGGCCACTTCGTCATCGAAAGCACTGTCCGCAACCGTACGGACCGCTACTTCAACTTCAACGGGACCGCCGGAATCTGGCGTAAGCAGGCCATCGTCGACGGCGGCGGTTGGGAACACGATACCCTCACCGAAGACCTCGATCTCAGCTACCGTTCTCAGCTCAAGGGGTGGAAGTTCATCTACCTCCCGGACATGATCGCTCCCGCCGAACTCCCCGTCACCATCCAGAGCTTCAAGACCCAGCAACACCGTTGGGCCAAGGGCGCTATCCAGACGGCCAAGAAGCTCATGCCCATCATCATCCGTTCCAAGATTCCCCTGAAGAACAAGGTTGAGGCTTTCTTCCACCTCTGCGCCAACATCGCCTACCTCTTCATGATCCCCTTGTCGGTCGCCATCTTCCCAACCGTCGTCATCCGACGGAACATGAACTGGGGGCAGATGATACTCATCGACATTCCCTTCCTTCTCCTGGCCACATTCTCTTTCGGCGCCTTCTACCTGGTCGCCCAGAAACATGTTTTGAAGACCTGGAACGAGAAGATCAAGTTCCTCCCCTTCTGCTCCGCCATCGGTATCGGCCTTTCCGTCAACAACGCCGTCGCGGTCTGGGAAGGGTTGGTCAACAAGCAGTCCCCCTTCGTCAGAACCCCTAAGTATGGGATTCTCGACAACAAGAAGGAAGCGGGTCAGAAGAAGTACAAGAGCAACCGGAGCTATCTCGCCTATATCGAGATCCTCCTGGGCCTCTACTTCACCGCGACCATTTTCGTCGCCATCGACAGCGAGATCTACCTGACCATCCCCTTCCTCTTCATCTTCCAGTTCGGTTACCTCTACATGGGGGTTCTCTCCCTCATGGAAGAGCATAAATGGATCCCCGCCCTCTTCCGCCGTGAGAAGACTTTGACCTTGGCCGAGAGCAAGCAGAGAATCTGACCTCTGAAATCTAGAGAGCCTGGGAGGCACTATGGCATCCTATTGGATCGACGGCGAGAGATGGACACCGGAAGGGAGTTTTAACGAATGGCAAGAACTCCTGACGGCAATCTATAAAGAGTTGACCCCCCGCAAGCGGGGACTGCAGAAGATTCTTGCCGACGGAGAAGAGCTCACTTCCCTCATGGCCGGTCAGACTCCTGCGCAAACACCGGACTCCTACGGGCGCATCGACTTCACGACCCTGGAGGTGATCCAGATCGCCTTTCAAGGCTTAGAGAACGGTCGCACCTTCATTCCCAACCTCCAGAAGATTCTCCTGGGGGCGGCGGAGTTCGCCAGGCTCGGAGACGATCAGAAGAAGAGCGAAGCCATCTCGGGGGCCCTGGAAGGGATCAAGCTCCTGATCACCCTCATGGTCAACCTCCAGAACCTCTACCAACTCAACTTCCGAGAGATCGCCCTTGACAACGGGGAGAACATCAGCGATGCCCTCGTCCGACTCAACGAGATTTTAGAAAACCTTAACGACGCTCAGGTCAGACACGACGACATTGAGTTGGCGGATATTCTCGAATACAGACTCTCCGAAGAGATCGTCGGGTTCGACCGACTCTTCGACGCCCTGAAGGCGGCTCTTCTCTCCCGCATCGGGAACTAAGGGCTCCTCAAACACGAAAGGCTCCTGCCGGGATCCCGGCAGGAGCCTTTTTTTTTATTGAACTCCGACTCTCAGCTTCTCAGTCGAACACTCTGCCCACAACACTGCCCAAGGCGATCGAGTTGAGTCGATCCTCCTCGGTTTCGGCGCGGGAGGGGATCAGTACGGGAACCTGGGCCCCGACGACGATATGCCCCACTTGAACGCCGGAAAAGTAGGTGAAGGATTTGCCGAGAATGTTCCCGGCTTCGATAGAGGGAACCAGAAGAATGTCGGCCTCGCCGATTCCCTCATCTTGGATCCCCTTCAACTCACCAGCCGCCTTCGATACCGCCAAATCCAAGGCCAGGGGTCCCTGAACAACACAACCGGGAATGTTCCCCTCTCGGTTCAGGCGTTGAAGCTCGGCTCCGTCCACAGTGGAGTGAATCTTCTCGTTGATATACTCGATGCAGGAGAGAACCGCCACTCTGGGGTTGCTGTGGCCGAGGCGTTGGTAGACCTTCGCCGCGTTGAGAATGATGACCCGCTTCTCCTCCACGCTTGGGAGGATGTTCACACCACCGTCGGTGACGCCGATCAGTTTAACCTTGCCGTCTACCTTGACCTCCGCCAGAAGAATATCCGACAGAAGGTGACCGGTCCTGAGGCCAGCCTCTTTGTTGAGAACCTTCTTCATGAGAACCGACGTGCTCAGGTTCCCTTTCAGAAGAATCTCGGCCTCGCCGCTCCGGGCGAGCTCGACGGCCCTCAAGGCCGCTGCTTCCTCACCGTCGGCCGCTTCGATTCGGAAATTTTTAGGGTCCAACCCTTCATTCCTTAAGAGGGTCTCGATGGTCTCCCTCTCCCCGATGAAAATCGGGACGGCGATCCCCTCCTCCTGGGCGATTAGACCCGAACGAACCGTATGGGGTGCGTGGGCGGAGACGATGGCCAGCTTCTTAAGGGGTTGCCCCTTGGCGGCCTCCCTGACCTCTTGGAAGCGTTTGATCATGACCTCACCTCTCCGTACCCTTGGTCGAAGGCCTTCAGGTTCACCTCTTTCGCCTTGGGAGGAACCCTTCGGGAGATCATGGCGGCCCAGAGGGATTTCTCGAGGCCGAGCTCCTTGGCGAGAAGTCCAAGGAGGTAGAGGTTCACTACCTTGATGTTCCCCAGCTCTTTGGCCTTTGCCAAGGCATCCACGGTCTGAATATGCTTCGTCTTTTCCCTGATCTTCGGGAGAATTTCCTCTTCCGGATACTCCATGGTGCCCGTAGCTACGGGAATGGGGTCCCACCGGTAGTCGTTTATCAGCATGGTACCGTCTTTACGCAGGTACTTGAGAGTTCTGAGAGCCTCCAGCTTCTCGAAGGCAAGGATGAGATCGGCACTGTCCTCTCCAACGATGGGGGAGTAGATCTTCTCGCCGTAACGGATCGTGGTGATCACGTCACCGCCCCGTTGGCTCATCCCATGAACCTCCGATTTCTTAACGTCGAAGCCCGCCTCCATGAGAACGTCCGAAAGAATGTCCGAGGCGAGGATGATCCCTTGCCCACCAACGCCGCAAATAATGATGGTTTTCATCACGCTTCCTCCTTCTTCATGGACTTTGTCTCGAAATCCCAGGCTTCACGGATGGCTCTTCCTCCCTCTTGGGAGAGGGATATGGCCTTCTTGGGACAAAGGTCGGCGCAAAGGCCGCAGGCCGTACAGAGCATGGGGTCGATGGAGGATTTCTTCTCCTTGAAGGAGATGGCCGGGCAGCCGAGCTGGACGCAGATCTTACATCCGATGCAGAGGTCCCTGTCCACCTTGCAGGAGGTCCATTTGGATTTCTTGAAGAGAAGTACGCAGGGACGCTTGGTGATGACCACCGACGGCTCTTCCCTGTCCATGGCTTCGGAGATGACCTTCTTCAGGTTTTTCAGATCGTAGGGGTCTACAACATGGACATCCTTGACGCCGCAGGCCTTGACCAAGGCTTCGATGTCGACCTGAACGGTGGGATCACCCTTGATGGTCAAACCGGTACCCGGGTTCTGCTGGTGCCCTGTCATAGCGGTAATCCTGTTGTCCAGAATCACGACCGTCGACATGCCCCGGTTGTAGACCATATCGATCAAAGAGGTGATTCCGGAGTGGAAGAAGGTGGAATCTCCGATGACCCCGACCACCTTCTTTCTCTCTCCCCCGAGAAGCCGGAAGGTGATGTCCATTCCGTGGGCGTTGCTGATGGAGGCGCCCATGTCCACCGTCGTATCGATGGAGCTGAGAGGGGCCATGGCGCCGAGGGTGTAACACCCGATATCGCCGGTCACGATGGCCTTCAGCTGATGGAGGGTGTAGAAAACGGAGGTGTGAGGACAACCGGCACAGAGAGCGGGGGGACGGGGGGGAAGGGAGGTCTGAGGGGCGACGCTCTTGGAAGAGAGTCCCATGGATTCCCTGAGGATGTTGGGGTTAAGCTCTCCCTGTCGGGGGATAAGATCCTTGCCGTGCACTTCGGCCTGCCCGCAGAGCATAGCCTTGATTTCGGTTTCCATGATCGGATCGTTCTCTTCGATCACGACGATCTTCTTGACACCAGCGGCGAACTCACGGATAAGCTTCTCCGGAAGGGGATAGGAGAAGGAAATCTTCAGGAAAGAAGCTTCAGGGAAGGCCTCACGTGCGTACTGGTAGGAGATTCCCGAGGCGATGTAGCCGATCTCCCGGTCTCCCCAATGGATAAAGTTTCCGGGAAAGGTGTTGGAAAACTCAGCCAAATCCTCCATCCTCTTCTCCACGAAGACGTGACGCTTCCGGGCGTGTCCGGGAAGGAGAAGACGCTTCAGCGTATCCTTCTGGTAAGGGACGATGGGGACCTCTTTCCTCTCCCCAAGCTCTACCAGAGACTTGGAATGGGAGGTCCGAGTCGTCATCCTCATGAGGATAGGGGTGTCGAACTTCTCGGAAATGTCGTAGGCCATACGGGTAAACTCTTTGGCCTCCTGGGAATCGGAGGGTTCCATCAGGGGCATCCGTGCGGCTCTGGCATAATGCCTGTTGTCCTGTTCGTTCTGTGAGCTGTGCATACCCGGGTCGTCGGCAGTAACGATGACAAAGCCTCCGGTGACGCCGATATAGGAAGCGGAAAAGAAAGGATCCGCCGCCACGTTTAGCCCTACGTGTTTCTGGGAGACGATGGCGCGGGCTCCCGCAAAGGTTGCCCCTAAGGCGACCTCGAGAGCGACCTTCTCGTTTGTTGACCACTCGCAGAAAACCTCTTTGTAACGGGAGAGGTTCTCCATAATCTCGGTACTGGGAGTTCCCGGATAGGCGGCGGCAAAGTGCAAGCCCGCTTCCCAGGCACCCCGAGCTATGGCTTCGTTGCCCGACAATAACTCTTTCATTGGGAAAAGCCTCCTCTGGAATCTGGGTGTTTTGAACTGAAGATAGTAGCCGAAAGGGGCTCTGTTGTCAACCTAAGAGGGGTTCTTCCCCTCTCAGGGGTTCTTCCCCCAGGGGTCGACGAAGGCGGCGGAGATTCCCCACCCGCTGAGCTTTCCCTGAGGGGAGAGGGAAGAGCTGACATAGAGTAGGAGGCGTCGCCCCATAAGAATTCCTAAGCCGCCGGAGAGGGTGGAGAGAGAGCCGCCTCCCCAGAGAGGCTTTCGTTTCAGATCTGTCTGCCCGGCCAGAGAGAAGTAGACGCTGTCGGAGAAGAGGTGGAGGAGAGAGACCCTCAGGGGCTGCTCCTCCCGGGAGGAGTAGAAGGTCGCCCTCTTGTCGGCCTGGAAGAGGACGGAGAGGGATGTCCTCTGGGTGAGATCGCCCTGAACACCGATCTGAAAGGTTCTTTCCCTCTTTCTCACCCCATCGTTCTTCTTCTTGACCGCCAGCGGTGAGACGGTGAGGGAGACGTTCCACCGGGAAGAGATGGCCATTGCGGTCTGAAGAGAGATCTCGGTAAAGGTGTCTGCCCCCTTGGAAAGCCCGTTCCGTGCACTTCTCAGGTCAGACAGGAGATCCAAGGGCGCATCCTCTTCGGTAGGAGGGTCTTCCAACTCCGCCCCGTAGAGGTCTCCCCGGTAGTGGCGCAGGGTCAGACCGTAGAAGAGGCCACGTCCGCGGTGGCCCAGGCTTACCCCGTAGACTTTTCCCTTCCACCCCTCCAGGAGGTACGCATCCTTTTGCCGCTCCAGGGAGAGAGAATCCAAGGAGTTCCAAAAGAGGGAGAGGGATTTGTGGGTCACCATGAGACCGGAAGAGTAGGCGCCCCGAAAGAGGTTGTCCTCTTCGGGCTCGACCCAGGGTTGTTTCAGATGGGCCAAGAGAGACCCGGTGCTCTCGGTGAAGGAGAGCCTGGAGTAGGAGAGGGAGGTTGGAGAGAGGGAGGCGGGGTTGTAGAGGCTGTGAAGGGGAACAGGAGAGAAAGGGAAAAAGGTGTAGGCCGTTCCCATGCCCCAGGGCGTCGGAGTGAAAAGCTCCTCTTGGGCGCCTTTCAGGGAGGGAAGAAACAGGAACGCCAGAAGGAGAGCCGCAACGGAGAAGAACCTCTTCCTTTTCGCCATCTTTCTGACTATAACCGTCTCCTTTCTCCCTGTCAAGAGAGGGTCCTCTCTGTTGCCTTTCTCGCCTTTTCGTGTTATAGGTTTCTTTACGGATAACCTTTTCTTTGCCACAACAAGTTGTGGAATGGCCCTATCCGGAGAGTGAAAGAACCAGAGGGGAATAGGCATGAGCGACGACAGCGACGGGAAAAACCCCCAAGAGGAGAGGGAGGGCCACTACCCTCCGGTCTCTTTTTCAACCCTTCTCTTCACCTTTTCTTCCCAGGCGGCGGTACATCTAGGCCTTCTCGAAAATCCCCTTACCGGGAAGCGGGAGACCGATATTGCAGGAGCGCGCCACTTCATCGACACCCTCGACCTTCTTCAAGAGAAGACCAAAGGGAATCTGACCCAGGAAGAGGAGATCCTTCTCTCGTCCCTCTTGACACAGCTGAAGACCGCCTTCTTATCCCAGAGGCAACCTTGAAGAGGCTTTTCTCTCTCTCGGCCCTCCTCCTCGTCCTCTCCCTCAACATCCTCGGTCAAGAGGATTACCTCCGCTATTGGTTCCGGTTCTCCGGAGCGATCGCGAAGGATAACTACACAGAGGCCATGGCCGATTTGAAGGCTTTCCAGAACCTTCCCCTCGACCTTTACAGGAAGAATCAGGTCTCCGTCAAGATGTGGAAACTTTTGGTCCAAAACGGACGGAAGAGACAGCTTCCCTTCCACAGGGAGGCTCTCGCCCT
>Ga0208826_1002231_pt1 | contig 14685 bp, 12 predicted proteins | sample AD_UKC115_MetaG_FD_184451 | JGI IMG/M metagenome (GOLD analysis project Ga0208826, IMG submission 184451) | Active sludge microbial communities of municipal wastewater-treating anaerobic digesters from Hong Kong - AD_UKC115_MetaG (SPAdes)... | ecosystem: Engineered > Bioreactor > Anaerobic >...
GCGGCTAAAGTATCTGTACAAGTGATTTCCGGCTCAGGTAGTATAATCACTATGATAGACAAAGGCACTTTGCAAACAGGTACCTACAGCATTCCATTGAACCTGGATAAGGCAGCAAAAGGAATGTATATTGTAAAACTTATGGTAGATAATAAAACATACAGTAAAACCATTGTGAAATAATTTCAGATTCATTCAAATTAAAAAACCTGCTCTTTTCAGAGCAGGTTTTTTAATGTTAGTCAAAAAAAGTTTACTATCATTATTCTATTTCATCCGCCTTAAGTTTACTGTAATCATCTACCAGTTTCTTTTGTAATTCATAAGGGACGGGAGCATATTCAAAAAAGTATCCATTGAATTTTGCCCTTCCCTGAGTGAGAGATCTCAAAGAAGAAGAATACCCCTCCATTTCAGCCTGAGGTACCTTAGCAATAATTTTTTGAAAATTTCTATCCGCTTCAATACCTTCAACCAAGGCCCGTCTGCCTTGCAAATCGCCCATCACTGCACCTGTCAGGTCTTCCGGGCACCACACTTCTACTTTTGAAATGGGTTCCAATAACTGAGGATCTGCCAACTGAAATGCCTGTCTGAAGGCCTGAAGGCCGGCTATTTTGAATGAAATATCATTGCTATCCACGGCATGCATCTTACCGTCGAAAACACAAACACGCACATCCCGCACAAAACTCCCGGTAAGTGGCCCATTATGCATTTTTTCCATGACTCCTTTTAAAATAGATGGAAGAAAGCGCGTGTCAATTGCGCCTCCGACTATACAATTATAAAAGACCAGTTTTCCTCCCCAGTCAAGATCATAGTTATCCCTTGCACGAACATTCAGGCCAGCAGGTTCAGGCATACCTTCATACCAGGGTTCAATTCGCATATAGACCTCACCAAATTGTCCTGCTCCACCACTTTGTTTTTTGTGTTTATAGTTTGCTTCTGCCATTTTCCTTATTGTTTCACGATAAGGAATTTTGGGCTTGGAAAATTTTACATCCACCTTATACAGGTTTTCCATTTTCCATTTGGCAACTGCCAGGTGCATATCCCCCAGGCAGTGTATAAGCATTTGTTTTAATTCCGGAGAATACTCCACTAATAAAGTAGGATCTTCATCACGCAATTGGTGAAGCGCTAAAGATAATTTTTCTTCTTCTCCTTTTTTAATGGATTCCACGGCAATAGTCATATTGGATTTCGGAAATGCTATGGGTGGCAGTTCATGGCTCTTTCCTTTTGCATGCAAAGTATTATTCACATGCGTGTTTTTCAATTTCAGCGTGGCGCCAATATCGCCTGCAACAAGTTCATTAACATTTGTCCTTTTATTTCCTTCGATCAAAAAAAGCTGGTTTAATTTTTCTGTAGTTTTGGTATTTTCATTTTCAAGCTCCATACCGGATTTAATGGTTCCCGCATAGACTTTAATAAAGGACAGTTCTCCAACATGGGATTCATTCGTCGTTTTAAATATAAAAATACAAGGAGGTTCATTGGCTTCACAGGTGATTTTCGCCCCACTTTTGGAGACTTGTGCCGGCATTTCATTTGCACTGGGGCATACATTATCAATAAAGCCCATCAACCGTCCACTTCCCATATTTCTTTCAGCAGATAAACAAAACAGGGGGAAAATATCTCTTTGAATCATTGCTTTATTCAGTCCCATTTTCATATCATCTTCATCCAGTTCTCCCTGTTCAAAATATTTCTCCATAAGGGTTTCATCATTGGCAGCTACGGCTTCTATCAATTCCCTGTGAAGGTTATCTGCCTTTTCTTTTTCACTTTCCGGGATGGGCATTTTCTCCGGCTTACCACCATCATTTTTAAAATGATACATGGTCATTCGCAAAACATCTATGATATCATGAAAATCCTTTCCCTGATCTAAGGGATATTGCACCACCGTCACTTTATTGCCAAAATGATTTTTTGCTTCCTGAACAGTCTTCTCAAAGTCGGCATGGTCATCATCCAATTTATTCACGGCAAAAATCAAAGGTGTCTTAAACTCTTCGGCATATTGCCATAAGATATCGGTAGATACTTCCACTCCTGCACTTGCATTCAATAACATGACACCTGTATCTGCCACACGCAATGCCGATACCACTTCGCCCATAAAATCATCATAACCCGGTGTATCAATAATATTGATTTTATATCCCCTCCATTTCGTGTGAAGCAAAGTTGAAAAAATAGAATTTCCTCTTTCTTGTTCTAATGGATGAAAATCACTTACGGTGGATTTCTCAGCAATACTACCCCTTCGGGTAATGAGCCCTGCTTCATAAAGCATACATTCCGCCAGGGTGGTTTTTCCACTACCGGCATGCCCCATTAATACAATACTTTTTACGTGCGAGGTATCAAACTCAGGCATATTTAAAATTTAGATGTTTTAGAAATAATAGAATCTTCTCCGGCAAACTTTTGCCGGAATAATTTGAGCAAGGCCCATCCTGTTTTCTATTTCAGTGTTCCCAGGAATGTAGCCAGGCCTTCACGTAAGCCATGTAAAGTATTTTCCAGGCTTATTAATTCCTGTCCAAGCTGATGATGGTCGGCAAAACTCAATGCTGAATAATCCTGATTGTCTTGCTGCATTCCATTACTCACCAATTTTTCATTAGCTTTCACGGATTGTTTCAGGTCATGGATATTAATAAGCTGAATGTGTAATTGATTTTGAAAATGTTCAAGTTCCGAAAGTTGTTGTGGGGAAGTGGCCTGGAGCGCTGCTCGCTCTAAATGGGATTTGAGTTGGTTGAATTCTTCACGATAAGAATGCAATTTTTCCCGCCATTGATTACATTCCTGTGAAAGCTGAGGTACATCTGACTGAACCATAGGTTTAAAAAATTTAAAGGTGATGAAAAAAGAACTATTTGCTTTTCAAATACTGAAGAAGATATTTAAAAGTACGTTGGTTTTTTGAAAATACCATGCAAAAATGAAAATTTTAAGGTAGGAAAATCAAGAAATTCGTTAATATTTTTGGGGAGTGAGACGGGGATAAGCAGGGCTTAAAAATGAAGGGATGGTTTGAAGATTTTATTAGGATAACAAAAGGTTGAAGAAACAGGTTTTTTACAGTTCCCGCTCCATTTAAGAGATGTTTGTTTTAAAGCATGCAGAAGGAAAAGTTTTAAAAAAGTGAAAACAGGTAAGCTACTGAAGACCGTTAGCTTTGTCTTGTGGCTATTGACTATTTGAGCGTTCTCAGATACTCACCATAACCGCTTTTTTCATATTCAGTGGCAAGTTCCAATAATTTTTCTTTAGTGATATAGCCCATACGGTAAGCAACTTCTTCTATGCAACCAATTTTCTGCCCCTGCCTTTTTTCAATGACTTTGACAAATTCTCCGGCTTCACTCAAAGAATCAAAAGTACCTGTATCTAACCAGGCAGTTCCCCTGTTCATGAGGCCCACCTGTAATTTTTTTCTCTGCAAATAAACTTTGTTTACATCGGTGATTTCATATTCACCTCTGGCAGAAGGCAATAAATTTTCTGCGATACTTACCACATCATTATCATAAAAATAAAGGCCCGGTACGGCATAATTGGAAGCCGGTTTTTGAGGTTTTTCCTCCAAGGATACAGCCTGGAAATTTTCATCAAAAGCCACTACACCGTAGCGTTCGGGATCTCTCACTTCGTAAGCGAAAATAGCGGCTCCTTCTACATTATTGAATGACTGAACCAATTTGCTGAAACCTGATCCGTAAAAAATATTATCGCCGAGAATCAAGGCCACTTTTTCAGCACCAATAAATTTTTTACCAATTACAAATGCCTGAGCAAGGCCATTGGGTACTTGTTGCACAGCATAAGAGAAACTGCAGCCTAAATGACTCCCATCGCCTAATAACTTTTGAAATTGCGAAGCATCTTCAGGTGTTGTAATAATTAAAATATCTTTTATACCTGCAAGCATCAGTACAGAGAGCGGATAATAAATCATAGGTTTATCATAAACCGGGATAATCTGTTTACTGATGGCTTTGGTTATAGGATATAAGCGTGTACCGGATCCACCGGCAAGAATGATTCCTTTCATATATTTCTTTCGTTATAGTTCAATATTCAAAATGCTCTTAGATCAAATTGTTTTGTAACAATTCATTCAATGAAAAATTATTTCTGTCTTTATCATTAATGATTAAATGATGCTCATTGATTTTCCAGTCAATTGCAATATCAGGATCATTATACTTCAAACCACATTCAGATTCTTTATGATAATAATTATCACATTTATAAAAGAAATCTGCATGATCAGACAATACGACAAATCCATGTGCAAAGCCTCGTGGAATAAAAAGTTGTTGTGCATTTTCGGCGCTTAATTCAACAGCGAGGTATTTTCCAAAAAAGGCAGAATCTTTTCTCAAATCCACTGCAATATCTAATACGGTTCCTTGTAAGACCCTTACCAGTTTTGCTTGTGCATGGATTCCTCTTTGAAAATGCAGGCCCCGAAGAACATTTCTCACAGAATGAGATTGATTGTCCTGCACAAAATCAATAACAAGGCCCGTTAATTTTTCAAAATCTTTTTTATTGAATGATTCAAAAAAATACCCCCGGGTATCTTCAAAAATTTGGTCCTTTATTATAAAGCAACCGGGTATGCCTGCTTCAATTATTTTCATAGATGTTAAACGCGTATTTATTAATGCCTGTTTTGATATTGCTGTTCATAATACTTTTGGTATTCACCACTGGTTACATTCTTCAGCCATGCTTCATTTTGAAGATACCAGTCAATGGTTTCACTCAAACCTTCTTCAAATGTTACGGAAGGTTCCCATCCCAGATCCTTGTTTATTTTAGTGGCATCAATAGCATAGCGGAGATCGTGTCCCGGCCTGTCTTTCACAAATTCAATTAATTTTTCGGCGCTTCCTTCGGGGCGATTTAATTTTTTATCCATCAAGCGGCATAACAGGGATACGAGATCTGCATTTTTCCATTCATTAAAACCGCCGATATTAAATGTTTGTTTTATTTTGCCCGAATGAAAAAGCATGTCAATAGCAATGGCATGATCTAAAACATAAAGCCAGTCGCGGGTATTTTCTCCCTTACCATATAAAGGCAATTTTTTTTCATTTAAAATATTATGAATAAAAAGTGGTATAAGTTTTTCCGGAAATTGATTAGGACCATAATTATTGGAACAATTGGAAATGATATAATGGAGTCCATAGGTTTCTCCATAAGCCCTCACTAAGTGGTCTGATGAGGCTTTACTGGCAGAGTATGGGGAATTGGGCGAGTATGCCGTATCTTCTGTAAAGAGTCCTGTATCTCCCAGGGTTCCATAGACTTCATCCGTAGAAATATGATAAAAGAGATGATCCTCCCAATTTCCTTTCCAAGCATTTCTCGCTGCTTCCAGTAAATTTACAGTACCCACAATATTGGTATAAATAAAATCCATGGGCGATAGAATAGACCGGTCCACATGCGATTCCGCCGCAAGATGAATGATATCTGTGATGGCATATTTTCTAAAAACGGATTGCAATGATGCGGTATCCAGGATGTTTATTTTTTCAAAAAAATAATTCGGTGCTTGATCTATATCAGACAGGTTCTCCAAATTACCTGCATAAGTCAATGCATCCAGATTAATAATTTGATAAGACGGGTATTGCTTTACAAACCGCCTTACCACATGAGAGCCAATGAAGCCGGCGCCGCCGGTTAGGAGAATATTTTTCATTTAATAAATTTATCAGATTTTATAATGCATTTTATACCAGTCAATAAATTTCTTAATCCCCACTGCAATGCTTGTGGAGGGCTGATATCCGGTATCTTCTACAATACTGTGGATATCAGCAAAAGTCTCGGGAACATCTCCCGGTTGCATCGGCAAATATTCTTTAATGGCTTCTTTGCCCAATTCTTTTTCAATGGCTGAAATAAAATCCAGTAAACGAACTGGTGCATGATTACCGATATTATAAATTTTATAAGGTGCTTTAGAGGAAGATATATCTGATTGACTATTGATCCATCCCGGATCTCCTTTTGGAATATGATTCATGACGCGGACAACCCCATCTACAATGTCATCAATAAAAGTAAAATCACGCAACATATTTCCTTCATTGAAAACCTGGATAGGCTTCCCTTCCAGGATAGAACGCGTGAAAATAAATAAAGCCATATCCGGCCTGCCCCAAGGACCATAGGCTGTAAAAAAACGCAAGCCTGTTGTGGGCAATTGAAATAAATGACTATAAGCATGAGCCATTAATTCATTACTTTTTTTCGTGGCTGCATATAATGATACCGGATGATCTACATTTTGATTCACAGAAAAAGGATTCTGATCATTCATCCCATATACACTGGAACTGCTTGCATAAACGAGATGTTCTATTTTGGCATGCCTGCAACATTCCAGTAAAACAGCAAAGCCATCAATATTACTGGTGATATAAGCCTGGGGGTTTTCCAAACTATAACGTACACCGGCCTGTGCAGCCAGATGTATAACCCGATCATATTTATTTGATTGGAAAATTTCTTCCATCCTTTTCTTATCTTCTATCAAACTACGATAGAAAATATATTTTCCATCGTCACTTTTCAGAATATTTTGAAATGTTGCCTGCTGTGGATGGGCTATTCCTGATCTTTCCAGGCGTTGCATTTTGAGTGACACATCATAATAATCATTGATGCTGTCTATACCCGTTACCTGATGCCCTTCCGACAATAATCGTTGAACAACATGGTAGCCAATAAACCCGGCAGTGCCTGTAACAAGAATATTCATTTAATTCAATTTATTAAACCTGATGCAAGCATTCATTGTATAATTCAATGACCTTTTGCACTTCTGTTTTTTTTGAGAAATGTTCCGTTGCAAATTGAATGGCCGCTGTGCCCATGTCTCTACGAAGGCTTTCATTTTCAATCAGCAAAATTAATTTTTTTGCAAACAAATCTGCATTTCCAGGTTCTATCAGAAAACCCGTTTTATCTGCAAGAAAAGTGTCACTTACTCCACCTACATCGGTAGCCACAACAGGCTTTCCACAAAATTGTGCTTCTATTAAACTCATGGGTGTGCCTTCATTATAAGATGTCAGCATCACAATATCCAGGACTTTGATGACCGTAGCAATATCCGGCGCCCATGAAGTAAAGGTCACTGACGCATTCTCTTTCATTTCTCCGGGTTTACTAAAAGATATATTTTTCTTTAACAGAATCTCCTGGACATGGCCGGCAAGAGCTCCATCACCCACTACATAAAATTTCACATGGGATGAATATTTTGCCAATACTTTCTCCGCAACTTCCACAAATAATGAAAAGTTCTTTATTTGCACAATGCGGCCAATAATACCAATATGAATATCCTTGGAATGAAATCGATACTTCTCACCAAAATCATTTTTATCTTGCTGTAAATTCCTAAAAAAATGCCTTTCATCAATTCCCAGCCTGATCATTCGCGTTTTTGATTTAGGGGCTATTGAAAATTTTCCGGCAATTTCTTCCAATTGAAGCGGGCTTATCGTGATGATACGATCTGTAATACGTCCTAAGTATTTTTCCAATAAGATGATGGATGAGGAAATAAAACGGTTATAATAGGAATGGAATAAATGGCCATGAAATGTATGAACTATACAAGGCACTCTCATGGCATGTGCGGCTAATCGTCCCAGCATCCCGGATTTAAATCCATGTGTATGGACCACCGAATAAACATTTTCCTTCAAAATACTTTTTATCCTTCGATATGCAGATATATCTTTTGATAGGGAAATACTTCTTTGCAACTGGGGCAATTTTTCCACTTTCAAACCCGGGTAAAGATCCAGTAAAAAGAGTGCTTCTTCTTCATCATTTTCTTTTTCTCCATACAATACATGCACTGAAAATTTTTCCTGCAGATACCAGGCCAATGGAATGGTATCAATAGCCTGTCCGCCAATTACAAGCCGGTTGATAATGATCAGTATGTTTGGTTTATTTTCCACTCGTATGCATATATATTACCTATTTCTCAAAAATGAGCTGCTCCCATTTATTGGAAAATCGTGACCATGTATAATTTTCTTTGATCAGTTTTGTAGCGGCGCTTCTCATGGCCATGGTATCGAAATGCTTATCATGTATAGTGTGTATGGCATTGACATATTCTACAGGCGTCTCGCAAATAATCAAGTGCTTTTTATTTTCAGCACCGACAATAGGTTGTGCACCTAACTGGGTTGTAAGGACAACACAACCAATTGCCATCGCTTCCAATATTTTATTTTGAATGCCCCCGCCCGTTTGCATCGGCGCTATCACCGCATCTGCCTGATACATGATTTGATAAGGATCCTCTACATACCCGGTAACCGTCACTCTTCCGGGATATTGATGCACAAGATCCAAAACTCTTTTTGTCGGAGAACTGCCAACAATTTGAAATTGAATATGTGATTCCAAAGGCATCACTTTTTCTGCAAACCATAATACGGCATCTATATTGGGCTGGTAGTCCATTTTGCCTAAAAATACTACAGTTGGCCGATCATTCTTATCAATAAGCAGATATGTAGAATGAAATAAATTTTCATTCACGCCATTCGGAAGCCAAACAGCATGCCCAAATGGTAAATAAAATTTTTGTTCATTAAAATTGGTAAACAAAGTAGCATCAAATTTTTCCACACATTGCTTTTCAAAACGCTTCAACCTTTTTGCTTCCACGGTGTACATCATTTTCCAGAAAACCGAAGACACTTTGAGTTTACTCCTGGAATAATTGAGGTATAAAGAATCTATAAGGTCAAGCCATTTTTTATTGGAAAAAGAAGTAGCATAAAGCGCTGTACGGACCAGGTTAGAAATAATCAGGTCATCCGATTTTATATTTGCTTTGCAATATTTTTCTACTTCTTTAAAATAATAATATTTGACCTGGATGGGATACTGGGACAAAATAGCCCTTAATGCATTAAATCGAAAACGAATTTTTGGATAAATAAATATTTTATAAGAAAATGCATTGGACTGTAAGAATTCAATCACCTCTGGTGAAGGCCGCTCATCCGTGATGATGATGATCCTGAGCCGTACAAAATGTTTTAGTACCAGGATAGAATTGTAATACCGCAAGCGATCCCCTCCAATAGGTGGATAGGGTAAACGCGTGAGTAAAAAATAACAATCTTTTTTTTCGGTCATACTAATTTACATGAAAAAATTGTTGCACTGATGCCTCCGCCCGGCAGACATAATTACTATACCAGGCATTGAGTTTTGCATTTAATTCCAACCGTTTCGGATAAGCTGCATGCTGTAGGATGATATCGGCAAAATCGTTTGCTTGATCTGCCTGTGGTATAAATTCAACCTCCTGGTAACCTCTTAATGAAAATGGTGTAGCCATTATTGGTATCCCATAAGAAGCCGCTTCAAGAATTTTAATATTGATCCCCGAACCGGTAAAAACCGGTGAAATAAAAATATCGGCAGAAAGATAAAAAGGTTCAATGGAAGCCACATCGGAATGAATGCTTACCCGGTCAAAATTTGCGCCCATAAAGGCTTTTGACGCATCTCTTCCTACAATCTTCAATTCAAAATTTTGAGGTAGCAAAGGCAAAACATTTTCTATAAACCATTTTATCCCATCCCTGTTCGGATACCAGTCCATGGCACCTACAAACAATAGTTGAATTTTATTTTCTTCTTTTACTTGGTAAGCACCGTGAGAAAAACTTGTAAATAAAAAAGGGAATGCACGATATTTCTCAGGGGAAGAGCCTGTTCGAATATTTTCTTTATTCAGATAAATGACGCGATCCATTTCTTGATGGATCTTTTTTGTAAATTGTTCCAATAGATTCGCCTGGAAATTATAAAATTTTCGGGCAAACTTATTTTTTGATGCACCTCTTTGTCTGTATATCGCAGATTCATCATTGTGTTCGATGAGGATATTTTTAGCACCAGGGAATGAAACAATATACGAAGCTGAACGAATTTGATCCCAAATAATTATTTCAGGAGAAAAATCAGAAAAATATTTATTGAGTTTTTCTTTCATCTTTCTCTTTCCGGGCCTGCGTGCAGCGAGGAATGGCATACCCAATAAACTACTTTTTAAAATAGCGTAAGGCGTATTTAGAAAACGGATTTGTTCCACTTTTAAATCTATCCGGCCAAACGATAATAGGCCGGCTTCTTCCTGATCATTGTAAGCGTCTTCATCAATAATATTGATATAACAGATCTCATTGCTTTTAGATAAAATTTTTAATAAGTTAATTGAAAATATTTTATCTCCGCCATTCATCGGGAATATATTACGAGCATTAATGATGGCTATTTTGGACATAACTTTTTAAACAGGCTAAAGCAATTCTTTTTCCGGTTTATAAAAAATATTGAGTTTTCGATAAATGATATAGAAAATTAAAATAAGTGCAAAGTCGAGAAAATAATAAGCGGAAAGATCTACTACGCTGGCTCTGAGCAAATTGATATAATAGAGGATGATGAATGACCCATAAATAATAATGAGACAGTTAACATCCTTTTTATAAAATATTTCATAGAAGTATCTCGTAATGATTCCAAACAAAATCATGACAATGATTAAAGAGGGAATACCAAACCCAGCATAAGCATCGAAAGCCGTAAAGGTGTATGTCGTTCCATCTTGTATGGGGTGTTCATGCATTACCCGGATGGTATATTCAAATTCAAAAGACGTGACTGGTTTATTGGGCCAGAAAATTCTGGGTATAAGAAAAAAGAATTGCGAGATAAAGAAAAATCCCCAGTGATAATCATGCGTATTCGATAAATATTTAACCAGGATATCAAAATTTTGCCCAGGGTTGGCATCAGCTGAAAGCGTACGTTCACCAAGATCCCAAAGATCACTAATATGAAAATTGGTAAGCCATTCCACATCGCCATTACGAAGCCTGTTCAGCATATTCAGCACAGGAAAAGCAAGGATCAGCAGGGAAACTGTGAAGTAATTGACAGCCGGTTTTTTCTCTTTGGCCCGGCAGTATAAAAAATAAGCAAAAACAAAACCCATTAAATAGCCCAGTCTGCTGGATGACAAGGCTGCCAGCGAAAATAAAATTTCAGTGAGTGTAATGAGGAAAACTTTAAAATACAAATGCTTCGTGTCCTTCAGTAATCGAAAATGATTTACCATCATCGGTATTTTGATGACATGATAAAAGAGAGTCCAAAAATTACCACCCTCTTTTACATTTTCATTTTCTACCAACAACATATTCAACAGGTAGTCCTGCAGGCTATAACCAAAAGTTTTTAATTTGAATAAAGTAATCCCAAAGGCTAATACAACAAAAATGAGTTGATACAGGATGTAATGGCTCATACTGAGCCCTTTGATTTTAAAGGAAGGCATCCATCGATGAATTTTAATATATTTAAACCCATTCAGGTAAAAGCCCAGCATCCAGGCGAGGGAGCCTGTAAAAACCAGGACACCTGTATAAATATCAAAATCATTTTCAGGCGTATTCAGGTTTACAAAAAAAATCAACAGGAAAAGAATGAATGAAAAAGAGGGATTGAAAAAATCATTCAAAAAACTTCCATACAATAATTTATTGAAATAGAGGATAAGAAAAATGGCTGCAAAAACACAGACATTAAATATAAATACATTACTGACCATCTTCTAAAATCTTAAAGATGTGGAAGTTTTAAAGTAGTGAAAAGGCCATCGTATATGGCTTTGAAATAGGCACGCCATGCACTGAATCTCCATGTTCTTAATACAAAATAGGCTGTACTACCCATGATATAACAGGCTGCCAAAAGTTTTTGAAAGAATGAAAAATATTGACGAATAAAAAATAACCGATTACGTGTATTGTAATAAATACCCAGATCAGATAAAATGCCCCCTGTAGTTATGCTTACCTTGTGAAAGAGATGAATATTTGCTGCATACCAAATTTTATATCCTGCCACACCGGCTCTGTGAACCCATTCTGCATCTTCCATATATAAAAAATATTGCTCATCCAACAATCCGGCTTCTTCAAAAGTTTTTATTGGAATATACAAAAAAGTTGTAGGCGCATAACCGGTGAAGCAACTGGTTTCAGTAGCTTTATTTTCTTCTTTTCTATCATGATAATGCACAACACCGCCTTTCCATTTAACCATATCTCCGCCGGCATACCAAATTTTATGCGTACCGAAATAATAAATTTTTGGCGCTACAATTGCCCCATTTTTCTCCGCAGACAGCCTGGCTACTTCACAAAACAAATTAGGATCATCATAAGCAATATCTGTATTGGACAAAATACAAGCAGTACAGCCATCTTCTATAGCCATTTGTATGCCCTTATTATTTGCTTTCGCTGCTCCCAGGTTTCTCGTATTTTGTACATACTTGATATCGAGCAATGGGTAACGATCTTTCATCGCCTGAACCATAGTCATCATTTCAGCAGACGGTGAATTATCAATGAGGTAAATGCCATAAACCGGACACGACTGAAGGGCAATGCTTTTAAAATAATCCTGAAGTAAATTTTCCTGCCCAAATAATACCGATATGTAACCAATTTTATCCAAAACCTTTTAATGGTAATTCATTTTATAAAGGAGGAGTATCGCTACCCTCATTTTTCGTATTAAATTGAAATAAAGCATTCTTTGTATGATAAAACTGGAGTATCGCATGAAGCCCTGCCATCATCATAAATTCTGTGATCAACAAGTTGAAAATAGAACCAAATAAACCATAGTGTGATGCCAGGAAAAAATTGATCAATACACTTAGTACGGATGTGGTAATCAGGACAAAGGTGTAGGACTTAGAAAAATTATATGCCAGCAAAGACTGGTATGCGGGTATATTTAAAGATGTAAATAATGCAGCCAGTAAAATAATCCTGATACCGTTTGTCAATGTATCTATATCTGTTTTATTAAAGTACCAGGCAATTTCCGGAGCAAAAATGAAAATACAGGTGCAGATCAAAAAGAAAGAAATAAAAAAAGGAGTAAATACTTTTTTCATAAAAAGGGAATAAGCGTGTATGGATTCCTGTGCTTTACGGCATGCTGCCGGGTATAATACCTGAGAATAAATAATGAGTAATTGCCGTACTAATTGTAAAATCTTTTCCACGATTCCATAAAGACCTACAATTCTATAGTCTGTATAAATGCCTAAAATGGCAGACCCTGCATACCCGCTGATATTTACAAAAAATCCCGAGATAAAATAATAAAAACTTTTTTTGAGATAGGCAAAGACATCTACCGGAGATACCAGCGAAAAACGAATATTAAATTTGATGTGCAATAAAATGATGGATACAATCCCCGTAAAAAGTATGGATATTCCAAACAAAGCATTCACATAGATATAATCACTTTTCTCTTTTATAAAAATAAAAATAACCAGCATATAGCTGATTTTAAAAACAACATTCACAATAGCGAATAAACGCATTTTTTCTAAACCCTGGAAGATCCATCCCGGGTTTATTGATTGCCCGATGCAAATAATAAAGGAAAGTAAAAAAAGTGTTTTATTCTCTGATAGAAATGGTGTAAGCAGGCCAGCATTCAACAATAAAAAGGTGAATAACATCAAGAAAAATTTTGTGGTAAGGATACCGGAAACAATCTTTCCCAATGCATCTTCCTGATGTTTATTTAATGCAATTTCTTTGGTTCCCGTCAGGTTAAATCCATAATCAATTAAAAGCCCGAAAATATTGATAACGGCCGCTGCAAAAGTAATTTTCCCAAAATTTATGAGGCCTAAAATATGGATCAGGTAAGGCGTCAGTACCAGTGGTAGCAACAGATTGATAGACTGAATACTACCAAGGATAAAAAAGTTTTCAGCAATAGCACTCTTTTTAACAGTATTAAAAGTGCCGGCTAATTTTGTATAAAATGACATGCTTATTTCAGGAAAACCTATTGCGGAAATTCCTTTAATCCGATGAAGCTTCTTGCTCTAATTTTTCATTTCGAAGCATATAAATAAAAGTAAGGTAGCAGATGCATAAAAACCCGGCCAGTAATCCCCCATAAATGGTTCCAAGCAGCCTGCCGGTTTTAATCACTTTCAAGGGCAGCATGGGTTCATCTATGACTTGTATCAAGGGCGTCTCACGCAATAAATTAAACTTTGATAATTCAAGATTCTTTAGCAATTCGCCATAAGCCGTAGCCAGTACAGTGATATCGGTTTGCTTTTTTTGGATGCCTACTAATGGTGATTGAAACGCGGGATTTAAGTTGGCATCTGATAATGCTGCCCTACCCTGTAATGCAGCATCATAAGCGCGTTTTACAGAGTCCGCACGCTCTTGTAAAATCTCTACCGTTTGATAAGATCTAGTTGTACTACTTGCTACATAATATGCAGTTACCCTGGTAATTAATTCTTCTGAAAAGGCTTTGGAAAAAGTTTCGCTTGGACTTATTACCGTTATCGTATAGATTAAAACTCTTTTATCGGGCCTTTCTGCTACCAATACTTTTTTAGAAATATCTTTTAGAATTAATTGTAAAACACTATCCTGAACACGGCTATATTTTTCCGGGTCCTGGTTGAGCGGAAAGGAAACTTTTTGCAAAATCGTGTCTTTGCGAAAAGATTTTTTC